>Ga0209123_1002418_pt1 | contig 15820 bp, 16 predicted proteins | sample BarGraIncu00431A_FD_184500 | JGI IMG/M metagenome (GOLD analysis project Ga0209123, IMG submission 184500) | Arctic peat soil microbial communities from Barrow, Alaska, USA - Barrow Graham LP Incubations 004-31A (SPAdes) (version 2) | ecosystem: Environmental > Terrestrial > Soil > Wetlands >...
TTATCTAGCAGTTTGAACTTAGGCATGAATACCGCATATTTAAGGTTATCCAAGGCCGTACAGTTAGAGCTAGGGCTAACTGTATTACCTAACAAGGTTAAGGAATATATACACCGTCTCAGTTCATCCAGTACCAGCACCGAATACCGCAAGCTGCGTGATGATATCTTAAGTAACATTTCTGCATGGTGGCCTTCGCTCAATGATTTCGATAAAATTTATATCACTGGGGGCGGTGGCGAGACACTGGGCCAGTATTTCCAGGAGCAGATTGAGTGCGACATCGTTGATGATGGACAGTATAGCAATTCCCGGGGATACTTAAAATGCGGTCGTATGAAAAAATGAAATCGCTGAAGGTCCACAGTGTGCATATGAAAATCGATAGTGATCAATTTTATTATCTATGTGGAAAGAGTAGTAATAAAAGCGAGTATATGCGAGAGTTAATTAAAAAGGATATGCAGGGTGGGAATGATAACGCTATTTTAATGGAAGCGTTGCGATTGATGGCGTTGAAACAGCCTGGCGTGTTGCCTATAGAAGTTAAGCCTGTGAGGGTGGTAGAAGCGGTACGGAAACCGTCAGAGCCAGTGCGCGGGGAGCCGAATTTACTAGATCAGTTCGGATGGGATGATTAAATAGAGAGCCTGCCGTTTAGTCGGTGGGCTCTCTATCTGTTTTTAAATATTTAATATGTAGCAGGAATTTGTTATAATTTGCAGAATATGCCATTGAGGTGTATTTGATGCTGAAAAATAAGTTGAAAAGTTTTAGGTTTAAACATGAAATGAATCAGACTGAATTCGCTGAATTTCTAGGGGTATCCGTTGGAACGTATAACCAATGGGAGTTGCATAAACGCGAACCAGCACTTGATAACGCTTGGCAAATATCTAAAAAATTAAATTGTACTGTTAATGATCTATTTGAGGAGATAATCCTTGAATAGATCATTTTTTTATTTGGCGAATAAATTTTAATCGTGGACATGCATAATTACCACGCTGGCTCATATCTATATAGTAAGCCATATACAAACTATATAGGAGGGTTAACGTGGACGGTATTTTTGCAGATTTACGATCAATTATCCTGCCACTATTCGGCAGGGAGATACCTCTGGCGGTATCGGAAACAATCGAGGCGTTATGGGCAGAAGAAAAGCGGCCGCAATCATATGAAACTACTAAAACTAAATTAGGATGGGAGTTTTTATTTAATCTTCCTGCTGGTATGTCCTATAGAGATTTTGCTAACAAGGAAGAATATTTCCGCGATGCGATTGGCGATGTAACTACGGAGATGAAGCATGTCGGTAAAATGGCACTATTAAAAATTATTACTGACCGGATCGGCACTATGTACATATACGACTATCATACCGATGTCCCCAGCAGCATGCCCCTGCCAATACCGATAGGATACAACCATACAGGGCTAATCATGCAAGACTTGGCCGACATACCTCATATCCTGATCGGCGGCGTAACCGGCGGCGGTAAATCAAATGCAATCCATGTACTGGTTAATTCTTTACTTCATCTAATAAGACCGCCAAAGGTAGTGCTGATCGACTTAAAGATGAGCGAATACAATTACCTCGAAAATGATGTTTTGCTGATCACTGACCAATTAGAGGCGTATAAGGCCCTTACTAGATTAGTGATCGAGATGCGTAACCGTCAGCAATTGCTTAAGCAATCTAGGTGTGTAAATATCCAAAAATATAATCAGGCTGGCGGGGATATGGAGTACATAGTATTGGTCATCGATGAGCTGGCAGAATTGACAATAAAAGAGTCTCAGGAGCATTTGGAAACATTGCTAAGATTATGTAGGGCGAGTGGAATTTGTATCGTAACAGCTACACAGAGGCCAGATGCGAACACGTTTAAAAAGTTTGGCCAGAGTAAAGCTAATTTTAACGGCAGGCTATGTTTTAACGTATCAGATGGCATTAACAGTAAAATTATTTTAGACTCGGTAGAAGCGTCCAACTTGCCAAACGTCAAAGGTCGCGCAATTTGGAAACTGGGGGAAACTATAGAAGTGCAGGTCCCATACCTAGACCCTGAGATCGCAGAACAAAAATTAGGAGGGAATTACTGTCATGACAAACCAAGAAAAAGGAGCGTCCCGGGACCGACTAGTAATCGACACCTTGAAAGAGTGGGGAGCAATGGACGTATCTCAGCTAGAGATTTTGCTCTTTCCTTCCTATCGGGTAGCCCAGCGGAGATTGCAAAAATTAGTGGCCCAAAAAAGAATTAATCGTTGTACGTCCACTGTACCATACAGTTATTTCGTTGTACCACAGAAAGACATACTAGGCAGGATAGATCAGAACTGGGTGAGGTTATCAGTTGTGAAAAGCCTCAAGACATGGGAGCGTATAAGCAAATATGATTACCGGACGTATATAGTTTTGAATACCTGGGAGGGCGGCACTCGGGAAGTATGTTTGTTTGATATTAAGACAGATATAGAAAAAATCAAGGGGGAATTGAGATGCGCGAGATAAGTTTAATGCTGGCTATGTTGTTATCTCCAACAATAGGCAGGGCGAACGGCATGAAGGACTTAATCATAGCTGGCGGGGGGCGATGCTGTACGAATATTAGGCGTTGTATCAGTAATATTTGCATTAGGTGTATTAGGTTTTTGTGGATCGGCAGTGTTGGGCATGATCGATAAACATAAATTCGGCAAACTATTTGAACGTGTTTGCTATATGTCGGCAGGAATTTTATTTTTAAAAGAGGCGATGGCAGCTGCAAGTTTATTTATAGAGTTTTTATTTGGATAAATTAGTTGTAGTTTGTATATAGCACATATAAGGTTTGTATATAGTGATGCACGAATAAAAAACACCTCTCAGATTGTTCGTCTGAGGGTGTTTTTTGGCTGTATCAGGTCGCGTCAAGGAAACTATAAATTATTATATTTTTATCGCATTTAGATTACGCCCATCAATAAAACCTTAGATGTAAATGAAGCCATTACGGCAACAGTCACAGGGATTGAAGGCGTGGGGGGGATTGAGACCCGGGGAAAGTTTAGATTGGGTTTGCCGAGGACCCCTTACTAACTAAGAAACACGCAGTGGAAACATTGCGTGTTTCTTATAGTATCAGAATATCTAAGCTTTACGAACCGCAGAGGACGCGGAGGGTTTATAATAATAATAATCTTCTCTCTGTGTTCTCTGCGCCTCTGCGGTTCAATCGGACACGCTGTATTCTTACTGTATTTCTGTCATTGCTACGAGGCACGAGGAAGCAATCCTCCTACTTGCTCAGAGATTGCGCCCATACACTCGCAATGACAACAAAGGACGCGCTAACATTTTTCTTACTTAAGGAAGAAATAACATTCAATAGGAATATAATAGTATAAAATTTGGTATAATATTCTTGTTAAATATAAAAAGATATTAGCAAAATGGAGGATTTTAACTGCATTTAAGCGAATTAATTAAGAGTGACTATTATGTGTGAAGTGTGAAGGGAGCTATTTATGGCGATAAGTTTGCAAAAAGGTCAAAAAATTGATTTAACCAAAGGCAATGCCGGGCTTTCAGAACTAATTGTTGGACTAGGTTGGGACCCGGTAGAGCAAGCAGGCGGTGGGTTTCTAAGCGGTTTATTTGGTGGCAAAAAAGCCGAGTTTGATTGTGATGCATCAGTGTTGTTGTTAGATGCTAATAGTAAGCTTACACGCAAAGAACATATGATTTTTTTTAACAACCTGAAAAGCCCTTGCGGTAGTGTTACCCATTTAGGGGATAACCGTACTGGTGGTGGTGATGGTGATGATGAGCAAATTCTAATTCAGTTAAATAAAGTACCCAGCGATGTACATAAAATAGTTTTTGTGGTGAATATCTATGATTGCCAGAAGCGCAAGCAGGACTTTGGCATGATCAAAAATGCATTTATTAGAGTGGTCAATAAAGCCAATATGCAGGAGATAACCAGATACAATCTGACGGATAGTTACGCTGGTAAAACCGCATTGATTGTCGGTGAGGTGTATCGCCACCAAGGGGAATGGAAATTTGCCGCTCTGGGTGAAAGTACGCAAGATACTTCAATTAGTGCTTTAGCGGGCAGATATAGCTAATAAGCAGAAAACCACATATTCGTGAACGGCAGTAAAAAAAATAGGAGGGTACTCATATGGCAGTTAGTTTAAGTAAAGGTCAAAAGGTAGATTTGACGAAAACAAATCCTGGTCTTAAGAAAATTGTGATTGGTCTGGGTTGGGATACCAACAAGTATGATGGCGGTCAAGCTTTTGATCTTGATGCCTCCGCCTTTATTCTAAGCGCAACAGGCAAAGTCAAAGATGAAAAAGATTTTGTTTTTTATAACAATACGAAAGGTGCCCAAGGAGCACTATTACATACTGGCGACAATCGTAGCGGCGCTGGTGATGGGGATGATGAGCAAATTAAAATGGATCTTGCTCTTGTTCCCGCTGATGTTGAAAAGATAGCCTTTACCATTACCATTCATGATGCGGATGCCCGCAAGCAAAATTTTGGACAAGTGGCCAATGCTTATGTGCGTGTTTTCAATGAAGAAGGTGGTACGGAGCTCATTCGTTACGACCTAGGTGAGGATTTTTCCATCGAGACAGCCATTGTTGTTGCGGAAATTTATCGCAATGGTGCTGAGTGGAAGTTTAACGCCATTGGTAGTGGTTTTAAAGGCGGTTTGGATGCCTTATGTACTAATTTTGGCCTAAGTGTGGCCTAAGTTCTATTCTTCAAAAAATGATAGGAGGTTTTAATAATGGGAATTAATTTATCAAAAGGTGAAAGAATCAATTTATCAAAAGAAGCCCCAAGTCTAAAGAAAGTGGGCGTGGGCCTTGGCTGGGATACCAACAGCAGTGATACAGGAGCAGATTTTGATTTGGATGCCTCAGTGTTTATGCTAGGGGCCAATGGGAAAATACCTACGGAGAAAAATTTTATCTTCTATAACAATTTAACTTCCCCAGATGGTTCCATTAAGCATACTGGCGATAACCTCACTGGTGATGGGGATGGGGATGATGAGACTGTTAATGTAGAACTGGCTAAAGTGGATGCTGCCATCAATGAGTTGGTGTTTGTTGTTACAATTCATGAAGCAGAAAAACGGAAACAAAACTTCGGCCAAGTTCGCAACGCGTTTATTCGTCTGTATGATCTGGATACCAATAAAGAAGTGGCCAAATATGATCTTGAGGAGGATTTCTCCAAAGAGACGGCGATTGAGTTTGGTAAGTTATATAAAAAAGATGGTCAGTGGAGATTCCAAGCAGTCGGTCAGGGATTTAATTCAGGTTTACAAGGATTCGTTGACAGATATTTTGCCAGCTAAGAGCTTACGGAAACATAGAGTCGCTAACTAGTGATAACGGGCACAAAGGGCACAAAGGTATAAAGGACGTTTTTGGGGCCTCCTTTGTGAAAACTTTGTGCCTTTTGTGTTTCCATTGCTTTTCGCGAGGTTTCTGCAGTTCTAAAATTTATGTAAATGGGGTATGGATATGGGCTTTTTTGATAAAATTGATATGACGAAAAAAGTAAAGACGCCATCTGTAATCAACCTAGCAAAAAGCGGTGATTCACATACGATAAATCTCACTAAAAACACCGGGGAATTTCTAGTCAATTTAAATTGGAACTCAGCCGTTGAAACAAAAGGTATGTTTGGCTTTTTGTCCAAATCCACCATTGACCTTGATTTAGGTTGTATGTATCGCTTGAAGGATGGTAGCCAGGGGGTTATTCAAGCTTTAGGTAATTTATTTGGTTCTGTATCTGCTCATCCGTATATTTGCTTGGATGGAGATGATCGTACCGGCCAGAATAGTGATGGCGAAAATTTACGGTTAACAAAATTAGAACTGGTGGATATGGTTATTGTATATGCTTTTATTTATGAAGGGGCCCCTAACTGGGATAGTGCCAAAGGCATTGTGACCGTGAAGCAGCATGATGGTGCTAATATTATCATAAAACTTGATAATCCAGAGAAGGGTAAAATTATGTGCGGACTCATAAAAATTGAAAACAAAAAGGGTAAAGTCATTGTGACAAAGTTAGAACAATATTTTGCCGGGCATAAAGAAATTGACAAAGCTTTTGGCTTTGGCTTCAATTGGACTGCTGGTAGCAAGTAATCAGTAATTGCTGGAGGATTGTATGAAGTATGAAATTTTATATCCAGGTGCTTTCCCCTTATTGAAGGTAGACTTAAGCAAAGGGGAGACTCTGAAGGCGGAATCGGATGCCATGGTATCTATGAATAGTACCGTTGATGTGGAAGGGAAAATCGATGGGGGGCTGCTGGGAGGAATCGGAAGAATGTTAGCCGGGGAAAAGTTCTTCTTTCAAACTCTTACGGCCCGCCGTGGTCCTGGTGAAGTTCTGCTGGCCCCTGCTATACCTGGGGATATTGTAGATGTGGAATTAGATGGGAGTTATAGTCTAGTCGTGCAAAAAGATGGCTTTTTAGCTGGCTCTATGGGCATAGAAGTATCAAGTAAGATGCAAAATTTGATGCAGGGACTCTTTTCAGGAGAAGGTTTTTTCACACTGAAAGTAAGCGGCATAGGTACGGTTTTTTTAAATTCTTACGGCGGTATTCATGCTATTAATTTGGAAGCTGGGGAAGAACGGATTATTGATAATAACCATCTTGTCGCCTGGCCTGACTATATGGATTATAAAATTGAAAAGGCCTCGTCAGGTTGGCTCTCTAGCTTTACTTCAGGAGAGATGCTGGTTTGCCGCTTTAAAGGTCCAGGGGTAGTACTTATTCAGACCAGAAATCCTCAAGGCTTTGCGGGCTGGATGAAAGCACTTCTACCAACGAACAAATAGTTTAGAATAGGGGGGAGGTTGTTAAATGAGCGAATTTATTATCGGCATAGTTAATAGCTATGGACAGTTTTTCAGTATGGATGTATTTCTTACTGTTATTTCTGATCCCAAGAGCTGGGCAGTCATTGGTAGTTTGATTGTCCTTGAAGGACTTTTATCAGCGGATAATGCCTTGGTGCTAGCGATAATGGTTAAGCATTTACCGAAAAATGATCAGAAAAAGGCCCTGTTTTATGGTATTCTTGGTGCTTATCTGTTCCGATTTGTCGCTATTGGCCTAGGAACCTATTTGATTAAAATTTGGTGGATAAAAGGTGCTGGGGCACTTTATTTATTATGGATGTCTTTTCAATTCTTTTTTATGGCTAAAGAAGAAGAAGAGGAAACATCTTCCTCGACCATGGGTTTTTGGCGTACGGTTTTAGCTGTTGAGATCATGGATATTGCTTTTAGTATTGATAGTGTGTTGGCAGCCTTTGGGGTAAGTGATCAAGTATGGGTATTATATCTAGGTGGCATCTTTGGCGTCGCTATGATGCGAGGGGTAGCACAAATTTTCTTAGTTCTGATTGAACGTTTCCCAGAACTGGAAACAACAGCCTATGTTTTGATCGGCATTATTGGTGCAAAAATGATGGGCTCAGTGTTTGGCCTTCATGTCAGTGATACAGTGTTTTTTTCCACCTTGATCGCTGTATTTTTGAGTACCTTTGTCATTCATCATTTGCGCCCGCGGCACGACTGATGCGTTATTTTAATTATTTGACAGCAGCCGAAGAAGAAACTTTATTTTTTCTGCCGCCTCAGTCGATAGCTGTTGATGATAAACAGCTATTAGAGCACGCCTTGGGAGCTACTTTATACATGCCTGCAACTCGGAAAACCATTGCTCAAGATATTATTGATGGTAAGCTCACCGGCTTAATGTCCATGGTTTTATGCCTGGAAGATGCCATTGGTGATAATGAAGTAATACTGGCAGAAGAATTATTGATTAGTCATATTCGGCAGTTAGCAATCGCAGTAGGCCAAGGGGTTATTTCTTGGGCTGACATACCCCTCCTGTTTGTGAGAATACGTGATGTGGAGCAAATGCGGCGACTTTCAGAAAAATTAGGAGAAAATGGTTCTCTGTTAACTGGATTTGTTTTCCCAAAATTTACAGTAACTAATGGATTGGAGTATCTTGAGGCTTTAGCAGAGATTAACACATACCAGGCAAAACCCATGTATGGTATGCCTATATTAGAGTCAGTAGAATTTATTTATGTCGAAAGTAGGCATCAGAACTTGCTGGAGATAAAGCAGCTACTAGACCGCTATCGCCAGCTTGTTTTAAATGTTCGTATGGGCGCAACTGATTTTTCTGGTTTATTTGGACTCAGACGTAGTCCAGATATGACGATTTATGATATTCGGGTTATTGGCAGCTGCATTACAGATATTATTAATGTTTTTACTAGACCAGATAATAGTTATGTAATGCCAGGTCCGGTCTGGGAGTTTTACTCCAGTGAGCGGGTGCTAAAACCTCAATTGCGTCAAAGTGTGTTTGTAGATCATTTGGGACAAACTGGGGGACAGATACGAGAAAATCTAATCTGTCGCTATATGGATGGTCTCATTCATGAGATTATTTTAGATAAAGCCAATGGCTTGACGGGTAAAACCATTATTCATCCGAGTCATATCAAACCGGTTCAAGCATTATGTGTCGTTACTCATGAGGAATATATGGATGCCACGAGTATTCTTGCTAGCGCCACTGGGGATGTGGGAGTGATTGCTAGCTTGTACGCGAATAAAATGAATGAGATAAAGCCCCATACGCGCTGGGCAGAAAAAATCATGATCAAATCAAAAATATATGGAGTATTTAATGAACAATATAATTTTACCAGTTTGCTTACCTAATTGTTATTCCTATGAAATTTTGGCAGACTTAAAAGTGGATATTTTTGTTGATTATAATGTTTATAACATTCCCATGGATGCTTTATTTTTGATGGCCGCGCGGAAAAATACCAAACGCGGCTTTTTATTCGTTAGCAAAATATTGGGTAAGCACCTGCCGGTGCATCCTCTTATTCCATTAATTGGTGGAGCGGCCTTGGCGGCACGTTATGCCAGTATGATGTATAATGAAAAGAGTATTGAGGAAAAATGTGATTTTGCCCAGGCTTTGGTTTCCTCAGTAGAGAGAGAGAAAACATGGGAATATATTCGTTCTAATCCATTGCCCTTACCAGAGAAAACACTATTTATCGGTTTTGCTGAAACGGCGACGGCCTTAGGACATGGTATGTTTAGTTGCTTTGCCGAAAATGCCCAATATATCCATACTACCAGAGAAAATATCTTAGGCATTGAAAATATCTTAAATTTTGTGGAAGAGCATAGTCACGCTACTGAGCATTATTGTTACGCTATTGACCCAGCCCTGTTTGACAATGAGGATATGGTTGTTTTGGTCGATGATGAGATCACTACCGGTAAATCCGCACTCAATTTTATCAAGGCCATTCAAAGTCAATATCCACGGCAAAAGTATGGCATCGTTTCCATTTTAGATTGGCGTGGAGATGCAGATAAACAACGACTTGCCGCTGTGGAGGATGAACTTGGTATTACAATTCATTGCATATCCTTGACTTCAGGAAAAATTTCAGTCACTGGTAAACCAGTAGTTGACGATCATGAAAATAAACCTCAAGAGCCTCTTGTTACTAACGTAACATCATCTGTTGTGGAAACCATTATCCTTGGTAATGACTTAGGGGCGTTGCTGGAATTCTCATCCCAGAGTACCAATATGGATATCAATACAGTACCTTATTTGTACGCCACTGGCCGTTTTGGTATAAATAGTCAGCAGCAGGCCGAGCTAGAAGATAAGTTTGAGCAAGTTGGTGTTGCGCTCCAGCAAAAACGCCAAGGCAAGAAGACCTTATGCCTAGGAACAGGGGAATTTATGTACATTCCCTTTAAAATTGCAGGTTATATGGGGGACGGGGTGAGCGTTCAATCGACAACGAGAAGTCCGATTTATCCAGCAGAGCATGCTGGTTACGCAGTAAAACAGGCCACTTCTTTTTCTAATCCGGATGATAGCTTGATGATTAATTATGTTTATAATATTCCCATTGGTCATTATGATGAAGTTTTTATCTTCCTAGAGCGGGCCGTTACTGACAAAGGCCTAGAATCATTACTGCAAGCCCTTGAACCGTTATTGATCCCTAAAATATCTATTTTAGTATGTGTTAGCTAGCAGATAAAACCATCCCCTTGAGTAGACGTAAAGGAGTAGATACATGTCGGTAATTAATAAATATCCTCTAATTGCTCATCCCCGGCCGATAGGAAGTTATAGCCCTGGGGATGTTACTTTTTTATTGAAAGAGATTGGTGGCTTAGTTCCTGAAATCGATAATCAGAAACGGGAAGCAGCCATACAGGGAGGAACCCATTACTCGGAGATGTTGCCAGTAGAATATCAGCCAAAGCCTGAGTATATTAGGTTATTTCATCAAATGCTTCACACCACGGGGTCTAAGATCGCCCTGGCGACTGCCATTGTCGCCGAACAAATCTTCAAGTTAAAAGGTGAGTCAGTGATCTTGGTCTCTTTGGCCCGGGCGGGAACACCAATTGGTATTTTAATTAAACGTTATTTAGCAGAAAAGTACGATGTTATATTGCCGCATTATAGTATTTCAATCATTCGTGGTAAGGGGATTGATGAAAATGCAATGCTGTATATGCTGCAACAGCATCCTGGTTTCACCATGCAATTTATTGATGGTTGGACAGGGAAAGGGGCTATTACAGCAGAACTCATTGCAGCTTGTCAGCGATTTAATGAAAAATATGATGAACACATCGAGGCTGATTTGGCTGTGTTGGCTGATCCTGGATATTGCGTCCGTTTGTATGGGACGCGAGAAGATTTTTGTATTCCCAGTGCTTGCCTCAATTCTACAGTATCGGGTTTAATCAGTCGCACCGTACATCGGTCTGATCTTATCGGTGAGTTTGATTTTCATGGTGCCAAATTCTATAAAGAATGGCTAGACCAAGATGTTTCCCAATTATTTATTGACAGCATTGTGAAGCATTATCCATTGGTTGCCCATGAGGCCGCGGCCACCGCCGAGCAGTTCCTGAACAACTTAGAGCCACCGACGTGGACTGGAATCAAGAAAATTAAAGAATTGCAAGCCCTTTTTCAAATACCTGATATCAATATGATTAAACCTGGAGTGGGCGAAACCACTAGAGTTTTACTACGGCGTATACCTTGGAAAATATTGATTGATAGTAAAAAAAATCCTAATTTGCAGCATATATTATTATTGGCGAAAGACCGTGGCGTCCCAGTTGAAGAATTTGCGGGTATGTCTTATTCATGTTGCGGGCTGATTAAAACAATGGGGGCGGACTCATGATATTTGTCAGTGATCTTGATCAAACATTGATTTATTCCCCTAAATCATTTCGCTTGATACCAGGTCAACCCATACCGGCAGTGAGTTCCATTGAAATATATGAGGGCCGAGAAATATCTTTTATGGCTGACAGTGCCATTGCCAGACTACAGAAAATAGCATCCCAGAACATTTTTGTGCCAGTCACGACTCGGACCATTGATCAGTATCAGCGTATATCTTTGTTTCGTGAGAACCTGATTCCAGCCTATGGGGTAGTGAGCAATGGTGGTAATATTATTGTGGATGGTGTGGTAGATCATATTTGGCAAATACAAGTGGCCCTGAATATGGACCAATTGTGTTTGTGTGGTGAGGATATGCTAGCTAGTCTTAATGAACTTTGCCATGAATCCTGGGCGGGTCCCATGAGAATGGCGGATGGCTTATTTTATTATTGCATAGTGGAGCGGGATAAAGTACCTTTAAATGAGATTGAAAGCTTTGCCTTATGGGCAAGGCAACAGCAGTGGAATGTATCCCTGCAAGGTAGAAAATTATATGTTGTACCACAAGTTGTTAATAAATGGACGGCTGTGGCCTATATACGGGATGTTTTACAGAAAAAAGTGGTGATAGCTGCTGGAGATTCACTGCTAGATTTGTGTATGCTGGAGCAGGCGGATTATGCAATTGCGCCATGTCATGGTGAGCTGTGGGATTGTTACTCTCGTGGTGAATTGCAGGGTAAGGCCATGAAATTCACAAAACAGGCTGGTATTTTAGCGGCAGATGATATTTTGGATTATGTGATTGATCATCCTGCAGCAGGGTTTGTTAATCAAAGCTTACCGGCAGAGTGCAAAATGCGTTCATCTAAAAGTAGTTGAACAAAGAAAAGAGAAGCCTATTTTCCCTCAACAAAGGGAAAATAGGCTTCTCTTATTCTATCATAATGTATAAGTTTTACGAACCGCAGAGGATGCGGAGGTCTTACAATAATAATCTTTTCTCTGTGTTCTCTGCGCCTCTGCGGTTCAATCGGACACGCTGGTTTTCTTACTCTATAGTAATTCGATATCCAAGAGCCAATGAAATGTCTTTGGCGGTTTTAACGACGAGAGGAATCATTTGTTCAATTAGCTGTTGTGTTAGGCGTACTGTCGGTCCAGACATAGATAAAGCGGCAATGATTTGACCATTGGCATTAAATAAGGGAGCTGCAATGGCTGCAACGCCTTCCTCCCGCTCACCGATACTGACGGCAAAGCCGCAATGTCTAATTTTAGAAAGTTCCTCAGTTGCCATTGCATAATCTAGCAGGCCATTGTCCTGTTGTTCTTTTTCTGACATCCAGGCCAGTAGAACTTTTCCACCAGCACCTTTCGTAAGTGACAGACGATCGCCCACATGGATGACTCGCCTTAACGGATGGGTAGTTTCAATCCGATCAAGGCAAACACGATGCTTGTCGAGAACGACATATAAACAGACACTTTCATTGGAGAGAGAGTAGAGATGCTGGAGATGGGGTGCAGCGATAGTGCGTAGATCTAAGGAGTCTGAGGAGGGGGAAAATAGACAAAAAATTTGGGAACCTAACTGATACCTTTTTGTAATTGGATTGCGATTTACATAATTGCGTTTTTCTAGAGTGGCAAGAATTCTAAAGACAGTACTTGCATTAAGGCCTGTAATGGCCGCAAGTTCGGTCAGAGATAATTGCGTGGTGCTGTGATGGAAACAGTCTAAAATATCTAATCCCCGTTCAAGTGTTCGAAGCGAGGTTGTACCTTGTTTGTCATCAACCATATTATCTTTCACTTCAAGGTCACCATTCCTATATCAAAATTTGATTCTCATTATATATACTACATATACGACTCTGCCATACAACATCCCTGCTTTATGCAAGGACGTTTTTCATTTCATTGAAATGTAATACATTTATCTAACCGTAGACTCCCACTTTTATAAGTGGGAGCGTTCTCCGTCGCTTCAATGGGGATAGAGTCCCCCCTGAAGTCTCAATGTTCAGCTTTAGCTGAACGAGTTCACTTGCACTAACAGGATAACGGTAGCGCAAAAAGCTAAAGCACCTTATAAAATAACCAATTTTCTAAAGAATATGTATCAATAGTAAGAAAATTTAAAAAAGGTATTGTAAAAGGGATGGAAATATGATAATTTTAATATATGGAAATGGTTTTCATCAGATGAAAGGTGTGAATGTTATGTTTTTGTTATCAGGTGTGCGAGTCTTAGATGTATCAACAGTCATTGCAGCTCCCTTTGCGGCAGGTTTAATGGCTGATTTTGGGGCCGACGTTATTAAGGTTGAAATGCCAGAAGGTGGTGATCCTTTTCGCAGATTAGGCCCCTATTACAATGGTGAAGGAATGCGCTGGGCATCCATGGGGAGAAATAAGCGATGTGTAACATTGGATTTGCGTAAGGAAAAAGGCAAAGAATTATTTTTATCCCTAGTGGCAAAAAGCGATGTGGTTATAGAAAATTTTCGCACTGGCACGATGGATAAATGGGGACTTGACTATGAAACGTTAAAAAAGGTAAATCCCAAGATTATCATGTGCCACGTTACAGGATATGGGCAAACAGGTCCGAATGCCAAAATGGCTGGTTTTGGCACCCCTGCCACTGCCTTTTCAGGAATGACTTATATTACTGGTCATAAAGATCGGCCACCAGTGAGTCCGTCCTTTTCACTAGCCGATTATATTAGTGGCCTTTATGCAACCATGTCAACAATGATGGCATTGTATCACCGTGATGCGCTGAATGGTAAGCCGCAGCAAATCGATGTTAGTTTATATGAAAGTATTTTCCGCATGATGGAAATTCCCATTGCCGATTATCATAAAAATGGAATTATTCGGGAGCGGAGTCCTAAGCTTAGCGGCACTTCCAGTCCAGGTGGAACGTATAAAACGCGAGATGATAAATGGGTGGTGCTGGTTTGTAGTACAGATCGGACGTATGAATACCTTACTCAAGGAATGAACCGTCCTGACTTATTGACCAATCCCTTATACTGTACAATGCAAGACAGGGTAGAAAATGATACTTCTCTCAATCAAATCATCGTTGATTGGATTGAAAAGCTAAATTATAAGGAATTAAAGGATGTTATGGATGCTGCTGGAGTTCCAGTAAATCTAATCTACAATATTGAAGATATTTTTAATGATCCCCATTACCAGGCTCGTAATAACATTGTGGAAATGGATCATCCTACCTTAGGCACAATAAAAATGCCAGGAATCGTTCCTGCTTTTAGTGAGACTCCAGGTGAAATCAAATGGGTTGGTCCTGAGCTTGGTGCCCATAATACAGAAGTATATCAAGGCTTGCTTGGTCTTAGTGAACAAGACTTGCAGGTCCTTAAAAGTGAAGGTGTAATATGACAAAACAAACAGGGAAAAACAATTTGATTTGGCCCAAAAAAATAACGGTCTGTGAAGTCGGTCCTCGCGATGGATTGCAAAATGAAAAAGTATTGTTAACTGTTGAGCAAAAAATAGAATTAATTGAACGTTCGGCACAAGCAGGGGCGAGAATCATCGAAATTGGATCTTTTGTTCACCCCAAAGCCGTACCACAAATGGCAGATACGGATGAGGTAGCGAAAAGGATGAGACGGGTCGACGGCGTGGAATATCGGGCCTTGGTTATGAATTTACGTGGCTTAGAACGGGCAGAAGCAGCTGGCATCAAAAAAGCAAAGTTAACCGTATCAGCCAGCCGCACTCACTCTCTGAAAAATCTTAACAAAACCCCTGAAGAAGCGGTACATGGTTTTATGGAATGTGCCGAGTATGCTGCTACTCATGGAATTGAGCTGTCAGGTGCTATTTCTACAGCCTTTGGTTGCTGCTTTGAAGGCCGTGTACCTTTGGCACAGGTAATTTCAGTCGTGAGATGTTTTCAGGAAATAGGCGTCAATGAATTGTCCTTATCGGATACAACGGGTATGGCCAATCCTCAGCAAGTGTATGAATATGGGGTGAAGGTAAAAGAACAGTTTGCGGATGTGAATTGGGTGCTACATTTTCACAATACCAGAGGAATGGGGCTATCCAATGTGGTAGCAGGTTTGTTAGCTGGAATTGGTAGTTATGATGCGTGTTTCGCAGGTTTAGGCGGATGCCCTTTTGCTCCAGGAGCATCTGGTAATATTGCTACCGAAGATTTAGTTCATATGTTAGACGAAATGGGAATAGACACAGGGTATGACCTAGTAGCGGGTATTTCTATCGCACGTTTTGTTCGTGAATGTATCGGTCATGATACAGATAGCTCAATACTGCGTGCTGGTCGGTGCAGTGATATAGTAGTTCCCCAATAGGGAAATTAACGATGGATAAATAGGAGGACAGTTATGGGAATTGAAATTACGGTGCTACAAGAGCGATGCAAAGGGTGTGGCATTTGTGTAGCTTTTTGTCCTAAGAAGATTTTGGCATTAGATACCCTAGGCCGGGTACATGTC
>Ga0209123_1002420_pt1 | contig 15818 bp, 11 predicted proteins | sample BarGraIncu00431A_FD_184500 | JGI IMG/M metagenome (GOLD analysis project Ga0209123, IMG submission 184500) | Arctic peat soil microbial communities from Barrow, Alaska, USA - Barrow Graham LP Incubations 004-31A (SPAdes) (version 2) | ecosystem: Environmental > Terrestrial > Soil > Wetlands >...
AGCTTCAATCGGCATCCTGGCTTGACATGGCAAACAGACTGCCTGCCGGGGTGATTGAAAGTAGTCCTGTTCTGGCCATGGGGTATGGCTGGGCACTTCTCGATAAAGGGGAGGTAGAATCCTGCAGAGTGTGGTTCGACAAGGCACAGGACTTGTACGACCGGTGCCGGGCAGATACGCATCCGCCTGATATTATGATTGCTGACAATACACAGTTCAACCTGATTCCCGCTACCATTGCATCTGCAAAGGGGTATATTGCTGCTGCAGTGGGGGATGTTGAAGGGGTTTTCAAATATACCAGGGAAGCTCTGACACGGATTCCGGGTGATCAATATTATACCCGGGGTGTGGTGAGCATGCTGCTTGGAATCGCATATTGGAGAAAGGGAGACCTGCATGAGGCAGAAGCAGTCATCGCACAATCCTTACAAAGCATTCGAGGTTTTGTCAATCCTATCCTTGAGAATTCTTATTACATGGTGCTTGGAGAATTATATATTCAGCAGGGGGTTTTGCATAAGGCAAAAACACTGTTTGAACAAACGATTTCAAGAGTGACACAGCAGAACCGCGTCCCGATCCTTTTAGCCAGTCTGTATTTGGGCTTAGCCAAAGTTGCCTTTTTACGCGGCGAAAACAGGGCGGCCTATTCTTTGCTCGAGGAGAGCAAGACCTTTGGACAGCAATATGCCCTGAAAGATTGGAAATATAAATACAACCTGCTCCTTGCGAGAGTGTACTGCAGCGAGGGTCTGTATGATCCGGCACGTGACTGCCTCATGGAAGGCAAAGCAAATTACTATATGAATCCGCTTCCTGATGAATTCACCCTCGAAGATGTGGAAATCATGATTGATCATGCTGATGCAGAACATCTTCAAAATCCTATATCTGAGGCAGGTGCATCAGACAGGATTGGTTTTTCAAAGGAACATGCGAACCAATCACTCTCAGAACCCCTAACAGTCAGGGAACTTGAAGTACTGGCGCTGATAGCGGCGGGCTCTTCCAACCAGGAGATTAGTGACACGCTGTTTTTAGCACTTAGTACTGTGAAGAGTTACAATCAAAGCATCTTTGGGAAGCTACAGGTGAATCGACGCACACAGGCTGTGGCTAAAGCGAAAGTTCTTGGCTTGGTATAGCGGGTGCGAAGTTAACAGAACCTACTTTTGTATGCGCGATAACCTACTTTAGTTGGTAAACAGACCTCCCCGGTTTTAGTATTCTTAAATCAGATAAGAAACTAAACAAGGAGGTTATTTTTATGAAAGCATTTTTAACAGATCTACAGGAAAAACCAAGTGAACGTCTTCCTTTGCTGCTGTCAAAGGTATGGGTGTTTCTTTCATTGAACTACATTTTGTGCGATCTCCTGAGCAATATGGAAATGTCGGTAATCAGGGGATTATTTGAGGGCAATATCGCTGGCGTTCCGATGACACAGGCATTTCTGCTGCTAGCGGGAGTCTCTATTGAAATTCCGATTCTGATGTCTGTATTGGCGGTTCTTCTGCCTTACAAGGCGAATAGAATAATAAATATCAGCGCCGGTATACTCATGATCATCTACCAGTTTGGATCCTTTTTTGTCGGGTCCGATATAACACTTCACTACATGTTTTTTTCAGTAGTTGAGATTCTGGGGAATGCTTTGATTGTCGTGCTCGCACTCAGGTGGAAGAGGTGAAAAAGTATGTTATATGAAATTGTCATAAGCGGGTATATACAAGAGACATGGTTTGAAGATCTCACCGTAATAAAACAGCCCAACCTGACATCAAAGCTGCGGGGAAATCTCGTCGATCAATCTGCCTTATATGGCGTCCTTCGAAAAATCAATGATATGGGTGTTGACCTGATTTCGGTCAACCGAATGAATGAAGAATCGTAATGTATGTAAATCAATAAAAGTAACTCCATACAAGTACATCAATAAAAAAGAAAGAAGGTTTTCATTATGATGCCCAATAGAAAAACTGCCCGTTTTGCGGGCCTCCTGTTTCTGGTTATGGTAGTATCCGGCCTGTTTTCGGAAATTTTTTTCCGTCAAACGCTGTTCACAAGTGACATGGCCGTCACAGCTGACAACATTTTACACAATGAATTTTTATACCGTGCCGGAATCCTAAGCGATATCATCATGTCGCTGAGTTATCTGTTCACTGCGCTGCTTCTTTATAAACTATTGGTTTCAGTGAATAAGAACATGGCATCGCTCATGGTACTTTTCGCTGCGGCCGGGTGCGTGCTGCTGCTGGCAAACATTATGAACGAGTTCGCACCGCTTTACATGGTGGGGACCGGAAGTCAAACCGGTTCGCTCGCTTCCGTCCAGCTCCAGGCTATGGCAATGCTCAGCTATACCGCCTACGGGCATGGATATATGATCGGGCAGGTGTTCTTCGCATTATGGGTTCTTCCGTTGGGTATATTGATCTACCGGTCGAAGTTTATTCCCAAAGTTTTCGGTGTTTTGTTTCTGATCGAGATGTGCGGAGGGTTGCTGGCTGTTGCGGTTCATTTTCTCATTCCGGATGTATCGATTGAGACCGTATTGCTGTTCCCGGGAACCCTCGCCGAGTTCGGATTCATGTTCTGGCTGTTGATCCGGGGCATCAATGAAACGAAAGTGCCCGCGCAGACAGGCTAAGCGGCACGGGCTATTTTCCGGGACTTGAGGAAAGTTTTGAATTCATAAATTTAAGAAGATAAATGTATGTATCTGACACAAAAACGTGATGTGCAACCCTTGGGTAAAATTACCCGATCATCTCTTCCATCTTTTTTGACATTACTTTCGCACGTGCAAAATCCGTATCCTTCAGGGCCATTGCTATTTTCACTTCGACCGTCTTCTTCTTCTGTTCAAGCTCTGAGTCGCCCTGATCAAAATGGCTGGAATAAATCATTTTCTTGAAATTACGGATACTCATTCTGCGGACCGTTTTATCTTCGATGATTAAAACATAGTCCATGCAGTTCACGATTGAATAGAAATCGTGCGAAATCATGAGAATCGCACCGGTATATCCTTTTATGGCCTTCTCAAGGGAGACTTGCGAATAGGTGTCCAGGTGGCTTGTCGGCTCGTCCAGAAGGAGCAGGTTTGCTGTGCCGGAAGAGATTTTCGCAAGCTGCAGGATATTTCTTTCCCCGCCGGAAAGGGTTGCAATCTTTTGGTCCATGGCCTCCCGGCCAAAGCCATAGTTTGCGATATAGGATCGAATCTCATCAATTGTCTTGAATCCGGCATCAAAGAATTCTTCCTGTATTGTATTGGACTCGTTGAGCATTTCGCCGTGAAGCTGCGACAAATAGGCCGTTTCTATGTCATCATTTATTTCAATGGCAGGATTGCTGTTTTGAAAAACTGCCCGGAGCAAAGTCGTTTTGCCGGTTCCATTCGGACCGATCAATGCGACTTTGTCAGTGGATTTGATGGTGAAGTTCACTTTTTCCAGAAGGATATCATCGAAGGCCGCGCTGTAATCCGTAACCTTTAACGCAATGGTTTCTTCGATTTTCTGCCCTGCAACAAGGTTGATATCAGGTTGTTTCATATCAACATATGGTGCTGCAATTCGGGTTGCCTCTAACCTGTCCAGAATCTTTACCCTGGCTTTAAGCGCTTTTCCTTTGGAGGCTTCAGAATTGTTCGTTGCAGCCGATCTGAGTTTGTCGCTTAGCACGATGTTTCTTTCAATTTCTTCGGTATAGGCGGCAGACATTTCCTGCTGTTCGATTTTGCTTTGAAGAAGCGAGAAATTATAATCGGAATATTTTCCGTCAAATTCCTGGAGATCCATGTTTTCGAGGTGCAGGATTTTATTAAAACAGTGATTTAGGAGGTATCGGTTATGCGTAATGACCAGCATGATTCCTTTGTGCGTATTGATCAGGTCTTTCAGGGCTGTGAGGTTCTCAAAATCCAAAAATACATCGGGCTCATCCATTATGATTACATCCGGATTCGTCATCATTTCCTTAATGACTTGAATAAGCTTGAATTCCCCGCCGCTGAGTGCGGATACCATCAGGTTTTTATGCTTTGACAGGTTTGCCAGATTAAGTTTTTTATTTATGATACTTTCGAATTCATCTCCGTTCATGGCATCCAATTCGTCCGATACCTGCTGGTACTTTTCCAGCAAAAAGTCAGTATCCGGCGTGTTTTCCATTTGCGTGCAGACAGATGCCAATTCTTTTTGAAGACGCAGGAATTTCTCCGCTGCATATTCGAAAACCGTCATTTCTTCTGTGCTGTCAGGTTGGGAGAACTGACTGACATACCCGATCCTGCAAGGGTGGGTAATCTCCAATGTCCCGGCAAACATGTATTTATCCGGATCCATAAGAATTTCTGCCAGTGTGCTTTTGCCGCTGCCGCTTGCGCCTGTGAATGCACAATGCTGGCCGTCTTCCAGCGTAAATGAAATCTTGTCATACAGGTCTTTTTGCGGAAAAGAATAGGAAAGGCTGTCAACTTTTATCATTGTCCCTCATATAACACGTACCATAAATTGTAATTATGGCTGTAAATAATTATTTTCCCCAATCATACCATAGAAACTAAGATAATGGATAGCAAAAAGGAGTGAAGCTTTCCTGAATCAAGTCGACATTGATGCTGTATATCAGGAATATGTTATAAAAGATGGCGCCGATGTGCCTTTTTTAGTCTTGAATGCAAGAACCGGATATTTTCACGGATAAGTAAATATTAAATATATTTAATTGTACGGAGTAATGTTATCTGATCAATAATCGGATTTTTCCCCATGCATTACCTAAAAGGAAAGAATATACTATACCAGTCTGAAATCTGTATGGATGACACAGAAAGGTTAAATGACAAAACATGAAGATATCCCAAAAGATTCTTATTTTTACCATTGCCATATTAATTTTTCTGATGGTCGCCGGGAATTATATTATCGGCGCTTTTTTTGATAACTATCTTCGTCTTGAGGAAGCAAAACAGATGCGCGTTATGGTGAATACGTTGGCGGGTCGTTTGCAGGAGAGAGAGACAAGGTACCAGGGCGTCTTAAATGACTGGGCCCACTGGAATGATGCTTATAATTATTTGAATGGTACAGATCCTGAATTTTTAAATGTGAATTTGTCAAATGACACTTTCCGTAATCTGGATACTAATATATTTATAGTGATTGATAAAAATGGTGCTGCAACAGACAAGAAATACTATGACCTTCAGAATGAAGCTTACGTGGAATTCCCTGAAGGGATCCTGACCGGTATTCAGGCGTTCATGAAGTCTGACGGATTCAATAATGAGTCAACTTATGTACTCAAAATAGATGGGCAGTATTATATGACTGCATTCTCAGAAATAACGGATCAGATGAAGCTTCAACCGGCAAATGGAATCATGATCTTCGGCAGGCTGATGGATACGGATATTTTGACTGGAATTGAGAAAGAAACCGGATCCGACATTCTCATATCGACTGAAAATCAACTGGACAGCGATGCTGTCAAAGGGCTGTCACAAAAGGGAACTTCTGACGGAGTGATATATTTTTCAGAGACGGATGAATCAGGTAATAAAGTACTCAATTATTTGATTCTTCAAAAAACAAACGATCCGGAATCTACAGTTGTACTGACCGTTTCCAAAGCAAGGGACTTCTATCTGGCAGGCGTAATTCAATTCCGGAATTTACAGTTGGCCTATTCCATATTTATCCTGCTGATATCCATATTCCTGTTGCTTTTGCTAAGAGTATTCATATCGAATCCAGCAAGGAAGATGACGAAGGCGGTACTTTCAATAGATCTGACGAAAGAAAGATTGGATAAAATCGAGACCCAAGGCAAGGATGAGCTTTCGATTCTTGGTCACTCAATCAACAATATGCTGAGCAAAATTGAAGCCACACAAAACGAATATAAAAACAGTCAGGAACGTTTGATCGCAGCCCAGCAAATGGCACATGTCGGAAACTGGGAACTGGATCCGGATACACAAAGTATGTGGGCTTCCGAGGAATCCTTTAACATATATGGTATTAAGTTTACTTCCAACTATTTGCCGCTGGAGGTCGTTCAGGAGAGCGTCTTCCAGGAATACCGCGCAGCACTGGATGAGAAAATGACCGGCTTGATTTCGAAGAATGAAAAATACGATGTGGAATATAAGATTAAGAAGGTAGATTCAGGCGAAGAATGCATTGTTCATTCAAGAGCATTGTTCATTTCGGGGGAAAACGGCAGTCCATCTAAAATCGTCGGAACCATTCAGGACATTACAGAACGGAAAATCAAGGAAGAAGAAATAAAACACCTGAGTTATCACGACCAGCTTACCGGGCTCTATAACCGACGTTTTTATGAAGAAGAAATAATGCGGCTCGATACAAAAAGGAATCTGCCTATGGCCATTATTATGGGTGATGTAAACGGGCTGAAGCTGATTAATGATTCCCTGGGTCATGCCATGGGAGATGAACTGCTGAAGAAAGTTGCTGCGGCGATTACACTCGGCTGCCGGACGGATGATATTATTGCCAGGCTGGGGGGAGATGAATTTGTTGTTCTGCTTCCCCGCACGACGGTTGATGTTGCGGAGCAGATTATCGGACGGATACAGGATCTTCTGTCACAGGAAAAAGTAGGCAATATTGATATTTCCGTATCCTTCGGGTATGAAGCCAAAAATAGAGATGAAGAGCAGATGCAGGAAATATTCAAAGCAGCAGAAGACTATATGTACAGGCATAAACGCGTTGAGAGCATGAGTATGCGGACGAAAACCGTACAGGTCATATTAAACACCCTTTATGAAAAAAGCAAAATTGAGCAGCTGCATTCCATTAAGGTCAGTGAAATCTGTGAATCGATTGCAGTCAATCTGGGTCTTGATGCGGCTGCGGTTTACCAGATCAGAATAGCCGGGCTGATGCATGATATCGGGAAAATAGAAATCGACGAGACCATCCTGAGTAAACCGGAAAAATTGAATGCCCAGGAATGGAACGTAATCAGAAAGCACTCCGAAATGGGCTATCAAATACTTAGCTCGGTCAATGAATTTGCGAGAATTGCCGATTACGTACTTGAACATCATGAAAGATGGGATGGGAAGGGTTATCCGAATGGCCTGAAAGGTGAGGCGATTTCACTGCCTGCAAGAATCATTGCAGTTGCCGACGCTTATGATACGATGACAAGGAAAAGAACCTACAGCGCAGCTTTGAGTCAGATGGAGGCAGTCAGGGAAATCGAAAAATGTGCAGGCACGCAGTTTGATCCACAGATAGTCAGGATATTCGTTGATAAGGTTTTAAAATTGGAAAATGCAATACGGCATCATAAAAATTTCTCAGTCATGTAACCCGCAGATGGAGAAATAATTATCCTTTTTACGACCGGTTTATGAGGTAGGCAGCATGATTTTTATTGATGATGAACTTATCAACTTCGAATCACAAGGTGTGCCGGAACTCCCAAAGGCTTCCTGCGAAGGGTATGTTGATAATAAAGGTGCGAAAATCTGGTATGCGGTATATGGAACCGGATTTCCGGTTGTCCTTTTACATGGCGGTCTCGGTCATAGCGGCAATTGGAGCTACCAGGTTCCTGCAATGATTGATCATGGATATCAGGTTGTCCTGATTGACAGCAGAGGTCATGGCAGAAGCACCAGGGATGATCAGCCGTATACGTATCAGCTTATGGCTTCCGATGTTATTGAAGTGATGGATACGCTGGACATTGCCAGGGCAGGATTCGTCGGCTGGAGTGATGGGGCGGACACAGCCTTAATACTTGCAGATATAGCACCGGAACGTGCTGCGGGCGTGTTTTTTTACGGGTGCAATATGGACGACAGCGGAGCCAGACAGATTACAGATTACGGACCGGCGCTCACCAGATGTTTCAGCCGTCACGTCAAAGATTATGCCAGGCTCTCACCTGCGCCGGATCAGTTTGAAACGCTGATTAAAGATGTAAGCCTTATGCAGCGTACGCAGCCGAACTATACTGCGCAGGATTTGAAACGGATTCATGTACCGGTTTGGGTTGTGTATAGTGAAAACGATGAATTCATCAAACGTGAGCATGCCGAATATCTGACAGATACACTTCCTCATGCCAAACTTACCATACTCAAAGATGTGAGCCATTTTGCCCCGCTTCAAAGACCGGATGCATTTAATGAGGTTATGCTGGCGTTTGTTTACACGATTTACCATGGGATATAAATGTATGGCGTTTCGCATAAATAAATTTCAGATGTGAAGATCCGGCAATATCATTTGACCGGTCGAACACGGGCATTATTTTTGCATTCTGTACTGGGCCGGGCTATATCCGCTGAATAGCTTGAACCGTTTGCTGAAATGGAATGGATCGATAAACCCAACCTGCTCTGTAATGTTCTTCACCGGCAGGGCAGTATCACGAAGTAACTGCATAGCAATCATCATTCTGTATTCATTCAGATACTTGCTCGGAGTTGTCTGCAATTGTTCCCTGAATACTTTCGTGAGATATGCTGATGAGAATCCAAAAGCATCTGCAATTTGTGCAAGGTCAATTTGTTTTGAATAATTCACATGCATATATTCTTTAACCAGGGCGACTATTTCACCCGGGTTTTTAACTTCACCTGCTGCCTGAAGGCTGCCGGTGCCGGCAACAAGTTCGTTTTGTATGCGGTGTAAGGTTTTTTGCAATTCGAGAAGATTGATTGGCTTCAGTAAATAATCACTGACATTGTTATGCAGCGCCGCTCTTGCATATTCAAAATCATCATACCCGCTGACTACTACAATTTTAATGAATGGAAAATTCTCTTTAACCATTGAAATGAGTTTTAATCCGTCCATTATAGGCATCTTTATGTCGGTAAATAAAACATTAGGCAGCAGTGAACGGACAAGCGCAAAACCATCTTCGCCATTATAGGTAACGCCGATAACTTCAAAATCACCTTGCACTTTTTCAATGTTATTTACAATGCTTTTTGCAATTAATTTTTCGTCTTCTACCACAACAACTGTGATTTTTTTCCTATTTATCATGCCAGCCTCCTATTGTTACGGACGCTCCGCCGCCTGCCGGATTTTCCAGCTTGAAAGTGATGTCGTTACTATTTAATATTTTCAGCCTGATGTAGATGTTCATGAGCCCCATACCCTTTATTTCAAGGGAAGGCAGCAGTCCGCTTTCGTCTATTTGTCGAATTTTGGCTTCGATATCCTGTATGGTCTGCTGATCAAACCCGGGACCATTGTCAATTACGGATATGTAAAACATGTTGTCCGTCACAAATCCCCTGATGACGATATGCCAGGGGGGCTTAATGGCTGTTGAAAATTTAATGGCATTCTCTACGAGAAGCTGGATGCATAATTTCGGGATTTTCACATCAAGCATCTCATCGGGAACATCAATGGAATAGGATAAATCATCCTGATACCGGATAATCATGCAGGTCAAATAATTCTCAGTATGGGATAACTCAGTTTTAAGCGGGACAAGCTGGTCGGAATCGGATGAAATATACCGCAGTAAATTTGCCATTGACTGACACATGGTTACGATTTCTTCATCCATTCCTTCTTCAGCCATGGATTGAATAGCAGATATGGAGTTGTACAGGAAATGCGGATTCATCTGTGATTGCAGTGCCAGCATTTTTGACTGCATTTCCTGATTCTGTAAAAGCATCTGGCGATTAATCGAGTCCCGCAGTTTTTCCTGCATATCAAAAAAACCGTCGTTCAGTGAATTGAGTTCAAATATTTTCGAATGGATATTTGTCTTTTTATGTTCCTGGTTCAACTTAAAGGATGTAACCTGTTTGAAAATACGGTCTATGGGATTTGTAATATACCTTGCTGCAAAATACGCAACAACCATACAAAACAGAATCATAAACATAGTTATTATTGCAGTGTTTCTGAAGTACTCCCAGACATTCGTATATAAATTGGATTGTGGGAGTGTCACGATTGTAGTGAATCCGGAAAAGTCTGATTTATTGCACGCAAGTACTTCCGTACCATTTTCTGATTTGAAGGACTGTGTTGTATTTTCACTGTTTATGATTTTCTTTGCGTTTTCAAAATAAGCATTATAATTTTTATTGGAAATCGGGAAAACAAGGCTGCCGGTGGAATCAAACACATATATTTTCTCACCGTAAATAGCCTTGTGTGAGATTGCGCTGGCAAAAACCGTATTTGCAGATTTTTTTGCCTCCACAATGCCCTGCGGATTATTAAAAACATTATAGTAAACCCGTAAGAACGAGATAAAAGACCGCTTGTATTCACCGTTAAAAAACCTGGAAAGCCGGGCATCCTCTCCGGTGTCCTTGATAACTTTGAATCCGGATGCATCCATCACCTCCTGGTACCAGGGCATATCTTTTGTGACATTGGAATAATATCCGTTACTGATTCCTGATGCGAAAACTCCGTTATCAAGAGAGTATAGATTAATCTGATCAGCAGGGAACTCCGGCCCGATAATCGCAATGAGCAAATCACCAAGCATTCTGGTATTGTTAAAATAATCGTTCTCAGCTAAATCATTTACATTGTTGTATTGTGCAAATGTTGATTTGACGATGTTTGAATAAGCTACATTCATTGTTACCATATTCAGTTGTTCAAGTTGACCGTCAATCGCATCACCAATAGTAACTGCGTTTTGTGAAATATTCGCAAGCGTTTGTTTTTCTACTTTTTGAACTTCGAACACAATAAAATATGTATAGTATATCAAGCATGCTGTTATTAAAATTATTGCATAAGTAAGGAACATGGAGGAGCGAATAGTCCTTGTTTTCACAGGAGCTCTCCTTTTTGGCTCAAAATAGGCCAATCAACAAAATAACTAAACTTTAGTTAAAAATATACATGTCGTTTGTGCGATTTTACATTCCAAGACATTACTTGTCCATATATCATTTGACTCATACAGCATTTACATTCTACAAGACACGGAAAATGAATGTCAACAAAATTCAAGGAGGGAAACATGAAAAGATTTTTACTGGTCGTTCTGGCAGCCGTTATGTTAACCAGCTCAGTTGCCTGTGCGAAAACAACGACTACCACAACAAAAACTCCGGCAACTGACGCCACAACGGTGAAAACCTCTGGAACAGCGGCAGCAACTACCGGAAAAACGAAACAGGACATCACGATTACCTATATGGTGAGCCAGGATTGGGTGCAGGATGCAGAGATAGCACTCGGTGCAAAGTTTACCGAAGAAACAGGAATAAAAGTTGATTATCAGGTCATCCCAGCTGATCAGTATGTCAATCTACTGAACACAAAGTTAAATGCAGGCGAATGTGCTGATATTTTTGGTTCACAGGGCGGTCAGTTTGATATTGTTTCCCAGCTGAACGTCGTCAAAAATGCAGTCGATCTATCCGGTGAATCATGGTCATCCACGGTAGATCCCCTGGCAGCAGCGGAATTGTCAGTAGACGGCAAACTTTATGGCCAGCCATTAGGAGACCTTTCCAGTGTATGGGCTGTTGCGTACAACACGAAGATATTCGCAGCAAACAACATACAGATACCTAAGACATTTGATGAATTCATGGCAGTCTGCAAAACAATCAAAGCAACTGGCATTACTCCGATATATGAGTGCGTGTCTGACGGTTGGCACCAAGTGTTATGGTTCCCGGAAATCGGACCTGCGTATGATGCTGCAGAATCTGGTTTGGTCAGTAACTTAAATAGTAACAAAACAAAATTTGCAGACAGTGCCATTATGAAAAAATCGCTCGACCAGATCAAAGAAATGGTAGACAACGGATATTGGGGCGAAGATTACATGGCGAATGCATATGCTGATGGGGCCAAAAACTTTGCAAGCGGCAAATATGCAATGTTTGTTGCAAACCAGGGCTTTGGTGCAGAAGTCGAAGCTATTGGCGGTGACTTGAAAGCCAGTGACGTAGGATACTTTGTTATTCCTCTGGTGGACAACCAAATCCTCAATGTTAATCCTGTAGGTCCTTCAAGATTTATTTACTCCGGCAGCAAAAACATCGATGCGGCTAAGCAGTATCTTGCATACATTGCCAGACCAGAAAATCTTCAGTACTTAATCGACAACGTACCAAAGTACAATACATTGCCATATAGTGGAATAAAGGACAAGTATTCCGATATCATCAAGGAATTCTATGCCAGATATCCTGTGCATGGGACCGTATTACAGTCTGCAGTTAAGTATGTCACTCCGCAGTGGGCGGAAATTGGGAAAGAAATGTCTGCTATGATTTTGGGTGACGAAACTTCTGCTGATGTACTCAAAAACACTGATAAAAACAGAGCAGATCAGGCAGCAGCTGCAAAAGATCCGGCATGGAATTCTTAACGCTCTAATCGATAATATTGATTGGGTAGGTTGCTCCAGAAGCAAGCTTTTGGAGCAACCTATATTATTTCAAGGAAGTGGACGCGAATGAATGAGAAAAAATCGTACCCAATGTACTTTGTTTTTGGTGCGTTGATACTATATGTTGTACTTAGTGTTATACCCGGCGTAATTGGTGTTGGATACTCATTCACTGATTGGTCTTCGTATTCTGACAAAATTAATTTTGTCGGTCTGAAAAATTTTGCCACTATTTTTTCGCCTGACGAAAACTATTTGCGCTATTTAGGCAACACGATGGTTTTTACTGTTTTGACAACGATTTGTAAAAGCGTCATCGGGTTAGCCCTGGCAGTGCTGCTTACTAAAAAAATTAAAGGATTGAATTTTCACAGAGCAATCATGTATATGCCGGCCGTTCTTTCTACTTTAATCGTAGCCATGATATTCAAAAACATATTGAATCCACAGTCAGGACTTCTGAATGAATTTTTGAGGTCAGTTGGCCTTGGTTCTTTAGCGCTAAAATGGCTGACAGATTCAAAAATTGCTTTCTGGTCTGTCATGGCCGTTGATATCTGGAAAGGTATTGGATATATCATGACCATATTCATAGCAGGTATTATGTCGATATCTCCGGTATACTATGAAGCTGCTGAAATAGACGGTGCATCCTCCTGGCAAAGATTCAAATCCATTACCCTGCCGCTTCTTATGCCGACAGTAGCCGTAACAACAGTACTCAATGTCTTATACGGATTAAAGGTATTTGATATAGTATATGCTCTGACAAACGGAGGCCCGGGTTATTCCACGGAAGTGCTTTATACGGGTGTTTATAAGGAATTCAGTAAAGGAAGATATGCAGTTGGAACAACACTTTCAACGGTAATGTTCATATTTATGATAATTGTCGGGTTCTTTATGATCAGGATTATGACAAAAGAAGAGGTGGAAGAATAATGAAGCACCAAAAATTAATCGGTTCAATTGCTGTAAACGCTTTAGCATGCATTATATCCATCATTATTTTGATTCCATTACTTCTGATTTTAGTCAACTCTTTCAAGACAAGTCTTGCTGCTTCCGATATGACACTCTTGTTACCTCAGAAGTGGCAGTTTGATAATTTTAAAGTGGTTATTGAAAAGGGTAAACTAAACTTAGCTTTTTTCAACAGCATGATCTATTCGGTGGGAAGTGTCGCCTTATGTGCAATTTTTGCTGCAATGGCTTCTTTTGTTCTTTCCCGCAGAAGAAGTAAATCCAGTAAACTTCTGTATTTATTTTTTGTTCTTGGAATAACAATGCCTATAAATTTTATAGCCCTGATGAAGGTTATGCAAGTTATACAGTTATACAATACCAGAACTGGTATTATTTTGCTCTATGCAGCGCTGCAGCTGCCCTTCACAATTTTTTTAACGTACGGATTCATCGGTAAAATCCCCAGAGAAATTGACGAAGCAGCTGTAATTGATGGATGCTCACCGCTTAGATTGTTTTTCTCCGTGATATTTCCTTTGCTGAAGCCGGTATTAGTTACCGTAATGGTACTTACATTTCTTAGTACATGGAATGAATTTATATTACCTTTGTATTTTACCGGAAGTACGGATAAATGGCCTATGACACTCGCTGTATATAATTTCTTTGGAATGTACTTTAAAAATTGGAATTTGGTTTGTGCGGATATTGTGCTCACCAGCCTACCTGTAATTCTTGTGTATTTTCTGGGACAGAAATATATTGTTTCCGGTATGACATCCGGAGCTGTGAAAGGATAGTATTATGAAGCAGTTTATTCAGAAGATTTCTGAAAACATTACGAGATTTGTATACACACCAAAGGAGAGTCTCACAAATGATTCATTGCTGATCGAAAACGCCGTCGTTCAAAGAAGCAATCATTATATTGCATCACATGAAGCTCCCTTTGAAGTTGTAGATGTGCAGTTAATTGAGACTCCGGTTGTAAGATATTCTACAGGAGATGAAGCTCCTGTAATTGAAGTTGTCAAGACGGTTGACGGAGACCGCAGTTTCATAAAAAACCTGCAGCCAGTAGCTGCAGGCTCGGCATATAAAGCCATTTTAACAATAAAATTTCATGAAGATGAAGCAATATATGGACTCGGGCAGGACGAGCTTGGAATATACAATAAAAGAGGTACAAAGCAATACCTGTACCAGCATAATATGATCACTCCAATGCCGTTTTTTATTTCCAGCAAGGGGTACGGCGTTCTAATTGATTGCTGTTCCCTGATGATATTTGATGATACACAATCTTCTGCAACGATTACACTCGATTGCGTTGATCAGCTGGATTATTACATTATAACCGGCAGCTTTGACGAAATAATTGCAGGATACAGAGAGCTGACAGGCAGTGCGGCTCGTCTTCCCGTATGGGCACTCGGATATATTCAGTCAAATGAAACATATAGGACACAGCAGGAACTTGTAGATGTTGTAAAAGAGTATCGCGCCAGAAGCATTCCTCTGGACATTATCGTGCAGGATTGGAAAAGCTGGGAAGACGGTCTTTGGGGCAACAAGATATTGGATAAAATTCGATACCCCAATGTTCATGATGCAATTGCAGAGATTCATAATCTCCATGTACATACAATGGTATCCATCTGGCCCAACATGAAAGCAGGCGGCAGGAATCATAGCGAATTTGCCGATAATGATATGCTGCTGGGAGATTATTCCACATATGACGCCTTCTCTTTGGAAGCCAGAAATCTCTACTGGAAGCAAGCAGCAGCAGAATTGGGAGAATTTGACAGTTGGTGGTGTGATTCCACCGAACCATTTACGGCGCCGGATTGGTGTGGAAGCGTGAAGCTCTCCGATGAGGCGCGTTACAATCTTGTAGGAAATGAACACAGAAAATATCTGGGTCCTAAATTTGCTAATGCATATGCTTTGATGCATACGAAAGGCATGTTTGAAAACCAGAAGAGAGATTATCCCGGCAAACCGATGCTTAATCTTATCCGTTCCGGATATGCAGGTATTCAGAAGTACGGTGTTGTGCTTTGGGCAGGGGACGCATCGGCAACATGGCAGGAACTTAAATGCGAAATAGCCAAGGGCCTCAGCGTCAGCTTAAGTGGGCTGCCGTATTGGACGGTTGACATCGGTGCCTTTTTCACAGGAGGTACAGAGAACTGGAGAAAATGGAAAGGCGACCCTGAAGCAGAACCCGTTTGGTTCTGGGCAGGGGATTATGATGATGGCGTGAAAGATCTGGGATATCAGGAACTATATACCCGCTGGCTTCAATTCGGCGCGTTTCTTCCCGTATTCCGCGCTCATGGAACCGATACGCCAAGAGAAATATGGAATTTCAGCGGAGTATTTTATGACTCGATAGAGAAATTCATTAAGCTCAGGTACACTCTTATGCCGTACATCAG
>Ga0209123_1002421_pt1 | contig 15816 bp, 18 predicted proteins | sample BarGraIncu00431A_FD_184500 | JGI IMG/M metagenome (GOLD analysis project Ga0209123, IMG submission 184500) | Arctic peat soil microbial communities from Barrow, Alaska, USA - Barrow Graham LP Incubations 004-31A (SPAdes) (version 2) | ecosystem: Environmental > Terrestrial > Soil > Wetlands >...
TTGACACGCCCGAAGAATGCACTCCTTCAACAGTAAAGATAAAACGCCTCTGTTTTCTGGCCTGCAAGGATATCAAAATCAAGCTGAGAGAAATAGAGTTCACAAAGATTGGCTGAAATTGCCGATTTTTTGTATTGCAATGACCAATGGCAGCAGGCAGGCTCTTTCCTTTATCCAGGGAAAGTGATCTTTTTACATTTACATAGACTTAATATTTTTCCTCAAAACGATCGCATGTATCAGCAGTTAGCAGAACTTCCCATTTACCCCCTTTGCCCTGACGGCTGAAGAACAGACTGATCTCAACGCCTTGATACATCACCTTGGCCTGTTTATACTGATAGCGCATCACCAGATGCCACAACAACATCCTAAGGATATCATATTTTGGCAAACTTCATACAAATTATTTCTTGTTCAAAAGAACTATCTTTGCACCTGGTTTTCAATCCTGAAAAAATGAAAAAACAGAAGTCGATTGGTCATTCAGTCATGCTGATTGTGAATATTTTCTTTGGAATTAATATGTCCATTTCCAAAGATCTTTTAGGAAGCGTTGTTAGTCCGATGGGACTGAACGCCATGCGGTTTCTTTTCGGAGCAATTGTTTTCTGGCTGTGCTCTTTCTTTATTTCGGAACGGGTCTCAAAAAAAAATTTGGGTATTCTTTTTCTGGGTTCCATCCTGGGATTGTTGTGCAATCAAATATTATTTATTCAAGGTTTATCCAAGACCTCCCCTATTGATGCATCAATCATCAGCACGTCTGTGCCCATTGTTACGATGATCTTTGCCGCATTGATTATCAGAGAACCCATCACCTGGGTGAAAGCGCTGGGAGTATTGATCGGTGCGAGCGGTGCTGTTTTCCTGGTCTATTCGGCAGAACAAGAAGTGACAGGAACCAGCAGCCTGGTTGGTGATTTGCTTTGTTTTGGCGGCAGCATCTCCTTTGCACTCTTTCTGGTTGTCACAAAGGGTGTTTCCCAAAAATACAATCCAATTACAACGATGAAATGGATGTTTCTATTTGCTGCGTTGCTTTTCTTGCCATTCAGCTTTACCAATATTTCATCCGTTCATTTTTCAGAATTAAGCCAAAGAAACTGGCTTTCGCTTTCCTTTGTTTTAGTCTGTGCCACTTTTATTCCATACCTTTTGATTCCAATTGGTCAAAAGTTCTTGCGACCCACAACAGTTGCCATGTACAATTATATACAACCCGTTGTGGCTACTTTATTGGCTGTTTATTTGGGTCAGGATAACTTCACTTTTACGAAAGGAATAGCGGCGGCTCTGGTTTTCACGGGTGTTTTCGTCGTAACACGCAGCAAATCAAGAGCGGATTTGGAGTTGGAAAAGCAGAAAATTGCTTCGAAACAGCCCCCTATTTAAGTTCGAATTTTTCTTTCAAAAGGATATCCGCAGAAGATGCCCCGATCATCAGATCAAAATCACCGGGCTCAGCCACCCATTCCAGTTTGCTGTTGAAAAAGGACAACTTTTCTTTGTCAATGGTAAAATGGATTGTTTTGCTTTCTCCCGGTTCCAATTTTACCTTCTGAAAGTCTTTTAGTTCTTTGACCGGTCTCACAACGGAACCTACCAAATCCCTGATATAGAGTTGAGCCACCTCTTCACCTGTGAGTTTTCCGGTATTGGTCAATGTAAAGGATACATCGATGGTTTGATTTAAATTCATCGTTTTTGTACTCAGTGTCAGAGCGTCGTATTTGAAGGTGGTATAGCTCAAACCAAAACCGAAAGGAAATTTGGGACTTTTTTGAAGATCGTTGTATCCGGAGCGGTAATTATTGACAAAGTCATTGTTATCCGGTGCTGGACGACCTGTATTCAGGTAGTTGTAATAGATTGGAAGCTGGCCTTCCGCTCTTGGAAACGTCAGTGGCAGTTTTCCGGAGGGATTGTAATCACCGAACACCACATCAGCGATGGCATTTCCGGCTTCACTTCCCAACCACCAGGTATATAAAATGGATGGAACATTATCGGCTGTCCAGTTGAAAATCAAGGGTCTGCCTGCATTGATCATAACCACAACCGGCTTACCTGTTTCGTATATCGCCTTGATCAGATCTTCCTGAACACCGGGTAAATGAATGTTTGAACGGCTTTTACCTTCGCCACTCATGTCGCGTTTTTCACCCACACTCAAAATGACAACATCGGCTTGTTTGGCTGCTTCCAGTGCTTCTGCAAATCCATCTGTTGAATTACCTTCGACTTCACAACCTTTGGCATAAATTAAATGACTTTTCCCAACTCGTTTTTCCAGACCTTCAAACTGAGAAACCACATCGCTGTTATCCGGCCATGGAATATTCCAAAAACCCAGCATATCTTCTTTTGATTTAGCCAAAGGCCCAATCAATGCGATTATTTTGTCGGTGGAAAGTGGCAATATATTCGTTCCATTTTTAAGCAGAACAATGCTTTTCCTACCCATTTCTCTGGCTTTTAACCGATGTTCGGGATTGTTCAAGGCTAGTTTTTCCTTTTCCTCATCACAAAATTTAAATGGATCGTCAAACAAGCCCAGTTCGAACTTCTTGGTCAGGACACGTTTTACGGCATCATCCACCAAAGCAACCGGCACCTTTCCGTCTTTGACCAATTGAGCCAAATTCTCTGTATAACATCTGCTTTCCATGTCCATATCGCTTCCGGCTGTAATGGCAATTTTGGCAGCATCGTATTTATCTTTTGCAAAGCCATGTGGTATCATTTCACCAATAGAGCCCCAATCGCTGACTACAAAGCCTTTAAAGCCCCACTGACCTTTGAGCAGGTCTCTTTGAATATAAGAATTTCCTGTGGCCGGAATGCCATTGATGTCGTTGAAACTATTCATAAAAGTAGCAGCACCTGCATCACAAGCGGCTTTAAAAGGAGGCAGATAGACTTCCAATAATGTTCGGTTGCTGATATCGACGGAATTGTAATCCCTGCCGCCAATACCGGCACCATAGGCTGCAAAATGTTTGGCACAAGCCATGACAGCATCGGTATTTCCAAGACCTTTTCCCTGAAATCCGTTTACCCGCGCTTTAGCAATGAGACAACCCAGATAGGTATCCTCACCGGCTCCTTCCATGATGCGACCCCATCTGGGATCTCTGGCAATATCGACCATGGGTGCGAATGTCCAGTGAACGCCTGAAGCTGAAGCTTCTACAGCAGCTACTCGTTCCACTTCTTCTATGGCTTTGAGATCCCAACTTGCAGCTTCTGCCAATGGAATAGGGAAAGTGGTTTTATAGCCATGAATCACATCCAGACCAAAAAGCAAAGGAATATGCAAACGAGACTGCATGGCCAATTTCTGCAGGGCTCTTGTTCTCTCCACCCCATTCACATTCAGAAGTGAACCCACTTTACCATCTTTGATTTCCTGCATTTTGTCCCCTTCGGTTGAAACAGGGCCCGTGGTCCAAAAGCTGGCGTATTGATTGAGTTGGCCCACCTTTTCATCCAGGGTCATCAATTTTAGGACGGAATCGACTCTCTGTTCGATGGTCTTTGACTGTTTGGCAAACGATGCAGGTACGATGAGTAAACTTACGGCGAAGGATAGTAAAGCCTTTGAGTGGAGAAGCATATTTTGAGTTTTTATGGAATTTTGCGCCACAAATATATTCAAAATAGGATAAATATTGGCAGAAAAATTAAACCTTTCAGATAGAAAGTGTCATTTTAACAGCTTACGAAGGTATGTCCGGCCTTCAGGCCAGTTCTGAAGATTTGACGCTCCGTTGATGTGCCCTTTTTCACCTAAATTTACAAAAGAGCTTCCCCATTTTTGAGCAAGAGATTCAGACTGTTCTATACCTATATATTCATCGTTGGTACTGGCTAAAAGAATGCTTTTAAAGGGTAGTTTCTGTTGTTTTACTGTAGCAAATCCTTTCAACGCTGCTTTCAGTTTTTCATCTTCAATATTTGGAGGTGCCACCAGCAAGGCCGCTTTGATTTTCAGTTTTGTTTTTTGTGCCCAAAGGGCCAAAGCAATGCATGCCAGACTGTGAGCTACGACAACCACCTCACCCGATGATTGACTAACGTATTTTTCGATTGTGTCTGCCCATTCCTTAGCATCGGGATGATACCAATCGTTTTGTTCAATACGAATGTATTCTTTGTTTTCCTTTTGCCAGTAGGTTTGCCAGTGATCATCTCCTGAACTGCGAAATCCTGGAGCTATAAGTATTTGATTTGCCATACGATTGTTTTTACAGTGCAAATATCGGGTCTTCCTGTGATTCCTGAAATCCCATATTTATGGTAAATTTATTTTCTGTATTTTTGTACCAACTAAGTAACTTCATAAAATGGATGAATTAAAAAACCTCGGAAAAAGCACCGACTATACGTTTGAATACAAGCCTGAAATACTGGAAATTTTCAGCAACAAGCATCCTGAAGGCGACTATATGGTCAAGTTCAATTGTCCGGAATTTACCAGCCTCTGCCCCATCACCGGACAGCCGGATTTCGCCACCATTTACATCAGCTATATGCCGGATGATAAACTGGTGGAAAGCAAGAGCCTGAAACTGTATCTTTTTAGCTTTCGCAACCACGGGGCTTTTCACGAAGATTGCATAAACATCATTCTAAAGGATTTGGTTGCTTTGATGGATCCGAAATACATCGAAGTCTGGGGGAAATTCCTACCCCGTGGTGGTCTGAGCATCGACCCATACTGCAATTATGGCAAACCGGGCACCAAGTATGTTCAGATGGCTGAATACCGTATGCTGAATCATGATTTGTATCCTGAACACGTCGATAACCGCTAGGAAGTCTTTTCCTGCCTCCATTTAAGGTTCCATGCCCATGCTGTTGTATCGAAAAAAATTTAAGGAGAGCGAACTCCTTCGGGTTTCCAAACGTTATCACTGTATATTAAATAACTATTATAATGGGAAAATTAATTTTAATCCGTCACGGAGAATCGGTTTGGAATCAGAAAAACGTATTTACCGGTTGGGTAGACGTTCCACTTTCCGGAAAAGGCATCAACGAAGCAATCAAAGCCGGTGAAAAACTAGCCGATATAGCATTTGACGTAGTCTTTACGTCTGTTCAGGTCAGAGCCATCGAAACAGCCATGATCGCCCTGGCACAAAACAAGAGTGATAAAACCCCGGCCATCGTACACACCGAAGGGAAAATGGCCGAATGGACTGGTGTATACAGTGACGTTATGCAGAAAAGCATGATTCCGGTTTATCAGGACTGGCATCTGAATGAACGATATTATGGAGAACTACAGGGTAAAAACAAAGCCGAAACGGCTGCCGTTTATGGCGATGATCAGGTGAAACTCTGGAGAAGAAGTTACGATGTAAATCCGCCTAATGGGGAATGTCTCAAAGATACAGCCGAGCGCACGATACCTTATTTCAATGAAAAAATTCTTGGATTGGTCAAGGAGGGTAAAAACGTATTGGTTTCAGCGCATGGTAACAGTTTGCGCTCCATTGTGATGTTTATCGAAAACCTGAGCAAGGAGGAAGTGCTTCAGCTGGAAATTCCGACGGGGCTTCCGTTGCTTTTTGAGTTAAAGGATGGAAAGTTGGTACGGCAGGATTTTTAGTCACTGCCGTAACTTTCCAGAGTGCTATTCTACGTAGGTAAAGATGGTGTAGTTTTTGTCGTCGGTGCTTTGTTTGTGAACGCGGCCTTTTGCGTCTAATTCATAGGTGAAAACATCGGTATCTGAAGAGCTGACCAGATTCCGACTTTGTTTACCAATAAAATACAAGCCCATATTTTCAGAACCAATGGTATTAAGAGTATCTGTAAATTGAAAATTTAGAGTATCAGAATTCGTGTGATAATCCAAATCAAGTGGGGCTTTCAATCTAGCATTTGAAATACAATTTACCCTTCGATTTTGAATTTCTAAGCGATTCTTTGAATTTGAAAGACGCTTTGAACTTGAATACTGTGTTTCGATATACATTGAAGTGAAAATATTTTGAATAATATTACCATTTAGAATCGTATATGTAATATTCCCAGAGCCCGTATTATCCATTTCCGTCCATGATTCTTTGATCAAATAACCTTCCTTATTATACTCACATGTGTACAATTCGTCGATAATATTATTTGAAAAACCGGTATAGGATATTATTTGGTTTTTGGAATTCAACATGCCTTTAATCAAGTTAAAATCATTTGGCTCATATGAATCTACTGTTTTGTACAAGATTGAATCTCCGATATAAGTCACATTTATTGTATAAATATATTCACCATAGTGTTTCTTACTCTCAACGAGCCGTCCACTGGTATCGTATGTATAACTGGTAGTACTATAAAGAGAATCATTTTCATAACATGTCATAGACGCTATCTTAGGTATAGAATCCGTAATATCCGAATTTTTATCGTCACAGGACATTAAACAAAAAACACTTAAAAACAGAAACAACAGGGAATTTACAACTTTCATAGAATTCATTTTATTTATATAGAGCTTAAAAAATTTACTTACTGCATGTTTAATGATAATTTTGCCCCCATTACCGGATTTATTTCACCCCGTCCTAAACCGTCCAATCTAAAATCCGGTTTGAAAGTGAGGTTGGCATTCTTATTCAATTTGTAGTTAAAACTGCTCAGTCCATTCAGCCTATTGATTTCTTTTGCACTCGATGTTGCATCAATCATTGACCAAACACTGACAAACAGAGATGTTGCTATACTAAAATAAACAATTGAATTTGTTCTGGGTTGCTCATTGTAATAGTTGTAATCATTATGAGTATAGGTATACTTAGAAATCATACACGCAGCAACAACATCTATGGTAAGCATAGCAAGACCTTTCCCAGCCTGACCGTTATAAACCTGACCTAAACCGGGTATGAAAAAAGACAGCCAAAAAGCGGCAGCAGGACTTTTTCTGTTATAGTAATTCATTTGATACATCTGATTCTTTTGAACGGCCTCTGCTTAAGTGGTGTTGACTTTTGTACTGTCATTTTTAAGATAGACAACGTCTTCGTAATTCTGAGCTTGAACATAAAAACCGAACAGGCATAACAAGGACAATAAACAACAGATCTTTTTCATGAATATTATTTTAAGAAACTTTTAAATGAATGTAGTACCATTCAAAAGAAATGCAAATATAATAAATACTTCGCTTATCCTTCCTGCTTTGTAATAATTTTATGCGCCCTGTGACGCTTTACGGTCTTTTTCTGATATTTATTGGAAAGGACACTGATGCTTCCGTCTACCTCCATGATGGCCAGATCTACTTCTTTTACCGATGCGACTCCGTGTTCCCGCACCGCTTCCATCAACTCGTCTACACTTATTTTCGCTTTTTTCATGTGTGAATCAATGATTTTTCCTTGATAAATCAGCATGATTGCGTCGCCTTGTACCACCTCTCCAAATCGGGGAAATCGATACTGAAGGTACTTGAGTACATAATTCACTACAAACAAAGACGTTGCAGCGACTAAGCCACCTGAAAGTGTGGAATCAGGTCCAACCATGGCATTTTGCACAGAGTTGCTGATAAGCAAAATGAAAACCAGGTCGACAACCGAAAGTTGCGCCAATTCTTTTTTGCCAAAAAGGCGAATGGCTATCACGATAAAAAGATAAACAGCCAGCGTACTGCCAATGATGCGTACATAATTGTTGCTAAGAAGTTCCTGCATAGAATATGGTTTTAAGATTTGATTTATTGTTCTCGTTAAATGTTCAAATATACACACATTCGATTATAAGACAGAATTTCAAGCTACTATTTGTCCGTTAAAATAAAAACCTTTCCTACCTTGAATGATATATTTTTCACTATCTTTGTTAACAAGCAGGTTGGCGTTAATATCAAAATTATAAAGTATCATTCATCATGGAAAAAGTCAAAGTCATCATTGTCTGGAACAAAAACTACGGAGCATACACAGAAGCTCTTTCAGGATGTGTTGCCGCTGATGAAACACTTCAGGGGGTAAAAGACGGCATTCGTTCTGCCATCGAAATGCATCTCGAAACTATGCGGGAAGATAAAGACGAGATTCCGGAAATTTTAAAAGGAGCATACGAACTTACGTTTGAGTTGGATTCGCGTGCTTTACTCCACTATTACGAAGGGGTTATTACCCGTACAGGTCTAAGCCGTCTTACCGGCATCAACGAAAAACAACTGGGACACTATGCTCAAGGTATCCGATCCCCACGAAAAAAACAACGTGAAAAAATAATCAACGGTATCCATCTACTCGGAAAAGAGCTGTTGGAAATGGATTAGTTTTTACTGATATCTATTTCGCGAAAATCCGCAAGGGGTTCTCTATTTCTTACTACATTTGCCCTATGCGCAAAACGGAGAAAAAGAAGGAACCGAACATACAGTTTTTTACGGCTGACACTGCCACGGATCTGGCATTGCCATTGGTGGACAGTGGCATTTCGGCAGGCTTTCCCAGCCCGGCCCAGGATTATATTGACCTCAGTCTGGACCTCAACAAGGAATTGATTTCAAACCCCTCCAGCACTTTTTTCGGGCGTGTACGCGGCGAGTCCATGAAAGATGCCGGCATCCAGGATGGAGACATCCTGGTCATCGACAAATCGCTGGAACCGCAGGATGGTGATACGGCCGTTTGCTTTATCGACGGAGAATTCACGCTGAAATACATTCGGATTGAAAAAGATGCCATTTTTCTGGTCCCGGCAAACCCGGAATTTCAACCCATCAAAGTGACCGAAGAAAACAATTTTTGCATCTGGGGCGTTGTAACGTACTCCATCAAAAATCACAAACACCGTCACCACTAATTTCTACCGTCATGTGTTTTATGTCCAGATTTACACGGTTGGCTGCCGAACTAAAAAAGATTTCAGATAACAAAATAAACAGTCTGTTCTGATTCGTATGTACGGTCTCGTCGATTGCAACAACTTCTTCGCCTCCTGTGAGCGGGTCTTCCAGCCCGACCTAAACGGCGTTCCCATCGTGGTACTCTCCAACAACGACGGTTGTGTCATTGCGCGCTCCAACGAGGCCAAAGCACTTAGCATACCTATGGGCGAACCGGCCTTTAAATTGAAGGAAATCATCGAATCCAATCAGGTCACTGTTTTTTCATCCAACTATACCCTCTACGGTGACATGTCCAACCGGGTGATGAAAACGTTGGCAACCTTTGTTCCCACTATGGAGATATATTCCATTGACGAGGCCTTTCTTCATTTGAATGGATTTGAGCATCTGGATTTAGCGGTCTTTGGAAGAAAGATAGTCAGAACCACCACCAAAAACACAGGTATCCCCGTCAGCATGGGCATTGCCCCAACAAAAACCCTGGCTAAGGTAGCCAGCTGGTTTGCCAAAAAACATAAAGGTTACAAGGGTGTTTGTGTCATTGACACGGAAGAAAAACGCATCAAGGCTTTGCAAAAAATTAGTATTGGCGACGTCTGGGGTGTAGGCAGAAAACACCTCAAAACGATGAACTACTACGGAATACACACCGCCTACGATTTCACACAGCGTTCAAAATCCTGGGTTCGAAGAAACTTTACTGTGGTAGGTGAGCGTATGTGGAATGAACTGCAGGGTATTCCCTGCATTGAAATGGATTCAACGCCTTGCGCCAAAAAACAGATTTGCACTTCCCGCAGTTTCGGAACCAAACTCACTGCATTCGAAGACATCCTCGAAGCAGTTTCTAATCATGCAGCCTCCTGCGCAGTCAAGCTCAGACGCCAGAAATCCTGTGCAGCCGGGATATTGGTCTTTATCATGACCGATCCTTTTTCCGAACGTGCCCCAAAATATGTCAACAGCAAACACCTCTCCATATCGATTCCGACCAACAGCACGGCAGAAATTATTCAGTATGCAAAAATGCTTTTACAGGATATTTACAGACCCGGTTTTTCATACAAAAAAGCAGGCGTCATCGTTACAGAAATCATCTCAAACTCACCACTACAAGGCGACTTGTTCGACACGATAGACAGGAAAAAGCATAAGAAACTATTGAAAGCAATCGACAGCCTCAACGACGGCTTAGGATCCAACAAGGTCAGGATAGCTTCTCAAGGCTATGGTAAAAAATGGAAACTGAAAAACGAAAAACTTTCCCCGCGATACACCACCAAACTTTCAGAAATCATTGAAGTGAAAGCGGAAGAATAAAATTCAAACTACTCCTCTGAAATAAGCAGTTTCATCAGTTTTGGAAGACCTGTTACCGAGTTTTCCTTTATTTGACAGACATGATTTTGTATGCCGGCAATATTGGGCTCTCCTGGATCAACCAGATAAATGGGTACTTCCGGTTTGGCGTAATGTGCCAACGAAGCTGCCGGATAAACACCCAGCGAAGTACCGACAATAATCAGTATCTCGGCTTCTGAGACAATTTTTGCTGCCTGATCGAACATGGGCACTGCTTCTCCGAAGAAGACCACAAAGGGCCGCAAAAGGGAACCATCCGGATGCAGGGTTTCCAGTTTCTGTTCCCAACCTTCCATGGGTACGGTCTCCAGTTCATCCATACTGCTCCTGAGTTTACGCAATTCTCCATGCAAATGAGTGATGTGACTGCTTCCTGCTCGCTCATGAAGATCATCAATATTCTGGGTGACTATTTGCACATCGAAATACTGTTCCAGCTGAACAAGAACCAGATGCCCTGCATTAGGTTCCTTGCTCAGCATTTCCTTACGACGTTCGTTGTAAAACCGGATGACATTCGGGCGGTTGTTTTTTAAAGCCTCCGGGGTGCAGACGTCTTCAATCCGATGTTTAGCCCAGAGTCCATCGCTGCCCCTGAAGGTTGAAATCCCGCTGTCGGCACTGACGCCGGCACCGGTAAAAACAACTACTTTCTTTTTATCCATAATTATTATTCAATCTTTATTTTTTTCGTTTCTAAAATTTCTCTGGAAGATACGCCGAGCATAACTCCATAGTTTCCACTTTGAGTAACAAACGATTTTTTATTCACATCGTAATAAGCGAATGCATCTTTGGGTAATTGCATTTTCAAAACAACCGATTCGCCGGCTTTCAGAAACACTTTTTTGAAGGCTTTCAATTCCTTTTCGGGATTTTCCACGAATTCATTTCCTTTGTTGACATACAGTTGCACCACTTGAGCACCGTCTTTTTTACCGGTATTGGTGAGTTTGCAGGAAACATCAATTTCCTCATTGGCTTTTGAGACTTTCGGAACAATGAGGTCTGAAAGCTTGAACGTCGTGTAGGAAAGGCCAAATCCAAAAGGAAATTGTACGTCGCGTTTCAGTTTGTCGTAACCACGATAACCTACAAAAATGCCTTCTGTGTATTTCACATGTTTGTCTCCATCGGGATCGAGATAACTGTTGAAACATGGGTTGTCCGACCATTTCTTTTCAAAGGTAGCGGGAAGTTTTCCGGAAGGATTTACTTCACCGAAAATGTTCTGAGCAATGGCTGTACCGGCTTCCTGACCGCCATACCATGCCCACAGCAAACCTTTCAGACGTGGTTCCCATTCCTGCATTTCAATATTACCGCCTGCATTCACTACGCCGATAACGGGTTTATTGGATTTCAAAACGGCTTCCAGCAACTTTGACTCTAATGCAGGCAATTCAAACGTTCTGTCACGACCCTCGCCTTCCTTATCGGCATTGAACCCGAAACAGGCTACAACAAGGTCTGATTTGTTCAGTTCGTCGATAAATTGCTTAGGCATCGTATTTTTTTGTTCCCAGGATAAATCGACCGATGCACCTCCACCAACCTGGTAATATTCCATTCTGATGTTGTATCTGACACCTGCTTCCAACGTTTTTGTAAAAGTTACATTTCGATAGGCACCTTCTTTCCAGTCATCCACCACCAATTTGTCATCGATGTATAAACGAAAACCATCATCCCCTCCTACTGAAAAATCGTATTCTGCCTTTTCTTTGGAACACATCACACCTGTCCATCTAACGGAATAATGCTCTTTTCCCAAACCTTCCAGATCGGTGCCATCGTTCCAGGAAAATTTAATTTTCGGATCAATTCGCTCAACTTTCGGGCTACCTTTCAACTCCATGTTGTCAAAATACCGGGCATGAAATCCTTTTGTTTTAGCATCGGATTCTGTAAAAGCAATCGCCGGTAAAAAATCAAGTCTGTCCACGTAGGTTACTTTGATCTGATGTTTGGCTGCTTCAGCCTGTATTCCTTCCAGGGCACTGACAGAATGAAAAGGGTGAACCTTTCCACTTCCGTCTCCGCATACATAACCCAATGCGTTTGACCCGACAACGGCAATGCTTTTGATTTTCCGGGTATCGATGGGTAAGATATTTTCTTCATTTTTAAGCAAGACTATACCTTCATTGGCTACAGCTAAAGCAGTTTTAGCACTTTTAGGATTGTCCAGAGGAATGTTTTTATCTTCCTGTTGGGCATCCATATATCCGAAACCAACCAGAACAGTCAGGATGTGGCGCACCTTTTCGTCGATGGTTTTCATCGTTATATCTCCAGTCTTCAGGTAGTGTTTAATGCTGTCATCACTCATCAGGTTTCTATCAGGCATTTCCAGATCCAGCCCTCCTTTCAGGGTTGGCAGACTGTGGTGGGCTGCTCCCCAATCGGACATGAGTAAACCTTTAAAGCCCCATTGATTTCTCAAGACATCTTTCAACAACCAAGGGTTTTCTGTGGTATAAATCCCATTCATCAGGTTGTAACTGGTCATAACGGCCCCAACTCCGGCTTCCATCACCGCGGCCTTAAATGCCGGCATATAAATTTCCTGCAGGGTACGCTCATCAATATCGTTGCTGATGTAGTCACGATCGTAATCTGAATTGTTTGCCATAAAATGCTTGATGGTTGCTGTTACGCCCTGATCTTGTACACCTTTAATATAGCCTACAGCTATGCGCGATGCTAGAAATGGATCTTCACCCATGTATTCAAAATTGCGCCCGCACATGGGTGCCCGGTAGATATTCACAGCCGGAGCCAGTAATATATGGACACCTCTTGCCCGGCAATCCTGACCGATGGATTGACCATACTGATAAGCCAGGTTATCGTTCCAGGTAGCGGCAAGCATCAGGGCACAAGGATAGGCTGTCGAATTGCCCCATGTACCAAGTCCCTGTGGGCCGTCTGACATTTTCAACTGTGGAATCCCCAATCGCTCCAACGACCTGATATGCATCCAATCGGCACCTTTCACGAAGGAAAATTTTTCCTCGTCCGTCATTTGGCTGAGAATATTCTCTACTTTTTTAGCGACATCTGCGTTGTACCATTTTTGAGGAAAAGCGCTTGTGAAATTGAAGAGAAGCAATACTGCACAAATAGTTCTTAGAAGGCTACTGGCACTTAAAAATTTTGTTTTCATTGATTTAGGGTTTACCGGATTGGTTCTTGTCTGTTTTACACGGAAATGGTTCGCAAGATACCATCAATTGAACAGATGACAAAGAAATCAGCGCATTTTGTTATTCCGTTCTGATTCCCCCCAACACAATAGCCATGTGGCGGATATCCAGGCGGGAAATCTCAATCGGATCGTAACCGGGATTGTCGGAAAAAAGGCACAGCATAAGCTCGCTGCTTCCCGGTCGAATACGTTTAACAAGGATACCCATCTCCATATCAAGCACATATACACTGTTCCAAAGTACAACCGTACCGTTTAACAACAAGCGGCAAGCCAGAATATCACCCACATTGTATGTTGGATGCATGTTGGAATGCTGCAACTGAATTAAAAAATCAGCCTTGCAAAACACCGGAATTTTATACCGGATGTGTGGATTGTCTAAATCCGGTTCCTTCTTCAACAGAAAGTCCGAAAGTAAATGAGACGGAACCAATGGAATGCCGTTTTCAAAATCAGGAGCAGCATTTACACGGGCAGAAATGTCCGTTGAAATCTCTGACTGTCGCTCCATAGGACCATCACCCGTAAGCAACCAATGTGGCTCCACCTCCTTAAAGCAGTTTAAAAATTTCAGGATATTCTCCTCACTCAAACCATTATTCTGATTGAGAATGCCACGGGTTATCCCTGCCATCCTGTAAAACCGGGCACGGGTAATAGCCTTTTTTTCCAGGAATGATAGTATGTTCTGTTTAATAATTGATTTAGAAGGTATCAGATAGCTCATTTTTGTTTATTTTCCCATTTTCATCCTTGCACGAAGCACCATCAGATTTCGATCCGCCTCGGGTACGCCCATGGCAACTGCCTTGATTAAAAAAGCTTCCGCCAGGGGTAAATTTCCGGTCTGCATGTAGTAAGCCCCCAGGTTGTTGAAAGCGGAAGGCTTATCGGTACACTTATCAAGGCAACGTCCTGCCAGGTCGGTATCCCCGCACCGCAAAAATACAGCAGCCGCATTGATATTGGCCGTGGTATCGTTCGGATAGAGTTCCAGTATCTTTTTAATCACACCGTCAAAAGCCGGAGAACTCTGCCCGAACGATTCTGCCAGGGTGTACAGTTCATTCTGGCTCAGGTGACCGGGGTCTTTGGTATAAATGGTGTTCAATTCATCGAACGAATACTGACGTACCACATACCGAACCTGATAGCTCACCTTGCGAAGCACAGAGAAGTACTGCTTCAATAAAGTCTGATAGGAAGTACCATTGGCCAGCATTACGAGCATTTCCTTGCGTTTATCATTGACCGAAGAGCCGCGAATGGCATCAAAGACAGAATCATTTCTGGAGTTATCGTTGTTTTGAAGCAGCGCATTCAGGCCATCCCAGTTCTCGCCCTTCCCTTCTACCTGAAACAAGGTAGAATCAAGCTTAAAGAAATCCTGGATGTTGTTTTTGAGCGACACCGCACGTTTGAATGATAATTCATTGTTGAAACGAAGATCTCCGTCGGGCGAAGCGAACCCCTGAATGCGTATATCGGAGAGGTGCACATCGGTATTGTTTTGAATGTTTGAAATAGACGTATAAATACCCTTCATTTCCGAGCGATTGTTGTGGAAGCCGAGATCAATCCGGGACTCATTTACCTGAAAGTCGAGGTTGGCATTTCCTATCGCCGTACGGAGCTTCACTCCTTCCGGAGCAGGCACCACATAATTCTGGATCGTAAGCAAACGTTCGGCTCCATATCCTTGTGAATAGGGCCAATTAGCAAACTCCAGCTCCATGGTGCTGTAGCAATCGGAACAATGGGCATCCTTCAGCCTGAGTTGCACCCTGGCATTGCTCATCCATTCCGCGCGAGCCACCTTTACCGAATAGGCCACCGTGTCCACCGACTGTTTTCGGGCTACCAACACCCTGTAATATGGAAATTGACCATCGGGCTGCAACACCTCTGAACGGTGAAATGCCCGTTGACGCTGCCGGCTGTTCACCAGCACCGGAATGAGCTCACACTCATGACTGGAATCAACCAGCACCGGGGTAAAAGTGAGCGACCGGTTTCTGAACACCGATTGCCCTTGCAGAACGATTTGCATACGAAGGTACATGGAGTCACCGCGCGCTTCGAGGGAATTTACCCTCACCTCAACCTCACCCAATGGATCCTGGCTACCCGAGGCTTCGGCCCAAAAAGGAAATGCGCAAACGGCAAGAAGTATAGCAAAAAAATATCTCATGAGTCTCACGTTTTAGGATTGGACGGACATCAAAGCCCTTTCTGTATTTTTAATTGTATCATTTTCTTTTTGGCACGAAGCACCATCAGATTGCGATCGGCTTGAGGCGTACCCAAGGCAACAGCCTTCCGTAAATAGTCTTCCGCCTTGGTCAAATCACCAACCTGC
>Ga0209123_1002422_pt1 | contig 15810 bp, 15 predicted proteins | sample BarGraIncu00431A_FD_184500 | JGI IMG/M metagenome (GOLD analysis project Ga0209123, IMG submission 184500) | Arctic peat soil microbial communities from Barrow, Alaska, USA - Barrow Graham LP Incubations 004-31A (SPAdes) (version 2) | ecosystem: Environmental > Terrestrial > Soil > Wetlands >...
AAATTTGGCGGCGCGGGTAAGGAATCCTCTGTTCCGCTACGCTCCACAAAGGATTCCTTACCCGTAGAAGCGACATCGACAGCAACAGCAAAACTGGGGCAGCGCCGTGCAGCTGTATTTGAAGCAGAAAGTGCTTCTTAAACTACGCAGATATTTGTCTGGACAGATGGATCCACTTTAATCGTCCCAATAAAAGCGCGTTGAATAAGTTAAATATTTCCTCATAAAACGGCATGCAACGACTTATTAACATTAGCAAATAAAATGACTTTTATATTGTTATATATCAAATAGTTATACTATATTTACAACGTAATTAATTAACTGTAATATTGTGTTTTTATAGTCCTAAATTACTCATACGTGTATGGTTGCAAAACAGATGATTTTAGATTTTTAGTTTGAACAAATATTTTTACGAAAAAAAACCACAAAATCGTGGGCTTAATATATTGTCAAATTTTTCGCACGAATAACCAACAGAATACTCTCCATGGTATGCAATATCTTAATATCGATAGTGACGCCTTTGTGGCAGATTTAGTGAAAAAGACATTTTTGTACCAACATTTACTACCAAGTGTTGAAAGTAAATCACAAATATTTCCTGACTGTGTCATTCAAATAAATGCGCAGCTCATTGATTATGATTGATATTTCCTATATGAAATTGTGGTTGATTTACTTGTGAGCGCTCCCGTTCCGACAACAAGCTAAATAGTCCAGAATTTGACGTTTCGTGAACCCGTTGGCCATCGAATGGAAACAAGATCATGCCTCCATTCACATCAGAAAGCTGCTTCTACTTTCCGCGCCTCAGTTTCGATATGCTCATCAAGTGCAGCCAGAACGGCCTCTGGATTGGTTGGGTGCTGCAATGCTGTCGCTTCGGGATCATGGCGATTCCTGACCGTAGGCAAATCGTGGCGCAATTCCACTAATAATTTAATCAATTTTGTCGTTTTCTGTTCGGTCAACAAATTAACCTGCAACTCAAGATGCGCTCGTCGTTCTTCAATCTTGTCGTGTCTATTTTGCTTAATCAGTATCACGATCATGATCAAGAGTGCGGCAAGTCCAATGATGCCTTGCAACCAGTGAAATGGCGGTGAATCAAAAGTCGCAAAACCGGAATGCTCCAACCAAACGTTAGTCAATATCCAGAGTACGCAAAAAATCACAATCGAACTTATATAAATCGGCCGCCCCAGAGAGTCGATAAAAGCTTCGAGAGCTCGCTGCGAGCGAGTGACACTTTGTTCTTCGCGTGAATAGATCGTCAAAATATTTTCAATATTATGACCAATCGGATCAAGATCCGGTTTAGACGATTGCTTGGAAGCATCTGCTGATGACGCAGTCGTACCCATATTTTTTGTGTTCATAATTCTAATTCACCAGGTATACCTTCAAATTACTTAAATATTCACTGATTTAGCAGATTCATTTCTCTGCTTTTTAAGAAAATGAAGGTGGGGCGAACCTCATATAGATGATAAAGATATTGATTAGATACCAATTACTCCTCTGAGTTCAAACATTTACAATTGAATCAATCCGGTTTCAGCAAACACTCCACTGTTCAATTTTGGCCGAAAAAATATATACGGCCCAAAGCAAATTGAATTGAATTGAACAAAATTAAAAGTTATTCTTCAATCTAGCGCTTGCACAGGCGGCAGCAGGCATGTATAGCCTAGAATTAAAAGGGATTTCGATGCGTAACTCAATTCTGTGCTGCTTTGCTAGCCTTTTATTCGCTGCCGTGGGATGTGTCTATGCAAGCAGCGATATTGTTAGGTATGGCCCTGAACTTGAGGGCTTCCCCTACCCATACACCCAAAATCATTTTAGGCTCTCATCACAAGGGCAAGACCTTCAGATGGCTTATATGGATGTCCCGGCCAAGGGGAGCTTTAACGGGCATACAGTCGTGTTGATGCATGGGAAGAATTTTTGTGGTGCAACTTGGGAGGAAACGATTGCAATCTTGAGTGGCGTGGGCTATCGGGTGCTTATCCCAGACCAGATTGGTTTCTGCGCATCTAGTAAGCCCGCCACCTACCAGTACAGCTTTCAACAACTTGCAGTCAATACTTTGGCTTTATTAAAACAGTTGGGCGTGACCCGCTCCGTTTTAGTTGGGCACTCAACTGGTGGAATGCTGGCAACTCGCTTTACCCTGATGTACCCAGATGCAGTCGAGCAACTAGTGCTGGTTAACCCCATAGGCCTGGAAGACTGGAAAGCACTTGGCGTACCGAGTCGGACGGTGGACCAATGGTATCAGCGAGAGTTAAAACTATCAGCTGATAGTGTGCGTCAGTATGAAAAGTCGGTCTATTACGGTGGACGCTGGAAAACAGAATATGAACGCTGGGTAGATATGCTGGCAGGGCTGAATCAGGGACCAGGTCACAAATTAGTCGCCTGGAATTCGGCACTAATTTACGACATGATTTTTACCCAGCCGGTTGTGTATGAGTACCATCTACTGAAAGTGCCGACTACCCTGATGCTCGGGAATGCGGATACCACCGCTATAGGCAGTGACATCGCCCCGCCTGAAATCAGGGCAAAAATCGGAAGTTACGATATTCTAGGGAAGGCATTGATTAAGCGTATTCCAAAGGGCCGCTTAATTGAATTCCCAAGTTTGGGACATGCGCCACAAATTGAAGCCCCAGCAATTTTTCATAAGGCCTTGCTCGAAACACTGGCTTGTTCTTCAGAACCTATCGGTTTAGCGAACTGCTTCACCCGATAGGTTTTGATAGCTGTTTCTTCTGCGCCACGGCCCTGAATTAAATCCTAATACAACGCATTAAAAGTTAATAATAAACTAATGCAACCAATCACCTTGGTATCAAACATATATCCCTCACCTCGGACGGTCTTAAGTAAACCTGGATTTTTTGGATCGTCGTTCATTTTTTGGCGCAGGCGTGAGACCAATAAATTGATACTGCGATTGAAGGCATTGGTCAGATGTCCGCGGACGACGTCCAACAATTGATCCCGGCTGAGTACACGTCTCAGCCTTTCGACAAATACCAGCAAAAGACGAAATTCAGCATTAGAAAGCGGGATAACAATCTACTGAGGACTGGTGAGTTGGCGCATCGTTCGGTCAAGTTTCCAGCCCTCGAAGGCAAGCTGTTCCCCCATCTCCCTGCCATTATGGTCTGTTTGTCGATCGCCATTGGCACGGCGCAGGACCGTATGTATTCTTGTCACCAATTCGCGCAAATCGAAAGGCTTGGTAATGTAATCGTCTGCGCCCAACTCAAGGCCGGCAACCCGGTCGATTGACTCGGAGCGCGCGGTGAACATGATGATTGGGATGTCTGTTGTTGCCCGCAAATGGCGACACAGGGACAGGCCATCCTCTCCTGGAAGCATCAAATCGAGAATGATAATATCAAAACGATTGCCTGCCATGGCTGTACGCATGGCTTCACCATGCACCCCAAAACCAAAATCAACAAGGTATCTGCAAACCAGTTCGTGAATATCCTTGTCATCATCGACTATCAGTACCTGCGCCGGTTCGCTCATGGCAAACAACCCCTCAGCTTATTAGATCGTGAGGATTATCTACAAAGGCATGGCGTTTCAAACCGAAAATACCGGGACTCAAGTGTTGGTATTCTTGCGATGGCAGCTTTGTCCTGAGCTTGTTGCTGGCATGAAATGTGATAGTTCTACGTCTGTTAATTGACAATTCTCAAGATGTCGCGGGCGATGTTGAATGACAATGAAAAAGGTGAAATTTTATTTATATGCACCTAGAAAAGGAATACGGAGAAATACAGACAAATCTCCAAAACACCATGTATTGCTTATCAGAGAAGTATTCTGAAAATCAACAATATCTCACAGGAACCATCACACCATCGGAGCAGAGATGATTACGCAAGCAAACATCGAGACTAAACCCGCAGCTACTGATGTTAAACCTTCACAACAATATGAAAGTCAGAGTGCTACGAAACTCGAAACGAATGACGCACTGAACATATTCCTTTCCGCACCATCGTTCTCAACAAAACAAAAAGCATTGGAAATGCTTTTGAGCCAGATTACCCAAGGCTCAGCACATTGGATAGAAAAAAACGGCACTACAGGGTAGAAGATTGAATGGGGCGCAGATAGCGCCCCTTGTTTTTTCATAGGCATTTTTTGCATTGTTTATGTTCGCTCCATGCGAACCGTCAAACCATACTGCATTGCCGCTTTCGCAAGATATCTTTTACTGGCTATAATCAAACCAGCGTGCTGTTCCTGTTATAGGTGCGATACCAGGAGTTTTTCATGTCCTCCCCAAGACTCTACCGGAACCTGACCATCGGCCTTGTCATATTGCTGGTAGTGGGCTTTACTGCCTGGCACTTCCTACGCCCATCATCAAATTACGCCGGGATTTCTTACGGCAATGGTCGGCTTGAAGCGACCGAAATCGATGTCGCGACTAAGGTGGCAGGACGCATAGCAGAAATGCTGGTGCGCGAAGGCGACAACCTGACAGCAGGCCAAGTAGCTGCCACGCTGGATGCGGAAGACTTGGCAGCGCAACTGCGTGCCGCCGAAGCGCAAGTAGTACAAACGCGTGAAGCCGCTAAACAAGCGCGTGATGGCGTTGTAAGCTTTACTAGCCAGCAAAAGCTGGCCCGTGTCACACTTGATCGTACCAGGGAGCTGATCAAAAAAGGATTCATCAGTGGCGACCGACTGGACCGGGACGTGAGTGGCTTGCAAACAGCCGATGCAGCGCTGTCAGCCGCTCGCAACAAAGTCAGCGAAGCCGAAGCTGCAGTCGCAGCTGCGGATGCGCGAGCTGATTCGCTGCGTGTCAACGTCAAAGATACCAGCCTCAGGTCGCCGGTCGCCGGTCGCATTCTTTACCGTCTGGCCGAACCCGGCGTGGTGCTTGCTGCCGGCGGCAAGGCATTCACGCTGCTGGATTTGTCTGATGTCTATATGTCGATTTATCTGCCCACTGAAGAAGCTGGCAAAGTGGCGCTAGGCAGCCCCGCCCGTATTCTCCTAGACGCCTTGTCAGACAAAGCTATTCCGGCAAAAGTCGTTTTTGTTGCTCCCCGTTCGCAATTTACGCCGAAGGAAGTTGAAACCCGTAACGAACGCGAAAAATTGATGTTCCGCGTCAAGGTCAAAGTCGATCCAGAATGGCTAAAACAAAACGCAGACATGGCAAAGCCGGGTATGCCCGGAATAGCTTATGTGCAGACTGCGCCTGACGCTGTCTGGCCTGACAAACTGCCATTGAGGTGATTAACATGACTGATGCTCCCGTCGCCCGGCTGGAGAATGTCAGTCTGCTATACGGCGCGGTCGCTGCCCTTGATCATGTCACACTCGACTTGCCTGCCGGGGTCATGGTTGCTCTGATCGGACCGGATGGCGTCGGTAAATCATCGCTACTGGCCTTGGTTGCTGGTGCACGCAAAATACAGTCCGGCCTGATCGAAATACTCGGTGCTGATATTGGCGACCGCCACACCCGTACCCGTCTACAACCACGCATTGCATATATGCCGCAAGGCTTGGGCAAGAACCTGTACCCCACACTATCCGTATTTGAGAATCTCGATTTTTTCGGACGCCTGTTCGGTCAGGATCGGGTTGAACGCGAAGCGCGCATCACGCAATTGTTAACAGCGACTGGCTTGGCACCATTTCGCGAGCGCCCGGCAGCCAAGCTCTCTGGCGGCATGAAACAAAAACTCGGTTTGTGTTGTGCCTTGATCCATGACCCGGATCTGTTAATTTTGGATGAACCAACTACGGGTGTCGATCCGCTCTCACGCCGCCAGTTTTGGGAGTTGATCGACGCAATCCGTGCACACCGTCCAGGTATGAGTGTGTTGGTCTCGACTGCCTATATGGAAGAGGCTGAACGCTTTGACTGGCTGATTGCGATGAATGCTGGTCAAATCATCGGCGCAGGAACCGCTGCTGACCTCAAGGCAAACGCTGGTGCCGCTACGCTGGAGGACGCATTCATCCGGCTGCTACCGGAAGCACAACGCAAGGATCACCAGCAACTTGTGATTCCGCCCAGAACAGTCAGCAAGCATCAATGGGCGATTGAGGCAGAAGGACTGACGCAGCGCTTTGGGGATTTCACAGCGGTCGATAAGGTCAGCTTCACCATCGCAAAAGGCGAGATATTCGGTTTTCTTGGCTCAAACGGCTGCGGCAAGACTACGACGATGAAAATGCTGACTGGCTTACTGCCACCAACAGAGGGCAGCTCACGCCTATTCGGCGTGCCGGTTGATGCAAATAATATTGAATCCCGCAAGCAAGTTGGTTATATGTCGCAATCGTTCTCGCTGTATGGCGAGCTGACGACCGCACAAAATCTTGACCTGCACGCGCGCTTATTCCACCTGCCGCCAGACAAGCTGGACGAGCGTATTGGTACCCTCACCGACCGTTTTGGGCTAGGGCCTTACCTTGACATGCCGGCAGCCAACCTGCCGCTCGGTATTAGACAGCGGCTTTCTTTAGCGGTTGCGGTGGTGCACGAACCCAAGCTGCTGATTCTGGATGAGCCAACGTCTGGTGTTGACCCAATTGCGCGCGATCAATTTTGGGCGCTGTTGGTCGAGCTGTCGCGCGAACAAGGCGTCACCATTTTCATCTCCACCCATTTCATGAATGAAGCCGAGCGCTGCGACCGTATTTCGCTAATGCATGCCGGATTGGTGCTCGCGAGCGACACACCGGAGGCATTGAAAGCGGTGAAGCATGCCAGCACGCTCGAAGACGCATTCATCGCCTATCTTGAAGATGTGACCGGCAAAAGTGCGCCACCTGAGTTGCAAGTTGCTGAGGCTGCAAACAAACAAAAATTTATCCCGTTCAGTCTCAGTCGCTTGCTGGCATATTCCTACCGAGAATCGCTAGAGTTGCGCCGCGATCCGATCCGGCTCGCGTTTGCACTGCTTGGTTCAGTACTGTTGATGTTCGTTCTCGGCTATGGCATTTCGATGGATGTGCAGGACTTACGCTTTGCGGTGTTCGATCAGGATCAGTCGCCGGAGTCGCGGGCCTACATCCAGAACATCGCCGGTTCTCGCTATTTTTTACAGCAATCGCCGATACATGATTCCGCTGAACTTGAACGGCGCATGCATGCTGGTGAATTTACCGTCGCGCTGGAAATCCCCCCCAACTTTGGACGTGATCTGCGGCAGAACCGGCATCCAGAAGTTGCTGCCATGGTTGATGGGGCCATGCCATTCAGGGGTGAAACTACGGTCGGCTATTTGCAGGGTTTGCACATGCAATACCTTTCCGATCTGATTACGGAAGCCACAGGCATCAAGCCGAATTTGCTGCCAACCGAAATCGCAATGCGCTATCGCTACAACCAGGATTTTCGCAGCATCTATGCAATGGTCCCAGCAGTGATTCCACTACTGCTGGTATTCATCCCGGCAATCCTGATGGCGCTTGGCGTGGTGCGTGAAAAGGAACTGGGCTCAATCACTAACCTGTACGTCACGCCAGTTACGCGGCTAGAGTTTTTGCTCGGCAAGCAGTTACCCTACATTGCGGTCGCGATGTTCAGCTTCTTTTGTCTCGTTACTCAGGCAGTCTGGGTGTTTGAGGTGCCAATCAAGGGCAGCTTTTCCGCGTTAATCTTGGGTGCGCTGCTGTATGTCACCGCCACTACCGGCATTGGGCTGCTAATTTCAACTTTTACCAAGACCCAGATCGCCGCACTTTTCGGATCAGCGGTACTGACCATGCTGCCTGCGGTGCAATTTTCTGGCCTATCTACGCCTGTTGCATCGCTGACCGGTATAGCTTACTGGATCGGGCAGGGATTTCCGGCGACCTACTTCCTGATCATCAGCCGTGGGGTATTCACAAAGGCACTCGGCTTTGCGGATTTGCTTGTGCCATTCATCGCACTCGCACTATTCATCCCGATTTTGACGACGATCTCCTTGGTGTTACTACCCAAGCAGGAAAAGTGAGTATCTGATGCATACCCTTTCCAATATCTTCCGCCTCGGCATCAAGGAGCTGCGCAGCTTATGGGCAGATAAGGTGCTACTGGTGCTGATTTGCTGGGTGTTTACCGGCGCGATTTACGCGGCATCGGTCGGCGTGTCGCAAGAGTTGCGCAACGCGCCGGTAGCAGTGGTTGATGAAGACCACTCACCGTTATCGCAACGTTTAATCGGCGCACTGACGCAGCCTTACTTCAATCCGCCAGAAATGGTCACGCTTGACCAGATGGACAAGGATCTGGATCGCGGACGCCATTCGTTCGGAATCGTCATCCCCGCCAACTTCCAGCGCGACCTGCAGGCAGGGCGGCGCCCTACCATCCAGGTGAATATCGACGCCACCCAAATGAGCGAGTCCTTCATCGGCGCAGGTTATATCCAAAGCATTTTTGCTGGAGAACTAAACGAATATTTGACTGGCAAGCGCGAATCGACCGATCCGCCGATCCGCCTCGCAACGCGTGTGCGTTTTAATCCGAATCTGATCGGCTTCTGGTTTGGCGGCGTGATGGAAACCATTAGCAGCATCACGATGCTGACCATTATCCTGGTTGGTGCAGCCTTCATCCGCGAGCGTGAACACGGTACGCTTGAACATCTGCTGGTGATGCCGCTGACGCCATTCGAGATCATGATGGCGAAAATATGGGCAAACGGCTTGGTCGTGCTGCTTGGTGCCAGCATCGGTATTATGCTGGTGATCCGCACGATTTTGCAGGTGCCGATTGCCGGTTCGGTGCCCCTATTCCTGTGCGGAGCAGCGATTTACATGTTCTCTGCTGCATCCATCGGCATTTTCCTCGGCACAATTGCGCGCTCGATGCCGCAACTCGGCTTGTTGATCATCCTCGCTATCATTCCGCTGCAACTACTATCAGGTGGCGTCACCCCGCGTGAAAGCATGCCGGAGCTGGTGCAACTCATCATGTCCTGTGCGCCGACAACTTACTTCGTCAAACTGGCGCAGGCGATCCTATACCGTGGCGCCGGTTTTGATGCCGTATGGCCCAATTTTGTTGCGATGATTGTGATAGGTGCTTTGTTTTTCCTTGCAGCACTGGCCCGCTTTCGGCGCTCGGTCTCACAAACGCAGGTTTGAGCGCTGAGTGATGCTGTTGGCACTAATAACGCGACGCGTTATTAGTTGGGTCCAAAACAGCATTTTGGGCCAATTTTTGCGGTTAAATATGATTAAATTAACAATAAAGATGCACTATTTACCCAATTTTGTATCAATTTTATATGGGGTATATGCCGATATCGGCTTGAGAGCCATATAATACGGGCTGAAGTCATAATGCAGCCATGGGTATAGTGAAATTCACTGTTCTAACGCTCGGGCATATATCCAGCGTTGCGCGCAAGGACTATTCTCACCTGCATCTTGGATCGCTTGCCTCACGCCATCGCTGCTTACTGATTTTCTCCGCAGCAAGATGCCCTCGCAGTAAAATACGCAGTCACAAACTTCGCTCTGCGCCGCCGTGTCCGCCACAATACTTCACCACATTACGCTGTCTTCCGCGCTATTCCTGCTAGTACTGCTCGGCTACCTGTTGATGCGCGTTGGAAATTGGTCGAAGGACGTGGCCAACTCACTGTCGAAATTTGTCTTTAATATCGCGGTTCCAGCGCTGTTATTCGACACGATGAGCCGGTTTTCCAGTCTGCCACCAGTCGATGCACGACTGCTAATCGCCTTTTTTGGCAGTTGTGTGATCGTATTCATCGCCGGGCGACTGCTGGCATGGAAGCTATTCAAACTCGACGGCGTTGCACAATCGGTATTTGCGCTCGGCGGAATTTATTCAAACAATGTGTTTCTGGGCATCCCGCTGGCAAAAATGACGCTAGGCGAAGAGGCACTGCCGCCCGTTGCGCTAGTCATTGCATTCAACGCATTGCTGCTGTGGACCTTGGTCACGATCTCAACCGAATGGGCCCGCCACGGCAGTCTGTCGATGAAGGGATTTGCCAAAACGGCCAAAAACGTACTGACCAATCCGATTGTTGCATCCATTCTGCTGGGCTTGCTGTATGACGCCACCGGACTGCCACTGCCCGCCTTGTTGAAAATGCCCTTACAAATGACCTCGCAAGCGGCTGCGCCAATGGCGCTGATCGTGCTCGGGATGGGACTGGCTGAGTATGGGATAAAGGAAGGCTGGCAACAAAGCGTGGTGATCACCAGCCTCAAACTCATCATGCAACCGCTGGTCGTATGGATGCTGGCTCGCGCGCTCGGACTGCCGAAAATGGAAACACAAGCAATCGTGATGCTGGCGTCGATTTCAGTCGCGGTGAATGTCTACCTGATGGCCGATCAGTTCAAAACCATGAAAGCGCCCATTGCATCAAGCATGGTGCTGTCCACCCTGCTTGCCGCCATCACCACGCCGATTGCGATTGCGTTGACCTCGTAATCTCAGGATTTAATGATGCCGTAACGCGTATATCGGCTTTGATCGCGTGTGGTTGCGTCCTGAACGGACTTGTTCATGCTCCGCGATTCTACGGTATCGGATTCAGGCCCTACTGCCAGATGAATGCAAACGGCTGTATATCGGACGCCTTTCACCTTGATGCCCGAATGTTTCAGCCGGTCGCCCATTTCGCGATCCTCTCCGCCAAAATGCATACGCTCGTCAAAGCCATTAACGATCATCAAGTCATTCTTCCAGCCTGAAGAGTTATGCGCATTCCAGTCATTTCTGGCTGGCATCATCAGATTCAGTAATTTTGCCCAGTTGCCTTTGGCAGTGAGCCGCAGTTTTTTTGCGACGTCAGGATAGCCATTCTGCGTCAACCAAAAAATATCAAAGGCATCACCAGACAAAATTGCATCCTTGACTACATTTTCGCTACAACAAGGTGGTAATTTAGAATGACCGCCAGCCAAGAAGTAGCCGGCCATCGCCTGCTGCTGATGCACATGCACAAAGTCATTGCGCGGTACACAATCACCATCGGAAAAAATCAGATAATCACCGCCAGCATCCACTGTTGCCTTGTTCAGGATCATGCTTGTTTGAGAACCCTGATCCTCTTGCCAGACATGCTCAATGTTGAGGCCTGAAGATTTTCTGAAACCATCAATTACATTTCTGGTTTCATAGCTTGATCCGTCATCAGCGATGACGATCTGAAAATTTTTGTAGTTTTGTTCCTGGTATCCCCAAAGCACTTTTTCAAGCCACTCAGGTGAATTGTAAGTACTGAGAATGACTGAAATGGAGAAAGGCATATTGACGCTTTCATGAGAAGCGTGCGCAACGGGTGGGCACATAGATGATAGTACCCTACTTTCCCAATTGGTTTTTTGTGTTCTCAAACGTATCAGATTGACTGGCTTAACTGCCATTCAGACGTGTGTTCGCCCCACTACTTCAGGCAAGCGAATCTGGAGCCCCCAGAGAGAAGGCTTGGGAACTATTGATAGTTGCAGGAGAATTTTGCCAAACGTCGGTGGCGTATGATTAACTGAACAATGCTTTCGGCATGCACAAGCATGAACCGAAAGCACTATTTCAGGCTTTGATGTTAATAATTTGCCCGACCAGCTGACCACTTGTATTTACAGTAGGAGCCTCTACCGGTTTGACATTGCTAACTCCCGTCTCATCAGAATTACCATCAAGCTCTTTACTCCCAGTTTGGAGCATCGCTGCTTCTGGTGAGCGCTGGGCCGATTGAATTGAAGAGTTGCCAGAAACACCAGCAATTGAACTCATACTCATCTCCTTAAAGTTTGAAAATACGCTTAACCTATTAACGACAAGGGAAATCCAATCTTTAGGTAAAAAATAAATTAATTTAAGATGTTGGGTGGTGCCTATTTGTCAAGTGTTAATACTTCAAGAAAGTGACTCAACATACATAAAAGTCCTATTTTCTATTTTGTGATGCACATCAATACCCCCAATCAGTTCTTGAACTGGAATTTTCATGCTTATTCCAAGCCAAAAGTGTTAATTGATTTTTCTCAATATGATTACTTCCTAATTTTTATATGATTCAACATGGAAAGCATGAATTCGCAAGTAATGAATGTCACGCAGCCGGCATCACTTGGCAAACAAGAGGCGTCCGTCACACCGGATCAACGCAACAAAATGATCGCATAGGCTGCCTATTTTCGTGCAGAAAAGCGTGGATTTGCCGGTGGGTTCCACGAGCAGGACTGGCAGGAAGCAGAAGCAGAAATCGACCACTTCTGGCAGTGATTTGAATAAGGTAGGTGCACCAGCACAAAATAGGCATTTTCATTCCCCGCCTTATCCTGTATCAATACGTCATCTAGCAAAGTGTATAACCTGAAGCTGTAGTCCCAACGATCTTGCCCGCCAGTGAAAGCTCTGCGGGGAAGGGTTATCCACGGGCGCGTGTGCCGCTCTTCAATCAAGCACGAGCGCACGAGCCGGTGGGTAACCCGGTTCAACATCAAGCAGCCTTCTCTTGAGGTTGTGTGTTGTAGTAGACCATGTCGGACGTTTTCCGGTCAAGTGAAGAGTGCGGGCGCCGGCTGTTAAAAAAATCAAGATATCTACCAAGCTTTGACCTTGCATCAGCGACACTCTCGTAGGCGTGCAGGTAGACATGCTCGTATTTCACGCTTTTCCAGAGCCGTTCGACAAAAACGTTATCGACCCAACGACCCTTGCCGTCCATGCTTATCTTGATATGGTTGTCTTTCAGGACCTGCGTGAAATCGTTGCTTGTGAATTGACTTCCTTGGTCGGTATTGAAAATCTCTGGTGTGCCGTATTTTGCGATTGCTTCGTTAAGTGCTTCAACACAGAAATCCGTGGTCATGCTGATCGACACCCGGTGTGCGAGCACCTTGCGAGTGGCCCAGTCAATGATCGCGACCAGAAAGACGAATCCACGTCGCATCGGAAGTAGAGTAAGAGACAGGGCGTAGTCGAACTATTTCCCTGCCTCTCCTCTCCGAACCGGACTTGCACCTCTCAATGCATCCGGCTCTCCATTTAAGTGTTGCTCATAGCAAAGGCAACATCGGCATAGCGCGACTCAATGGTTCGCCGCGCCTCGCTACGCGCGATGTAAGGATTTTCCGACAGGGTCCGCCACTTGAATTGACCCTTGCGGCTTGTGATAAGACGCCGAAGCGCTATCGTCCCGTACCAGCCACGACTGTTGCGGCCTTCCAGCTCCCATGTCTTTGCTTGCCCTGACTCTGGTGAACTGACATAGTCACGCATTAGTGACGGGAAACCCCGTCGATACTTACGCGCAAGCCAATACCCAAATTTCCAGAAGACAGTGCGATCAATCTTGCTAAACATGGTGGCCGTAAAGTCGGTGTACTGATAAAAGTTCGCCCATCCCGCAAGTTGCCGATTCAGCCTTCCCACGACATCCATCCTATTTTCACCGTAGTCGCCCGACAGTTGCTTGACCAGCTTTTCGGCAAAGCGTCGGTACTTCTCCCACGGTATTGTGCTAACAGGCCGCATGCGGCCGCGTGAACCTCGCTTACGTATGATGTGATGACCCAGAAATACAAAGCCATCGTTGACATGCGTAACATGGGTCTTCTCCATGTTCAGCGTTAGTTTGAGTTGGCCTTCAAGGAATCCTCGGCATGCTTCCCGTACTGCGTCCGCCTGAGCCTTAGTCCCTTTTACGACCACCACAAAATCATCAGCATAACGACAGTAGGAAATCGCTGGTTTCCACTGCCGGTTCTCCCGTACGGCAATAGGTCGCCGATTGAGAATGCCGAAATTCCACGCCCACCGGTCTTTGCGCACTTTCTTGTTGAGGTAATTCGTCTCCATCCAAGCATCGAACTCATGCAACATGATGTTGGAAAGCAATGGTGAAATCACCCCTCCTTGCGGAACGCCTTCGCTAGCTGCTCGAAACAGACCGTGATCAACGCTTCCTGCCTTGATGAACTTCCAAAGTAGTGCCAGCAAACGCTGATCGGCGATACGCTTACGGATTCCCTTCATGAGCAAGCGGTGGTGTACGGTATCGAAGTAGCTGGCGAGATCACCTTCGATTACCCAGCGGCCTGCGGTACTTTCAGCGCCACCATCTTGCAGTTGAAGTTTCACCGTGCGTATCGCATGGTGCACACTGCGGGCCGGTCTGAATCCATATGACGCCGGATGGAAATCACTTTCCCATATCGGCTCCATCACCATCAGAATGGCCCTCTGCACAATCCGGTCACGAAGACAAGGAATGCCCAAAGGCCTCATTTTGCCGTTCGCTTTTGGAATATATACACGTCGTGCTGGCAGCGGGTTGTACGACCCCGTCAACAGCTCGGTACGGATCGCCGCGAGTTCAGCGTGGAGATTCTCTTCCATCTGAACCTTGTTGATGCCGTCGACGCCTGGCGTCTTGGCTCCGCTGGAGGCCAGCGTAATACGAGCCGCTTCACTCAGCCAGACTCTGTCGGCGACCAGCCTCAGGAGACGATCGAACTTGCGTTCTTTGTTCTCCGTCGACCATGTCGCCAGCTTGCTTTGCATTTCACTGATTATCAAAGGTCTTCACCTCATTGTGGTCAGTTAATCGACCAAGCAAACCATACTTAAACTGCCCCCCTTCGCCATGTGGCCGGATTTCCCGGTCTCGGACTACTACGAGGGCTCCGCCAGTTCGCACATCATCGGGGTCTCACTCCCTTGGCATCTGTGCAAACCTTCCCCAGTTCACATGCTGGACTCAACGCACGGGCGAGGTTGCCTATCGCAGCCTTTATCCTTGCTTTTCGCAAGTTGTCGCGGATGTCATGGCCTAACTACGCGCGCTCCATGACCCCATATCGATCAGACATATATGTCTGATCGATACTCGCGATTTCGGTTCCTATATATAACTGAAATCGATCCACGACCTGCCTGTTAAACGGTGTAGGCAGGGGTGACCTTTCAACCCTCAGGTGCGGATTAATAGGTTCGTGTTCCTCAACCGTCCCATGCTCAGCCTAGAGGTTCATCTTGGCGTAACCGATTCGCCGCAAACCCCGTTTCCCACGGACTTCGTCACCTTGCCAGTGTCAGCAAGTCACCGCCGCTTCGGCTCTCTTCCTCTCATAGCAGAGAAAGGGCATTCCCGGCATCCCTTCTACAACTTACCGGGTACTGCATTCCAAACATGCTCAAGCAACTTCACCCCCATGCAGGCGGGCTACGCTGGCTGGGCGTACTATAGGTCAGATCAGTGGCCCAGACCTGGTTCGGTCGGTCAATGACTAGATCCCGCAGCAAGTAGGGGTAGATCCGGTGTTCTGGGTGCGGCTTACTGGTGTTACGTTTGCGGTAGATCGCTTCTATCCCCATCTTTCCCATCAGCGTGCCCACATGCCGTCGGCCGGTCATAATGCCTTCGAGGTGCAGCATGTCGCGCAGCATCAGCGCACCGGCGAAGGGATAGTTGAGATGCAATTCATCTATGCGACGCATCAGCGCCAAGTCCGAGTCCGGCACCGAGCGCGGCAGATAATAGACATTTGCGCGCGAGATGTTGCGCAATTCTGCCTGGCGCCTCACAGAAAGGTCGAGTGATTTATCAATCATTTCTTTGCGCTCGCACCGTCCATGCGACCGAGCGCGACTGCCAAAAAATCAATCTCCATCGCCTGCTGGCCGATCTTGGCCCCCGGTGTCAGACTATCTGTCGCGTGTCCGGTGTGAATTAAAAATATAGCAACCTGGTGTTTGAATTTGGGTTCGGTTCGGTTTTTGCTTCTTATTCAGATGCCTTTCCCGCAAGCGGGATGGTG
>Ga0209123_1002423_pt1 | contig 15807 bp, 14 predicted proteins | sample BarGraIncu00431A_FD_184500 | JGI IMG/M metagenome (GOLD analysis project Ga0209123, IMG submission 184500) | Arctic peat soil microbial communities from Barrow, Alaska, USA - Barrow Graham LP Incubations 004-31A (SPAdes) (version 2) | ecosystem: Environmental > Terrestrial > Soil > Wetlands >...
AATACTATGTTTAAGAAATTTCTAATTCTAATGTTGTCTGTATTCATTGTATTTGGATTTGCTGCATGTAAAGCAACACCCAAAAAATCGATGAAAATCGGTTTTGCGGCCTCAACCTTCACAAACCCGTTCTTTAATGATATTAAAGCCGGTATCGAAGGCGTATTAAAAGGCTCTGGTTACACATTGGTTTCACTCGGAGCCGATAATGATGCTTCCAAACAAGCTGCACAAATCGAAGACTTAATCTCCCAAAAGGTTGACTTAATTCTGCTAAACCCAGTCGATAGCACCACAGTTGGAACCAAAATCGCTGAAGCTAACACGGCCGGTATCCCAGTTATCACTGTTGACCGTAGTGCTGCTTCAGGTACAGTTATTGCCCACGTTGCTTCTGATAATGTTGCTGGCGGAAAAATGGCTGGCGAATTCTTGAAGACATTCTACACTGCTGATTTCAAAGTTCTTGAATTGTTAGGCCAAGCCGGAGCATCCGCTGCTACCGACCGTAGCGCTGGTTTCCAAGGGGTTTTCGGTGCTGCCAACATCACGAAATCGATCACTGCAAACTGGAGTCGCGCTGAAGGACAATCCGTTACCGAAGCTTTCTTAGCTGCAAACGGCAACCCTGCGAAAGTATTAGTATTTGCTGCAAACGATGAAATGGCTCTTGGAGCTGTTCAAGCGTTGAAAGCCAACACTGCTGTCAAAGAATTCAAAGTTGTCGGATTCGATGCCATCACGGATGCTGTCAATGCTGTCAACGCCGGTGAAATGGCTGCGACTGTTGCTCAACAACCAGTTCAAATTGGGGCTGTTGCTGCTCAAAGCGCATTGGATTACCTTGCTGGTAAGACCGTTGCGAAGAGTGTTCCGGTAGCATTATCCTTAGTTACCAAAAAGTAAAAAATTATTGATTTCGGTGCATTTGCCCATCCAAGGCTCAAAATAATGAAAGAGGTAAACCAATGTATAAATTCAGTACATCGATGATGTGTGCAGATCCATTCAAACTGGATAATACAATCACTGTCATTGATCGAAATACCGATTATTATCATATTGATATCATGGATGGGCACTTTGTGCCTAATCTTACACTCTCACTGGATTACGTTCGTTCGTTGAAACTTCATTCGACGAAACCAATCGATGTTCATCTTATGGTCAGCGATCCCGAAAAATATATCGATGAGTTGATCGAAATCGGTGTCAATTGTATCAGTTTCCACCTGAGTACTGTAGGCGAAAGCGTATTTCGTACCATTCAAAAGATCAAAGATCACAATATCGACGTTGGTGTGGCAATCAGCCCGAACGAACGAATTGAAGATCATCTCATCCTGCTTCCGCGGATTGACAAAGTCACGGTGATGACAGTAGAACCTGGGTTTGCCGGACAAAAAATGATAGCGGAGGTTTTGCCTAAAATAAGAAAAGTTCATGATTTGAAAAAACAATTCGGTTACAGTTATACGATTGAAATCGATGGTTCGAACAATTTCGAAACATTCAAAAAATATATCGAACTAGGGGCTGAAGTTTTCATATTAGGCACTTGTCTGTTTGGTTATTCCGATCTCAATCAAGGCTATAAAGAAATCAAAGAATTTGTTAATGGATCATTGAAAACAAAAGAATCTATCTCCTATGTCCTTGGAATGGATATTGGGGGTACGTTCACACGTCTAGGATTTGTCGATCAAAATCAGCACATCTTTGAAACTCAGAAATTTTTAACCGACGAACTTGTCGATAACTTTTCAGGCTTTGTCATTCGTTTTGTGAATGAGTGGAAAGTAAAATACGATCTTTTAGCGATTTCGATGGGTTATCCCGGCATTGTCAATCCTGAAACACTCGAAGTAGTATCTGTTCCAAATCAGCGCAAACTTGAAGGAAAGGATTATCTTAATGCGATCTCGAAATCGTTGAATTTACCTATCTATGTTGATAAAGACACGAATTTCTTGTTTGCCCATGATGTCCATCATCTCCAACTAGATCATGTTCCATCAATCTTGGCTTTTTACGTAGGCACAGGATTCGGAAACGCCATTCAAATAAATTATCAAATGATTACAGGAGATCACGGTTCCGCAGGGGAAATCGGACATATCCCGATGCGAAACGCCAGTGATATTTGTGGTTGTGGTGGTATCGGCTGTGTTGAGACACTCGTATCGGGTGTAAAACTGAAGAAGATCCATCAAGAACATTTCGAAAGCACGCCATTTGAAAAAATATTCACATTGCATAGCGATAAGGAACCGCTTGTCGAGTTTATCCACAACCTTGCCATTGCCATCTCGACTGAAATCAATCTTTTAGATGTCACCAACATCATTCTTGGTGGAGGAGTCATCAACATGTTGGACTTCCCCAGAGAAAAGCTGGAAAGAGATATCATCGGTTTCCTGAGAAATGAAACCGCAAGAAGAACATTCAATGTCCACTATACAAAGTCGGAAGTTGAAGACGGAATTGTTGGTGCTGGTATTTACGCTTTTAAGAAACTAGAAGGAAATAACGAATGAAAATCGCTATCGGAAATGATCATATCGGGATTGAATTGAAAGCAACGGTCATCGAAGAATTGGAAAAAAGGAAATTCGAAGTAGTTGACTGCGGAACGGATTCTTCAAAACGTGTCGATTATCCGATCTATGCTGAAAAAGTGGCCGGTTTAGTCGCGAACGGCGAGGTTGATAAAGGTATTGTTCTTTGCGGTACAGGCGTCGGCGTTTCCATTGCCGCAAATAAAGTGAATGGAATCCGCTGCGTCTGTTGTTCGGATCCCTATTCGGCTAAATTATCGCGAGAACACAATGATACAAACGTACTTGCAATGGGATCTAGAGTAGTAGGAAAAGAACTGGCACGTATGATCGTCAATGAATGGTTAGATGGAGTTTATGAGAGCGGACGTCACAAAAAAAGAATTGAACTGATAAAAGATATCGAAGGCCGTCAGTAATACTCGAATATTAACGAACAGATTATGTAGATTATCTCTTCAATAATTTTTTGAGAAATTTTGAAAATGTAGATTACAATAAGAAATCATCCATTTTTCGAAACAAAGGAATCTAAGCAACATTATGTTAATCGAGTTTGATCAAAGTGGGTTAGGATGGCTTCTGTTGTAGTTTGTAACTTATGAATCTTACGTGACAAATGATTCATTCAATGGGTAATCTGATTATTCTGTTCAATTGAATAGTCTTTCAAAGAGATGCCCTTTAGATGAAAACGCCTTAATTTGTCGTTATGATTTTCATTAGTCTTCCGCTCCATGAAGAGAACGGGATGCGTTATATTGACAGAGCTAAGATTTTTAAGGTCTTTTGTTAAACTCTCAAGTTCATAGACATTGTCAGCTGTGCTGGATTTGAATAACTTAGTGAAGCAGGGGTTATCTTCGGATAAACAATCCTTCGTCGACATAGCGATAAAGTGTAGTAGCGATGAATCGATTAGAATGGGTCTTTCGTTTCAAAGACTGAAGCTCAATCCGCTCGGATAAGGTTAATTTTTATCTTTGAACAAACCTGTTGTATCATTTATGTGCATTTCTCATGGATCCTTTCTCATGTGTCGTAACTCAATGACACTAGGATTCCGTGCGTGATGCATTTTTATGTTTACTAGGTGGACGTCTTCATATTACTATTAGCTACTTTTTTTTAATTAACCTCTTTTATAATTCGATAAACAAGAAGACGATCAACGATTCAGAAAAAGCAAGTTCATCGATCATTCCAAACTGACAATACACGTAAAAATACTTTACTTATCCCTTATTAAAGTTACTCCTACGATGCAGTTTTTTAGTAATTATCTAAAGAAGGCAGAGTCATTTGAATGAACTGGTTCGAATGGAACTGTCATGAATGTTTAGGCACAGTATTCTCAAACTTTATCATGCTGAGCAGTCATTAGACTGATCAAGTCAAGAATCGACTGCTTCTGCAGGTTTTTTGATTGAATCAGACCGAATATCATCCATCCATTTCGGCAAGATTTCGAAGAGATTACCAACGATGGCGATATCCGCCAACTGCATCATCGGTGTATCCGGATTGATGTCAATTGCAATGATCAGATCACAGGATTGCATTCCGATCAAGTGATGGATTTGACCTGAAATTCCGCACGAAATATATATTTTAGTTTGGACTGTCTGTCCGGTTTGTCCGATTTGATGAGCATACGATATCCAACCATTATCAACGCCTGCCCGGCTTGCACCGACCTCTCCGTCAACCAATGCTGCGAATTCTCTTAATAAGTCGAAACCGGCTTTGCCTTTCATCGCTCTTCCGCCGGCTATGATTATCTCGGCATCCGACAGATTGACCGTCGACTCATTCCCTGTATGAAGTTCGAGGGTGGTCTTGATTCCATGTAAATCATCTTCCTCAACAGATTCATAGATTAATCGACCGGTTCTGGTCGCATCGATACTGAGTGGTATCATGACTTTCGGACGGACCGTAGCCATCTGCGGACGGTGATTTGAACTACGTATGGTTGCTAGAATATTGCCTCCGAAAGCGGGACGAGTCTGTAATAAATCACCGGTTTCAAGATTGATGTCCAAGTCTGTACAATCCGCTGTCAATCCGCAAAACGTTTCGACGGCAACGCGTGGGATCATCGCACGCCCGCGACTGGTAGCCCCGCACAGTAATATCTCAGGCAAGTATTTTCGAATCATGCGGGACAACAAATTGGCTTCAAGTTCGTCATTGAATCCGATTAAATGTGCATCTTCGAACACTAAAACCGTATCCGAACCGGCATGGAAAAGAGATTCTGGATGGGTTTGATTTGTCGCACCGATGACAATTGTCCAGACTTCACTCTTACGCTTATCCGCCAATCTGCGGGCGGTTCCGATGAGTTCAGCCGTCAGGGGCAGTACGATACCCGCTTGCAGTTCGGCAACTACCCATACATTCTTGTATTTCGATTTTTCGAGTTCTGAAAGAGTTATCATTGATTACCTCGATTTCAAAGCGAATTGCTTGCGCCGGATTAATTCGGCTTTCAGTTGCTTGATACAGTCTTCGGGCGTCCCAGCGATTTTAACGGTCAACGAAGGACGAGGAACCGGGGGTTCGGTCTTGACGACACGCGTCGGGGATCCGTTAAGTCCAATTTCGTCGAAGGAAATAGTAAGGTCGGCGTGCTTCCAAATCGGGATATCGGCTTTTTTTGAAGCTAAACAACCTTTCAAAGTTGGTACGCGAGGGATATTGATGCCTTTGACTACCGTGATTACCGCTGGTAAATCCAACGCACATCGGTCCAACCCGTTTTCATGCATACGGTCGACGATTAATCTTCCTGTGATGAATTCATTAACACAAACAACCTGTGTTGCTTGTTGCCAATGAAGATGCGAGGCGATGCCGGGACCGACTTGAGCGGTGTCTCCGTCGATTGCCTGTTTCCCGCAGATTACCAAATCAACTTTACCGATTTTTAGGATCGCGTGAGCAAGAATGTTGCTTGTAGCCCAAGTATCCGAACCGCCGAAAGCCGGATCGCTCAATAAAATCGCGCGATCGACACCGACTGATATGGCTTCTCGCAAACAATGTTCAGCTTTCTCCGGACCCATCGAAAGGGCGATGATTTCACCGCCGAATTTCTTCTTCAGTTGAACCGCCTCTTCAATTGCATAGGTATCGAAAGGATTCAAGATCGCCTTGGTCTTTTCACGGATGATCCGCTTGGTTTCAGGGTCGATCTTGGCATCGTTGGTAGCCGGCACTTGGTTCACACATACGACGATTTTCATTTTGCCTCCCTTGGAAATGCGTTCACTTTTTCATCGTTCCATATCTCTTGTATCATATCGAACTGAGTCTTGAATCCTAACAGTGAAAGATAGAATCCGCATTCAGGATAGACTCTGTGAAGTTGCTTTAAATTTTCGATCGGATCAAACTGCGCATCCTCAGGAATCGAATAGCCTACCGCATCGGAAAGCAGATGGAGTTTCTTGCTCATCCATGCTTCGATCGTCACTGGGATTAACGGATAGGTTTCAATCAGAAGGTCAACAACATGGTTTTTTTCGATCAACGGCTGCGTGACAATGAAGGATGCCCCGGCCATCAATTTACGTTCCATTTTCGCGAATTCTTGTTGTTGCGGTTCATAAGGATTGAAAGCAACACCTAGACTAAAAACACCGGGATAACGGCGATGGATGTATTTAAGCAATTCAACGGAAGTAACGGATTCGATATCAGTCTCACCCAAATTGGAAGGGGTAAGTTTCGGCAGACGGTCAGATCCGTCACCTGTGATGATTAACAGCGATTCGATACCTGCCTGCCGGCAGAAATTAAGGATGTTGTCTAAATTATCTTTTGTATGGAAAGTGTTGAGATGGATCATGATCTGATCGGAATTTACCGGAAGATTCAATTCTTCGATCAATTCACTGCCTTGAAAGGCCAATAATCCCATCGCATTATCCGTAATGCATGCGCAATACCCATTCTCCATGATGCGTCTGTATTTCTGTTCGAAAAGTTCAAGGTCCGCTTCGAGCTTTTCCGAGTCCTGTTTGGGTGGTAGGATTTCCACATGATAGACTCTTTTTCTGATAGTATCGATCGACTTATGCATCAGATCACCCTTTCATATCAGATTTCAATTTCACCGTCACGAAATTTCGAAATGAAATTCATGCAATAATCATCTAGCCCCAGCAATGCTTCCCCGGCATGTAGGAAACTCATCAGTTTCTTATCGAGGGGATCTAGAATCGCACCGTCCATCCCGACACTCATCGCGGCGATCAGGAAAGTTTGGTTAATCAGTTTGCGGGCCGGGATTCCAAAAGAAACATTACTTAATCCACAGGCTATGTGTACTTCCGGGAATTCACTTTTTACGATACGGATGGTTTCGAGGGCGACTTTCCCATAATGAGATCCGGTTCCAATCGGTCGAACCAGCGGATCGATGAAGATATCATCCATGGCAATACCTGCTTGGGTCAGATCATGGATCAGTTTGCGCGCGATTCGTACTCGATCTTCGGCTGATTCAGGCATTCCTGTATCGTCCATGCAGAGTGCGATGACGGCCGTATCAAATTCTTTAATAATAGGTAGGACAGTTTCAAATCGTTTGCTTTCACCGGTAATCGAATTGACGATCGGCTTTCCGTTTTTGTTGGCAAGCAAACCTGCGCGTATCGCATCGACGTTTGGGGAATCGATTGCAAACGGAAGATCGACGACCTCTTGTATGCTTTCGATGAGCCATTGAAGCGTTTCTTCTTCGTTTTCATAGAACATCCCAGCGTTCACATCGATGTAGCTTGCTCCGGCATCACGCTGAAGACGTGCCAATTCCTTAGTGGCATGTTTATCCCTAGCTTCCATCGCCGGTCGGATCGATTTGAGTGAACTGTTGATTTTTTCACCGATAACGATCATCGAATAGCCTCCTTACGATTTAATTATTCAAATCGTTATTTGACATAATTATAGGTGACTCCATCAATGAATGTAACATATTACGCCAAAATCAATCATAACAATCATTTTACGAACATCTGATACCAAATCGAACAGATAACTGACAAAAGGATGAACTGATTTGACAAATGTGCCATTCTGAGTCTGTTGATTCGTTGCAAGAAAGAGTCAAGGCTTTCCGAGTGAATAGTAGAGGTTAAGGTTTCAATTAAAGTGAACTTTTAATGGCTGTTTTCACAGCGTTCATTTCTGAGATGTTGGAGCCATAAAGCTTTAGACTTGTGTACTTTCGTTGGAACGCAATTCGGTGCGGACGGTAATTTTGATTGATAATCAGTACAACTGCCGACCCGGAGCTTTCGGTTTCGAAATTGTAACTTCCATCAACATAGGCACTTGCTTTGGGCTTTTTCATTTGTTTTCCTCCGAATTTATAAAAAATGCAGCTATTGACCGACAAATTGACACGAAATGTCATTTGAAAGTTAGTAGCTGCATGTGTAACGCCGGATGCAGATAAGAGGAGCTCTTATCCTTAAGTTTCCAAAGACCGGGCGGGAACCGTTATCCCCATCTTAGCTATAGCAAATTTCATGGTTTGCTATATATATATACTTATTTAAGTTGATTATTCCACAAATTTATATATTCTTCAATATAGTTCAGTTAAGCAATCCATCATTCTGGAATTTAATTTTACTATATTCTTTGAACGAGAATTTGAATGAAATCGTCATATGTCGTACAGTTTAAAACTTCTTTCATGGCATCAGGTTCAGTAAGGATCATTGTTAAATTCTCGAACACTTCATTAAAGAGATTTCTGTCATTACGATTGATACTCAGCATAAGAATCAAATTCACTTGATTATTTCCCCATTGGGTTGGCTTTTCATTGATAATTACGAACATACCGGTTTTCTTAGCGTTCATTTTCATACAGTGAGGAATCGCCAGGTTATTGAAAGCAGTGGATGACATTCGTTCTCTGTCTTTGATTTCATCAATGAATGTCTCTGTAACGTATTCTTCGGCAACTAGAATGCTGCACATATACTCGATCGCTTCATTTTCAGATGTGAAAGATAAATTTCTGCGGAAAAATTTCGGATTTAAAATTTTGTTTAAATGAGAAAGAAAGATTATCTTCTTTTTTTCTTTCTTGATCGAATCAATCTTTTGGAAGATTGCGTTGATGTCTTTTTGACTTAGGAAAAGACTAATGGACAAGTACGGAATTTTAATCGATTTAACTGAAATAGGAATCGTAGATAAGATCAGATCTGCATTGTTGATCCGCTTCAGTTCATTTTCATTCGTAATAATATCGACGATATTGATCTGTTCGTGAAAATTCCGATTTAAAGAATCCGTCAATATCTCATCCGTATTATAATAGGTCGGACAAAAGAGTACACAGTTGACCCTGTCCTCTAAATTCCGTTGGGTTTCGAGTGCACCCCCTAAATGGAAAGCAATATAGGCAATTTCATCGTCATTGATTACGATGCCGGTAAAATCATGAATGTGTTTCGCTAATGTAACAGCTGTTTCATATAAGAGCGGACAGCTCCGTTTAATATTGTTTGTTAGGGGATTTTTCGAGTAAAGATTGTTCCTGGAACGAATAAGCAAATTTTTGATATGCAGGGAAAAACGAGTCATAAAATCACTGTCATTTAGATTGATATAGTAATATGCGTTGACTTCTTGTATTAGTTTTGTAACCAATTCAAATGTTTCTTTCCCAATTACTTCTTCCAGATTAGCGGATGAGATGGCACGATAATCCAATGTTGTTGCACAAGAAGCAATTAATAGAGCCAAATCTTCGGTTTCATTCGGTTTATAGGTGATGTTGAACTGACTTTCAAGTTTTCGAGCTAATTGGCTTGCGACTTGATAAGCGTGCGCATGCTGAAGATTGGTGTCAGTAAGTGAATTGACGTTGTCTGCATCATTTCGGATCCTATCTACGGCGATGGCTATGTGTAAGATCAAGGAAATCATCGAGAAATCATTGATGAAGATATGGAATTCCTTGAAAGTTTCCAGAATAATCGATTTTATGTAGTCAATATCGATGCCTGAAAACGCATTTTGTATCGCTTCAACGTTCATGAATGATTCATTTGATTCTTCATAAAGCAAGGCACTCATCAATTTTCGCTTATTTTTCTCTAACCCATTAATCTGCAAAGAATCGGCAATGTTGGTTAATGTCAGAAAAAATGGGGATATTCGGTTTCGTATCTTAGGTAGATCGGCTTTGACTGTCGATAAACTTACATATAATTCATCTGCTAATTCATAGATATCCAATGGTGTTTTACTTTTGATAAGTCGAGTAATCAAATGATTGACGCGCTCGAGTGATCCTTGTGAGATAGGGGATTCTGATTTTCTTAGATAAATTTCAGATTTATCCTTATCTATTTTATATCCGTTTTGTGAGGATAAAATCGTTTCCGATTCTAAATTATTGATCTCACTGACGTAGTTTTTGATCGAGCGCACTGAAATATCCGTTTTACCGGAAAGTTGGCTTGCAGTCATCCAATCGTCATTATCATTCAGAATAGTCAGTAAACGAAGGACATTTGATTTCATGGGGCACCTTTTCAATTAATATTATACCAAAAACCTACATAGTTAAGAACTAGATTTTTGCACGATGATGTGTGCAACTAATATTTTGCACATCCCCGAGGCAAAAACCAAGTGGACGCAGATGAATAGGACTTATATAATGTTGACATAACCAATAGCTATGGGAGGTTGTATGAAAAAACTCAGATTACTGATTGTATGTGGCTCCGGAGCCAGCAGCGGGTTTATGGCAGCAAATATGCGTAAGGCAGCGACAGCCAGAGGGTTGGATGTATCGATCGTTGCAAGAGGGGAGTCCGAAATCGAAAATTATATCGAGGATATCGATGTATTGATGGTTGGACCCCACCTAAGCTATCTGTTGGCGGAAGCCGAAGCATTGATTTCAGGGAGAAATGTAAAGATGATATTAATGGAGAAAAGTTATTATTCGACGCTGGATGGTGAAAAGGCCATTGAGCATCTGCTAAAAAACATTTAAAGGGAGAAAATAAATGAAAAAAATAATGGATTGGTTAAGTAACAGTTTTGCCCCAAAGATGACCAAAGTAAACAACAATGTATGGCTTGTTTCTATCAAAGAATCAATTATGCAAGTTCTACCGTTCATCTTCTTGGGATCACTATTCTGCATGTTGGCAGTATTAGGCGATTTTATCAAACCGTGGCCGAATTTCTGGACACCGTTCTCGTATACGATGGGTATGATTTCCTTATTGATTTCTTTCTTGATTCCATTCAACTTGATGGAAAAGAAGAGACTCAGAAAAAGCAGAATCAATGCCGGAACAGTATCACTTATTTCTTTCTTGATGGTTTTGAAACCTGTCTATACTGATGCCGGATTGGCTTTTAATGCAGATGGATTTGGTGCCGGCGGTATGTTCGTGGCGATCCTAGTCGGTATATTTGTCGGTATTGTTATGTCATCGTTCGGAAATTTCTCTTTCTTTAAGGAAGAGTCAGTCATTCCTGATTTTGTCAGAGCATGGTTTGATTCCATGTTGCCGATCGGGCTTATCATCGTGATTTTCTGGGTTCTGGTATTTATCGTCAATATCAACTTATACAGTATCATCATTGCCTTATTCGCCCCACTTGGCGGTATGCTTGAATCACCGTTTGGCTTTGCATTCGTTATGTTTATCTTTGCTTTCCTATATTCGATGGGAATCTCATCATGGGTTCTGACACCGGTCGTAACACCTGTATTATTAGCCGCGATTACCGCCAACGTCGCGGGAAATGCAAGCAATTTGGTAACTAATACCACGATTTACTCAGCTTATCTCTGGTGGGGAGGAATCGGTTGTACATTCCCATTGGTTATCATGTTGATGCTATCCAAGAGTAAGAAACTTAAAGCTTTAGGCATCGCATCGTTCCCGGCTTCGATCTTTAATATCAATGAACCTGTCGTTTTTGGTGCCATCGTTTGGAATCCGATCATGATGCTCCCAATGTGGATCATTGCTATCGTTCTTCCGCTAGTAACCTGGACACTTACCAAAGTGATTGCGTTTGCTCCAATACCAATGGTAATGTTTGAAATGTGGTATACTCCGATGCCGATTGCAACTTGGTTGACTACCGGAGGTGCCATCACAGGTATACTGCTGTTTGTTATCAACGTGACAATTGCATCATTGATCTGGTTTCCATTCTTCAAAGTATACGAAAAAATTGAAATCGAAGCTGAAAAGATTGTTTAATCTAATGCCGTCACTAAGGAGGATTGAGGAATGAGCGAAGAATTAATACAAAGTGCAATGGAGATTATTCTTCATGCCGGAGATGCGCGGTTGCAAGTCAAACTGGCTTTGGATAACATCGCGCAACAAGATTTTGATCAGGCAAAAAAGTTTATGCTGAATGCCACTGATGAAATCAGAATCGCTCATCGAGTCCAAACGGACGCAATTCAGGGTGAGGCTCAGGGTATCAAGATGGAATATTCTCTATTGTTTGCCCATGCGCAAGATACTTTGATGACAATCTATAGCGAGATCAATATCGCAAAACAAATGATACAAATCTTTGAGAATTACGAGGAACGAATCAAGGCTTTAGAAACGAAATAGAGGGTTCATTTGAACCCTCTTTTACTAGGAGGAAAAACATGATAAAAACAGAATTTCCGAAGAACTTTCTTTGGGGCGGCGCCGTCGCTGCCAATCAATGTGAAGGAGCATGGCAAGAAGGACATAAAGGTCTCTGCCTTGCTGATATCAACGAATATTGTGAAGACGTCGATCTGGTCAACAAAGGCAATCGTGAAATGACCACGACGGATGTACAACGACATTTAGCAAACATCAACGGAATCTATCCGAAAAGGGAAGCTATCGACTTTTATCATACATATAAGCAAGATTTGTCCATGCTGCGGGAAACAGGAATGAACTCCTTTCGGACTTCGATTAATTGGGCACGTATCTTTCCCAATGGAGATGAAAAAGAACCGAATGAAGAGGGATTAAAATTTTATGATGATTTGATTGATGAAATCATCAAACTTGGAATGGAACCTTTGATTACGATATCTCACTATGAGATGCCGTTGAACTTGAGCCTTACCTATAATGGTTGGGTCAATCGTAAACTGATTGATTTCTTTGTTGATTACTGTGAAGTTCTTTTCAAACGATACAAAGGTAAAGTTAAAAATTGGATCTTGGTTAACCAAATAAATTTGATTTCGCATGAATCCTATAATCATCTGGGGATTCTGGCCGACAAAGTCGAAAATCTGCAGGAAGCCAAATATCAAGGTGTCATCAATGAAATGGTCGCATGTGCTAAAGCAACAAAGATCGCCCGCGATATCGACAAAGAATTTAAAATTGGGATGATGTTGTGTGATTGGATATCCTATCCTGCATCCTGTTTACCTGAAGATGTGTTCTATACGATGAAGCATAATCAGATGGAATATTTCTTTTCAGATGTTCTGTTAAAGGGTAAGATTCCTGGGTTTGCATTTCGATATTTCAGTGACAACAATTTAAACATCAAGATTGAAGACAGTGATCTTGAAGATCTACGACATACGGCGGACTTCTTGGCGATATCTTTCTATTACACATCGATCACGGATGCACAAGGTTATTTGTCCGGTAATCCGACTAAAAAGAATCCGAATCTTAAGACCAATCCATGGGGGTGGGCAATCGATCCTTTAGGTCTTAGGACGACGCTCAACCAATATTATGACCGCTACAATTGTCCGATCATCATTGCGGAAAACGGATTCGGACAGTTTGATACCTTGACAGAAGATAATAAGATTCATGATAACTATCGTATCGATTATTTACGTGAGCACATTCTAGCGATCAACGAGGCGATTAAAGATGGTGTGGATGTTATAGGCTATTATCCGTGGGGACCTATTGATATCGTCTCGTGTTCTTCCAGTGAGATGTTGAAACGATATGGATTCATCTATGTCGATCTCAATAATAAACTTCAGGGCTCAGCGAAACGCTATAAAAAAGATTCTTTTTATTGGTATAAAAAAGTTGTTGAATCCAACGGAGAAATAATCTAAAAAAAAGTATTCTTCCCTAAGAGACCCTTAGGGAATTTTCATTATTCACAGCAACTTATAAATTTTCTTAATAGTAAAGTGAGAATTGTATAATATAACTTAGTTAGGAAGTGTCAAAAAAATGTAACCGTAAATTGCAATGGGAAATCGTCCACTTTTTGAAATAAAGGAATCTGAGTTAATTAAGTCATTTGAATTTGACTATTAGCTTCGATAAAAATTCTTTTTGCTTCTAAAAAACTCTTTCCATGTACAGCAGTCATTTAAATGAAGCATCACATGACGTGTCGACGGCATCAAAAGAATCCCAGCAACGTCCTTTTTGCCCCAAAAATCCAACAGCCATAACGATCCTTCTTGGTTCGTCACGCCGCCTTCCTGAAGAATTTTATCTAACCCATGAGAAGAAACTTCCCGTTTCATATCATCCGGCGTTAAGTTTCCAACGATCCGCCTTGTCCTTTTTCCGACTTCATTTCGGTAGCACAATAACTCCTGTTTAACAAGACTTTTGCTTAAATTTATAATCTCATCGTCGGACAAAGCATTTCCAGTATCGGTAATAGGGGAATTTATTTTCTGCTTCCATTCATCATTGAATAATTGTTCTTCACCTGATACTAAAACAGACATTGTTATATCTTCAATTCTCGCAATATGCCAAAGAACCCATGCAATCGTTTCATCTTTGACGGTTGGCATGATCGAATATTCATTATTAATTAAATCGCCTACCAGAGCATCTACTTCATTTAGTTCTGTGTTTGAAACTACTGACAAATGCAGTTTTGCGTGGAGTTGCAAAAACATCCCTTTAGCCTCAGCGATTTGATCTGCCTTGCGTATGATTTGATTAAGTTCCTTATGTATTTCGCTTAATCCTTCACCGAAATATTTCATTAAGCTATCTCCTCTCTAAATTCATATTTATCTGCAAACCAAACGTTGTATTATTTAGGAGCATTATATCACTCTCCCTAACGAAGTTAAACATCAGATTTCTAACTGTTTGTGTCAAGTAAACGTTGGTAATTCATTTTTGTTTTTCAAAATGATTTATTCTATTCAATTTTAGGTTCGCCAAATAAACCACTGTCTACTATTTTTATATTAATAACCAAATGCTTTTTTCATGGCTTTCCTTGATGCAGTCTGTATTCCTTCAAATAATGGCATATTCAACATGATTTGTTATCTTATCTTGATGTCAGGAACAAAACCAATGTGAATGAAATGAAATCAATAATATTTAGACTTTATAAATATCTTGAGATTCCCGAACATAGAAATTTACATAGTTGCAGACTAAAATTAACTAGAGGTGGTCCTGACATCAACCCTTATGATGATTTCAAATGTATTTATGATAATTTCGACATTAGGCATTTTCCTTCAACAATGGAAAAAATTACTGGTCTTAGAACGATAGAATCTAAAGATACCATCGAATTATGTGACATAGCTTATTATATGTTTCTTGAAATAGTGAGAATTCCAGTAGTTATCGAATATTCAAATATTGTTAAAACATATAAGACTAAATATCTTACAAAGTAAAGCATTGGTGGGTAATGCTAGTGGGGCATTTATGTCATTTAGAGGAATTAGCATACTTGATTGGATTAGTGATTTTACAGGAATTGATATAGAAACTACAGGTCTTATTACTGATTATGAAGAGATTATAGAATTGTCTGCCTTGAGAGTAAGAAATAACATTGTAATCAACTCATTTAGTGTTCTCGTGAAACCTATATTTGAAATAGATGATTTTATTACTGAATAAACCGGTATAACTAATGAAATGTTGATATATGAGAAATCGATAAGTGAAGTAATAGATGTTTTTTTTACTGCTGAGCTTGGTTAATTAAACATTTTATTTTTGCGAATTATACAAATGAATTGTCAAAACATATCACAATGTAGTCATAAATATATAATAAATATATCAAAATAGAATATAAATACAAACAAAATTGATTGACACAAGAAATGTAAGCGCTATAATTAAATTAACGGTACAATGGTACATGGAGGAGGGCGATTATGATTAAAAAGTTGTTTGCGTTTGCTTTAGTTTCATTACTTGCATTTTCTTTGACAGCCTGCAGCACGAATACTGCAAAAGGACCAGTC
>Ga0209123_1002424_pt1 | contig 15803 bp, 14 predicted proteins | sample BarGraIncu00431A_FD_184500 | JGI IMG/M metagenome (GOLD analysis project Ga0209123, IMG submission 184500) | Arctic peat soil microbial communities from Barrow, Alaska, USA - Barrow Graham LP Incubations 004-31A (SPAdes) (version 2) | ecosystem: Environmental > Terrestrial > Soil > Wetlands >...
ATTTTAGCAATAGTAGGATTCGTATACCCATTTTTAAGTGGAAATCAAGCTATTCTCTGTTTTTTAGTTGTTATTGCAAAAAGTTATACACAGATGTGGCATTTTAGATTGCCGTGAATAATTCAGGTTAACTTATATAAACCAATACTTCGGGGAGTAGAAGAAAAAACGCAACTCAGAAGACCAGGACCTCTGAAGTTAGATATGTTATTATTTGTCATCGCACTGATCATCATCGCGGTCGCAACTAATATTAATGATATGCTTTTTTTCATGACACTTGTCACACCATTTGTCATCATGGCACTTCTTGCCAGGGATAGTAAATAGGATTTGCTCTATATTTATAGCCACAAGTGTGCCTGCGGGAATTTCAGGTCCACCCCTTTCACAGAAGGGACATGTTAATTGAATCAATATAAATTCATGAAAGTCATCGAATTTTCTATGGTGATGCCTTTCTTCTGTTTCACCAAGAAATGTTCCGGTCAAGGTTACGAGCTCATCATGAACTACAGTATTAAGAACGATCGTCACGACGACGCCAGATGCAAGATCGAATCCTTTGCCTTTGGGGAACTTCATATTTTTTCCTCCTTTATCTATTCTTTTGATTAATACATAATATTCAGCACATGGACGTAAGGTGATATGTTCGATAAAGAGTACCAAATAAGAAAAATGAAAAATGTAATGATGAAAAAAACTGGTAGCCTTTTCCCAGCTATGACTGAGACCTCCTTTTGTAGTGATTTTTTTCTACAATAGGAGGTCTCCTGTTTCACTGTTTTATTTATGCAGTTGAGCCCAAAACTATGTAACAATGATAAGCAACAAATATTGTTATTGAAATTAGTAGCAACTTGAGGAGTTTTCATCCTCAAAGAATGCAAATAGTAAGATGATAATTATGATAATCACAGACCAGTTATTTCTACGATGTCCACCACTACAACCACAACCCATTTGAATACCTCCTTCTATGGATCAAAATAGTAAGTGATATAATTACTTTAGCTTATGATTGAGCTGTAATTTTGCCACTGACTTTTAAAATTAATGTTTTTTTGTATGAGATATTTCATTTTATTTGCATGAAACATAAGTTCCAAAGAGTTAGTATTCATGTATCTTATGTAACATAGTGGTATAAATCTTGAGGAGGGAAATCATTTTATGGATAGTAACAAGTGCAATGTTTTCCGCAGAAAATGGGCTCATCATCATATTGATGAGGAGCCCATTTTTTTACGTTATATTATCTTATTTGTCCATTACCAGCAATAAGATATTTAATACTAGTAAGTTCTGTTAGACCCATAGGTCCACGAGCATGTATTTTCTGGGTACTAATGCCGATTTCAGCGCCAAAGCCAAATTCAAAACCATCAGTAAAGCGGGTGGAGGCATTAACATAAACAGCAGCTGCATCTACTTCCTGTTGAAAACGGGTAGCATTATCACTATTTTGGGTAATAATGGCTTCTGAATGGCGAGTACTATATTGATCAATATGGTCCAGAGCTTCATCCAGATCAGCGACCACTTTAATTGATAAAATAAAATCTGAATACTCTGTAGCCCAGTCCTCATCACTGGCTGGTTTTACGGCCTGATTATATTTCATGGTCTCCAGGCAACCTCTTAGCTCCACACCAGCTTCATGATATTTAGTGAGCATGGCTGGCAAAAATTGCTCGGCTACGCCTTGATGCACGAGCAATGTTTCCATGGAATTACACGTTCCTGGCCGAGAGACCTTGGCATTGAAAGCAATGGCTTGTGCCATCTCTAAATCTGCTGACTCATCGACAAAAGTGTGGCATATACCAGTACCCGTTTCAATGACTGGCACTGTACTGTTTTCAACAACAGTTTTAATCAGTCCGGCACCACCCCGGGGAATAATCACATCAAGATACTGATTGAGCTTGAGCATCGCATTAACGGCCTGGCGGTCCGTAGTCTCAATGAGTTCCAGCGCGCCAACGGGAATACCAGCTTTATACCCAGCGTCAGCGATAACCTTGATAATAGCAATATTAGAATGAATGGCTTCTGACCCGCCACGGAGTAACACTGCATTACCGGCTTTTAGGCAAAGCCCTGTGGCATCTACAGTCACATTGGGCCTAGATTCATAAATGATGCCGATTACACCAAGGGGCACACGAATTTTGCTAATTTCCAGTCCATTGGGTCGTGGCACTACACTTAGCACTTCACCAATGGGATCAGGCAATGCAGCAATTTGTCGAAGCCCCTCAGCCATAGCCTGAATTCTGCTCTCAGTGAGTAGTAGACGGTCAAGCATGGCCTCAGGTAAACCACTGGCTCTACCATTTTCCACATCTATAACATTCGCTGTCAAAATGCTAACATACTCTTGTTCCAGAGCATCTGCCATACTGACAAGAGCCTCATTTTTGATTGTAGTTGATAATATGGCAAGTTTTTTCCCAGCCTGCTTGGCGCTTTTGCCTTTAGCAGTCAGTTCTGACAAATAATCCATATAAATTCTCCCTCTCATCGTAACCTCTTTATACGAGCAAATTATATTATAAATTTAATTAAAAAGTAGTTTTAATTATACCCTTTAATGCCTGTTTTTACTAGCCTTTTTATCATGATTGCCCTTTACAAATCAAACCCTTACGAACCAGAAATTTTCTGGCTTCGTAAGGGTTTGATCTAACATCTGTCATCTGTTTTAGACCAAGATAGGGTTCTATGCATAAATCGTCCCAAAAGCACAAAATGGATATTAAACTATTACGTACAAAAGGCCTTCCAAGGGTTAAATCCTTGAAAGGCTCTTTTCTCAGCATGTTTTATGCTAAATGATTTTTAATACCATCTTCCCGCGGGCACTGTTTTTCAAAATGTCTATCTGGGCTTGGGCTGTAGCTTCAAGGGGATATTCCCGACCTACGACCGGACGTAACACACCGGATTCTAGTCCTGCAGCAAGAGCAGCGATGCTCGATGTATATTCAGCCAAGGGTGCGTTCCAAATCGCCATGCCTAGAACGGCTGACTCTTTATCCATCAAAAGCCGTGGCGTAAAGTTGATACTTCCCCGGTTGCCCACAACGACGATGCGTCCAAACATGGACAGAATTTCTGCATCATGCTCTAAGTTCACATTCGCCAGTGCCTCTAGGATGACATTAACACCTGTGCCTCCCGTAAGTGCAAGGATCTTTGCAAAATGGGCGGGGTCAGAATGATTGAATGCCGCATGGACCCCTAACTGTCCTAATAATGCTAGCCCCTCATCATTGCCAGCTGTCCCAATGACATATGCGCCATAAGCACGGGCCATTTGCACCGCTAATGTACCAACGCCCCCGCTAGCCCCATGGATCAGGACGATTTCACCAGGCTTCAATTGAGCACGCTGGAAGAGTGCGCGGTAAGCAGTAAATCCCGGGATGCCAACAGCGGCTCCCTGGGCAAATGAAACGCTACTTGGTAACGGATGCACCGCATCGACATCGCAGACGACAAATTCAGCATAGGTACCTGTTTTTCTTTTCGCAAGCAGCGATGCTACAAATACCCGGTCACCTTCGTGTAGGCGAGTAACACCCACACCCAGGCTGTCTACCTCACCGGCTCCATCAAAACCAGAAACATAGGGCAACTCGGGCTTAAAGAAAGCGTAGTTTCCTGTTCGAATATAGGTTTCCGCTGGGTTGACTCCTGCATAGTGCAGGCGAACCCGTACCTCCCCCGGACCCGGCTCGGGTACAGGTACATCTGTGAGACGCAAAACATCAGCTTCACCAAAAGTGGACATTTGAATAGCACGCATTGTTCTTTCCCCCTCCACATCATTTGGTATACAAAAATTAATTTATATCGTGATTAAGCACTTAAAAAGCTTATTGTACAATCTTTCCCGACTTCTCTGCATACCTCTGTTATATAATACCATTTTAATAACAGCTTAGCTTTCTTTTTTATAGAATTACAATTTGATTTCTTCCATTTTCCTTGGCTTTATATAAGGCCTCATCAGCACGTTGAAATATCGTCTCATAATTATCATTAGGGCGCAGTTCGGTCAGCCCAATACTAACGGTTACTGATATTGGTGACTTCATTGCTGTAGTAAAAATTTGCCCTGCAACTGTTTTATGAAGGTATTCTGCTATCTGGTAGGCATCATCACACTTTGTATCCGGTAATAATAGAACAAATTCTTCACCACCATAACGAAAAGGCCATTGTCCATCCTCTATTAGACTAGAAAGGATTTTACCGATACGAATAATAACCTGATCCCCTTCCCAATGCCCATAGCTATCATTATATGATTTAAAATGATCGATATCAATCACCATCACTGACATAGGCTTGTCCCATTTCAATGCGTAGATCGTTTCTTCACTCATTTTTTTATTGAAAAATCTCTTATTATATAGCCCTGTCATTTCATCAGTGATGCTCAAATCGCGGTATTGCTGCATACGTTTATTCAGGACATCTCCTGTCGTTCTTAAAGTCTTTACTCGATCCGCCAATGCGAATGAGAGCAAAACTGACTCACTCGCCGTAGCTAGCAATAAATAATTAACAGCGGATATTATTCCAGGCATATAAGCGGATAACGTCCATGCCACAATTCCGAAAGATAAAATGCCCCATGCCAGTATATAATAACGAGCCGAGCGAAACCCTTGACGAAAACGAATAATTGCTAAAACCATGAAAAAAACAGGACCAACAATTCCCAATCCATGAGCCATTTGATTTGCAAAAATATTATAACCAAAAATCCCTACAACGCCTTGCAAAATAGAAATCATCACTATTATTGTTAATATCTTATCAAAATGAGGAACTGCAGTTTTTATCTGAAGAAAATTCCGCGTAAAATAAACTGAAGAAATAAAGGCCGCTGCCAGCCACAGCCAAAAAACTGCATTGTATATTCTATAAGGAAGATCAATTAACATCTTGAAATGACCATGAACCTGAAACTGATAGAGAAACATAAACGTAATATATAAAACATAAAATAAGTATGCTTTATCACGCAAAACAAAATAAATAAATAAATTAAAGATTAGCATCGCTAACAGAGTACCATAAAATGCTCCAAATCCCAGATTCTTAAGAAAAGAATCTGCAATAAAAGAATCTGCAGTCCAACAAATTATAGGCAACCGAAGAGCAGAAGTGCTTTCCAATCGCAAATAAATATATTTTTGATCATTCATTTCCTTAGGAAGCTGAAAGACCCACGTGTTATCCATAATATCTCGATTGGAATTTGGACGGCTTACTCCTACCTTTTTCACAATATAATGATCCTCTTCTATAGAATCATTCTGGCTTGCCGGTATATATATGTCAATTTTATCAATATTAGCATTCTTTAATTGCAGGAACTGTCCGGCATCTTTCTCCTCAAGTAAAAGGTTTAGCACTTTAAAACGTACCCAATAAACAGATTTGGTAATACCTAAAGAAATTATTTCTCCTGGATAATCTGTATATTGACTAGCGTAAGGGGAAGCGCTGATTTCCTCAAAACCATAAAAACCTGTTGGGTCCTCAAGTATTTCAAAATCAGATATAGAATATGAATTAGGTTGTATTTTGCCACTCGCAAATACGTGATCAATTTGCAAACTACTCGTAATAAAAGACAATAGACAGATTATAACTCCACGAATTATATATTGTACAATCATTAGCTACATCCTCAATTTAGTGATTATTAAGCTATTAGTAATAAAGGAATCTTTTTCAGTTATATTCTATATTTACTTTATATTTCCTTTAAGTTGATTTTCGGTGCCAACCTCTGATATTTTCGACTGTCAAGAGGGACGGGGTTATTGACAGCACCTTATACTTAAAAAATAATACCTCTATCGGACGTTAATACCATATATCAGCTTCCCGTTAAAAGCTATTTTAACAGTAAGTCAGCATTTAAGATTTCCCTCTTCATTCACATCTGCCAAATAAATTTGGTTTTAGCTGGTGGAGGTACGTTATATTGAACCCCTGTCTATTGTATGAGATCCGTTCTCTTAGTTACCAGTAATAGGGCTCGTTTGGGAGTCATTCCAGAAAAAAAGATACTGAATCCCAGTTAAAGAATTCAGTATCTACAAGGCTCTGAAGCACTTTATAAGATGTCATACGAGCAAAACCATATTATCCCGATGAATAACCTCGTCATATGGCTTTAAGCCTAAAATTTTAACAAGCTCATTAGTATGAACGCCCATAATTTTTCGCGTTTCTTCTCCATTATAGTTGGTAATCCCCCGAGCAATTTCCCGGCCTTCCATGGTCATAACACTGATGGTATTGCCATGATCAAAATTCCCTGTTACCGCTGTAATACCCGCGGCGAGTAAACTTGATCCACCTGATAATATGGCTTTTTCACAACCTTTATCAATGGTAACTACGCCTTGGGTACGAGCGCCAAACGCGAGCCATCGTTTGCGTACTTGCAGGCGATTTTCTTTGGACAAAAAGATGGTACCTACTTTTTCGCCAGCCAGCACATCCCGCAAGACACCATCATGTAAACCTGAGGCAATAACCATGGAAATACCTGAATTTACAGCAATTTTACCAGCCTGTATCTTGGTATACATACCGCCTGTACCCCGCAGCGATCCTGCTCCTCCAGCCAAGGCTTCTATCTCCGGCGTAATATCTGCTATTTCCCCAATGAGCTGCGCATTAGGATTTGATTGTGGGTTATCAGTATACACACCCTCAATATCAGACAGGATAATCAGTACATCCGCATCGACAATGCTGGCCACCATGGCCGATAGTGTATCGTTATCACCAATTTTAAGTTCATCAATGGATACAGCATCATTTTCGTTAATAATAGGAATTACACCCATTTTTATGAGTGTTAAGAGGGTATTGCGACAGTTCGTATAACGAGTGCGCTTCACTGAATCTTCACGAGTTAACAAAACCTGAGCCACCACCTGCCCATATTCGCCAAAAAACTTCTCATAGGTGTGCATTAATATTCCCTGGCCGACAGCAGCAGCAGCCTGTTTTTCTGGAATGGTTTTGGGCTTATCCTTAAGCTTTAAAAGTTCCATACCAGCACCAACTGCGCCTGAGGTAACTAGAATCATCTCTTTACCCTGATTGGCTAAATCAGCCAGTTCCCTGACTAATTTCTCAATGCGCCATAAATTCAGTTTGCCCGTACTGTGTGTAAGGGTACTTGTTCCCACTTTGACTACCACGCGTTTCGCCTCAGCTAGGTTTTCTCGCGTAAACATTCTTCTCCACCACCAGTTACAAAGTATGTTTCGGGAAATTTGAAACGGATCGACGCCAAGACCTCATAGCGACACGAATACCACAATGGGGTATTATAGTTTAACGTATTTTCATCCCCAAATGATTAAGGTAATTCTATTTTTTTAGTTTTTTCTGGATCACGATTGCGTTTATAGAGCAGTCCCATACGCCCAATTACCTGTATGAGTTCAGCATCTGCTGCACTAGCCAATTCTGTCAGTGCTACTTTAGGATCGTCAGCACAATTTTGCAAGACCTTTACTTTAATGAGTTCCCGGGCCACCAACGCCTGTTTCACGCTATCAAGTAATGTCCCTGATATCCCTATTTTTCCAATCTGTACAATAGGGTCCATGGTACTGCCTAAAGAACGTAAATAGCTTTTTTGTTTACCTGTTAATGCAATAATTTCTTCCAATTGTTTATGTCTCCTCTATAACCTAAATTCAAATTCCATATCGCCAATACGTACTGTATCGCCTTCTTTAATACCCCGTTCTTTAAGCACATCTTCGATGCCGCGTTGACGGAATACGTGTTGGAAACGGCGTACGCCTTCGTCATTATCAAAATTAGTCATGGCTACCAATTTTTCAATGCCTTTACCACGAACTAAAAAAGCACCGTCAATATCATGGCTTACCGTAAATTCTACTTCTGGCTTGGCCTCATAAATGATTGTATCATCCGTTTCCTCTGGTTCTTCCACATGTACTTTTAGCATCTCTGATGCTACTTTCATCAATTGAGGCAAACCTTCACCCGTCGCTGCTGACACTGGATAAACCTCAAGCCCTAGTTTTTCCATATATTCAACCACGCGTGGTAAATTTTCTTGGGACTCAACAAGATCCATTTTGTTGGCAACAATAATCTGCGGCCTTGTCGCTAGCCGTTCATTATAAAGCCTAAGTTCCGTATTAATCTTATTGTAGTCCTCTATGGGGTCACGGCCCTCGAGGCCAGACACATCTAAAACATGAATAATGATTTTAGTGCGTTCAATATGCCGCAGGAAATCATGTCCAAGGCCTACTCCTTCATGAGCACCCTCAATGAGGCCTGGAATATCAGCAATGACAAAGCTATGGCCTTCATCAAGACTGACGACACCAAGCACTGGCGTCAATGTGGTGAAATGATAGGCGGCAATTTCGGGCTTAGCTGCCGATACACGAGAAATAATACTGGACTTTCCTACACTAGGATATCCGACCAAACCAATATCAGCTAGCAGCTTAAGTTCCAAATTTAGTATTCGCTCAGCACCCGGTGCGCCATTTTCAGAAAAAGTTGGTGCCCGATTCACACTGTTCATAAATCTTGCATTACCCCGGCCACCCCGACCACCTTTGACCAGCACTGCTTTTTGACCTACTTTAGTAAGGTCAGCGACGACGGCCCCCGTTTCAGCTTCTTTGACTAAAGTCCCTGGTGGCACTTTAATATATGTAGGTTCAGCATTCTGTCCATGCATATTCTTAGTTTGTCCATTCACACCATTACTGGCAACAAATTTACGTTTAAAACGAAAATCAATCAAGGTATTGGTGTTGGCATCAACGATTAATACAACATCGCCGCCACGGCCACCATCACCACCGCTTGGCCCCCCTCTAGGTACAAATTTTTCCCGGCGCCAACTCGACATACCATCACCGCCATTACCTGAAACCACGTGTATTTTTGCTCTGTCAATAAACATCTGAAAACCACCTTTAGGTTATTCACCTATAAAATACTAATTGTTTTAAATAACACCTTGACATGAAGAACGTGTTTTTTTAACACGTTCTTCTATCAGTAATATATACCATTATCTATTTTTTTACACATACAGCTACAAACCTTTATCCGCTTCAAAATAGTTACTGTAAGAACAAGCCCGCTTTAAACTTTCTTTACATGGGCATACTGTTCTTCATGTATCTTAAGAGTGTCCGAAATAAGTCTCGAGTCTTTTGCAAGTTCCTCAATATATGTAAGAGCTTTTTCAATGCGTCCTAATTGGAGCAATGCATGAATAACCTGTAAATGGTTAACGAAATCATGCCGCTGTATTTTTAATAATTCGACACTTTCTTCGCCCACTTCATGTTTTTCCATCTGCGAATCATTCCTTCCCTGTCGGTTCAATGATATCAATCTATCTATTATTATACACTAATTCTGTTCATTTTTATATTATTTTTACTGGTTGACGTAAGTAACTATTTTGAAGCCGACAAAGGAAAAAAATAAAACCTGCGGCTGAGTTAGCCGCAGGCGTCTGTCTTAGATAGCTTCTTCGATTGGATATACACTTACTTGACGATCCTTGCGGCCTTTGCGTTCAAAAGCTACACGTCCAGCAATTTTTGCATATAAGGTATCATCACTACCAATACCAACGTTTTGACCAGTATGAAAATGTGTACCTCTTTGGCGAACCAAAATGCTACCCGCCGTTACTACTTGACCTGCATGTCTCTTAACGCCAAGGCGTTTAGATTCACTGTCACGACCATTACGAGTACTACCTACACCTTTTTTATGGGCAAATAATTGTAAATTAAAATTAAAATTCAACATCCGTGCTTCACCTCCTGCGTTCTAAAATACGAACACTTTGGGGATTTAAGTTCCCAATCTCTGTTAAACCAATTAACATGGTTTCCAGAACTGCATTCGTTAAAACATCCGGTTTATCTAACAAATTCATTTTAAGAGTACCACTGGCAACCTTAACGCGAATTTTTTTTTTCAACTGTCGATCCAATCCCAGCACTGCGGTTTGCGTTAAAGCTGAGACACCAGCACATACAATATCTTGCCCATGAGGCGCAGTACCAGCATGTCCCGTCACACTAAACCCAACCATAGCCTGGTCTGAACTCCGAACAATCTCAATATTAATCATCCTTATGCTTCAATCTTCTCGATAAGAACTTTAGTATAAGGCTGACGATGACCTTGGCGTCTGCGGTAGTTGGATTTTGCTTTATATTTGAAAACAAAAATCTTTTTACCTTTACCATGGGAAACTACTTTACCAGTTACTTTTGCGCCAATGACTAAAGGTTTACCAATCACTACATCACCATCAGTTACAACAGTAAGTACACGATCAAATTCTACCATTTCTTCTTCAACAGCTTCAAGTTTCTCAACGAAAATAAATTCACCTTCAGAAACACGGTATTGTTTACCACCCGTTTCGATAATTGCGTACATTATTACATTACACCTCCCTCATTTTTTACTCGCCGAATACGGTATCGCAATAAGCGATTTCAAGACCTCTCCGTGCGGTTTGGGACGTAAGCATCACACTCACATTGTATAATGTTAGCATACTGATAAAGGTTTGTCAATTACTTTATGCCCAACTATTCATTCAGTTATTCATTCTCATGTAAAATAGAAAATACTTCGGGATGCATAGCTGGTATAACTTCTAGACGTAAGGAACAAGCTAGTTCTTGCTCCATACGAGCCAGCTCCCCTTGACTTTGCATTGTTTCAGCAACAAGGGGGTGCACTTGAATGACTATTCTTCCTTGTAACCTTACCTCTGACATGATCTTACGCATCTTACGCCAGATGTTAATGACTACCGTCTCTGGAGACTGAACCCTCCCTCTGCCAGCACAACACGGACACTCACTGTAGAGCATACCTTCTAAATTTTGGCGTGCTTTTTTGCGGGTTATTTCCACTAATCCTAGCTCGGTAAAACCTAGCACATTGGTTTTAGTACGATCTCTTTTAAAATTCGCCTCTAAGGCCGTTATAATGGCTTGTTTATGTTCGTCCTTGTCCATATCAATAAAATCAACAATAATAATGCCACCGATATCTCTAAGGCGCAATTGCCTGGTGATTTCTGTTGCTGCTTCCAAATTTGTTTGAAATACGGTATCCGATAATTTTGTCGAGCCGACAAATTTCCCAGTATTCACATCAATAACCGTTAATGCTTCTGTTTTATCAATTACAATATATCCGCCACATTTTAGCCAAACAGTGCGTTGCCCTACTTTACTAAGTTCATCATCAAGACCATAATGAGCAAAAATATCCTCCTTGCCCTCATACAGCCTAACCTTACTGATCAATTCAGGAGATGTGTATTTTAATAAATCACAAACCCTTCCATATGCTTCTCCATTATCGAGCACGAATTCTTCTACATCTGATGATAAATAATCACGAACTATGCGGATAATCAGATCGACATCCCGATATAACAAGATGGGTGCAACGGCCATCTTCGATCTAGCAAACAGTGCATTCCATAAATTATACAAATACTCGATGTCTGTACGCAAATCTTCTTCACTTTTACCCTCAGCCATCGTTCGCACAATAATTCCCATACCTGCGGGACGGACTTTTTCAACCAGTTTCTTGAGCCGATTGCGTTCCTCTTCACCAGCAATGCGTCGAGATATGGCAATATAATCCACTGTAGGCATGAATACGACATAACGCCCAGGCAAGGTCAAGTTAGTAGTGGCTCGTGGTCCTTTTGTACCAAGAGCATCCTTGACAATTTGAATCAAAACTTCTTTACCAACAGTTAAGGTATTGTCAACGTTTTTAGGGGTAGCATTTGCCGGTAAGGCATCTCCAATGTATAAAAACGCATTTTTTTCTCTGCCAATATCAATAAATGCAGCCTGCATACCCGGCAAGACATTTTTGGTTTTACCCTTATAAATGTTACCAACATTATGTCCACTTTTAGTCCGTTCAACAGATATTTCGATGAGTTCTTTATCTTCGAAAATTGCCATTCTTGTTTCTTCTGGCGTACTATTGACCACAATTGTTTTAGCCATAATACTCCCTCCTTTCATCCTAATAGTAAGCAGCATCAATCAAGCGGTCCTTAAAAAATACAGCCATTTAAATAGGTTTTTATAATTCGATAGGTTTTACCCTAGTCTTGTTATCGGCAACATATAAACCTGTACGATTGATTAGCGCCTTATCTTTGTCCACATTTAGATCAAACAAGATCACTAATGCTGCTAAAATTTCACCTGGCTTGATACTGCCCGTCGGTGTAATCTTGATATCCATTGCCAGCAACACTTGGTTATCCTGCTGAGTCACGCTTATCGGTTTGGCCATATACTGCTTAACCTCAATTTCCTTACGACCTTTCGGTGTTTCTCGTGTATGTAAGACTTGCTGCGCCTCATTAAACCGCCTAATACTCTCTCCCACTGCCACAAACTCTCCAGCCCTAAAGGGTACCAAAACATCATAAGTTGCTAAATTAACGATCGCCATTAAGGCCGGGATTTTTTCCGGCATATATTTTGCACTTTTCACCATAATTCCAAGTGGTAACGTAGTCACCAGTCTATTTACGCCCTGGCTTAAGTCCACTTCTTCCTTAAATTCAATATCCATATATTCCCCTTGACTTGTTACCCCTACGGCCAACGCTGAGGCAAAAGATAGTTTCATATGGGGATTAAACCCTTCAGAATAAGCTGCTGGTAACTTAGCCCTGATAATTGCCCTTTCAATGGCACTGGCATAATCAAGATGTGAAATATAACGAATTTCTTCACCTTTAGTAATTTCTAGACGCAATCTTGCCATTATGCCTTATTCCCCCAATCGATTACCTTAACATCTAGTTCTGGACAGACACCACAATCGTTACACTGATCACGCCGACAGTCAGAGGTTAATACTTCACCAATCGCCTGCCCGTATTCTTTGGCTAGAAATTCCTTTGTAGCCCCTGAAGATAAATGATCCCAAGGCATAACCTCATTCATGGTGCGTTCCCGCGTGGCATAAAAATGCGGATCAATCTCACTCCCTTTAAAAGCTTCCATCCACACATTATATTTAAAATGTTCAGACCAGCCATCAAAGCGAGCGCCATGACTCCAAGCCGCTAATAAAACTTTTCCCAGTCTTCGATCACCCCGGGCAAAGGCTCCCTCTAAAAAGCTGGTACGGGCATCATGCCAATTAAAAGTAATATTACGATCACGAAGCTCTGCTTTTAGCAATCGTTGCTTGCGTTCAAACTCAACTGCCATATCTTGCCCAAACCACTGAAAAGGGGTATGTGGTTTCGGTACAAAACATGCCACACTAATCGTAACCTTGGCCCCTCTGCGGCCTGTGACTTGTTTATAGATATCAAGCACTCGATAAGCTAGCTTGGCTATGCCTAGCACATCCTCATCGGTCTCTGTCGGCAAACCCATCATGAAATATAGTTTTACCGTTGACCAACCCGCCCCAAAGGCGGCACCAACAGCATCCTCTAGATTTTGCTCAGTGACCCCTTTGTTAATAACATCCCGCAGCCGCTGAGAGCCAGCTTCCGGAGCAAATGTCAAACCACTTTTCCTGACCTGTTGTAATTTTTGCGCCAGTTCGATAGAAAAGCTATCAATTCGCAGTGACGGCAGTGATATACTGACACTCTGCTCTTTAAATTCGTTAATCAACAACTGAACCACTTCAGGCAAGCAGGAATAATCTGCCGAACTCAGTGAAGTGAGGGACATTTCACTATAACCAGTACTATCTACCAGTTCATTAGCAATTCTCAATAACGTCTCTGGAGTTCGTTCCCTTACTGGACGATAAAGTACCCCTGCTTGACAGAAACGACATCCCCTCGTACAACCACGGAATAATTCCAACATAATACGATTATGAACAATATCTAAATACGGCACAACTGGACGAGTCGCATATTCTACAGTATTTAGATCTTTTACCACTCTTTTCGTAACTACAGGGCTAGCCTCTGTGCAGTTTGGTACGACTTGAGCCATCGTACCGTCAGCATTATAGGTCACGTCATAGAGGGATGGTACATACATTCCTTCAATTTGCGCCAGTTTTTTTAATAAACCTAATTTACCATCGACTTTCTCTGCTTTTTTCCAAGCAAGAACTACCTCAACCATATCTTCAATAATTTCTTCGCCTTCACCTAAAATAAAACAATCAAAAAAATCAGCTACAGGCTCGGCATTAAACGTACAAGGCCCGCCCCCGACGATCAGTGGCTCATTTTCATCACGCTGTGCAGTCAATAACGGAATGCCTGCTAAATCCAGCATATTAAGTACATTACTATAACTCATTTCATACTGGAGAGAAAAGCCCACAATATCAAATTCGGCCACTGGTGTTAAGCTTTCTAAGGTATAGAGGGGAATGTTATGAGCGCGCATCTCGGCTTCCATATCCACCCAAGGCGTGTATACTCGCTCCGCTGCAGTATCCGTGCGATTATTTAATATCTGATAAAGAATTTTAAGCCCCAGATTAGACATACCAACTTCATACACATCCGGCAATGCCAAGGCGAAAGTTACAGAGACTGTACTATGATCTTTTTTTACACTGTTCCATTCGTTTCCTGTATACCGAGCCGGTTTAATAACCCTATTTAAAATAGCAGGATCTAGAGTAATCATAACTAACAATAACCTCCAATTTTTTGCGTCAAAAATACTATATACTTTTCATATCTATATATTGCCCAAAAATACCCAACAACTAGTCAGATATCCTACTTTATGTTCTACATAAGAGTAAAAATTCCTGCCAAACCCTTCTTATATAAATTCTCCGATGGTGGCATAAAAGCCCTTATCAGGTAAGTTTTCCCAAATTTCCGTTTCGGTTAATGTTCCATACACTGTGCATTCTGTATTGACAATCAAGAGCACGTAATACTGATCGGGTTTAAAGAGCTTGACAACATCTTTTAGTATTACACGATTCACTACCGTAAGATAAGTCGTCGTCATGATCCCGCGGGCCATAAGCTCGGCTTTTTTTTGCGTGAGTACGCGTAAGGTACGAAATCTGGCCGCTTTAATTTCACTGTTGGCTGTTGTATATAAAAATACAGCAGCCATCAGAAATGTTACATTCATTGTACTACTTACTATATACTCATAGACGATAATAACTACAATACAAAAGCACAGTCCTTTACTGATACCTGCTGCCAAGAATGTAGCTTTACCATAATCCATATATAAGGCCATCCACGCTCTAAAAATGCGCCCACCATCCAGAGGTAATCCTGGTAGTAAATTAAATACCGTAAGCATCACGTTGGCTCTATAATAAAAATCCCAAAGGTCCCAATATATACTAGAATATAACATACCAGTATAAGCAATAGCCGCCAGAACCAAACTTGCTGCTGGTCCGGCGGCCGCTACCATGATTTCATCCTTCGATCCGATTGCCCCAAGCCCCTCAATACGCGCCACACCACCAAAGGGCAATAATTCAACCTCCTGAACTTTAAATTTTAGCAATACCGCCACCTGGGCATGGGCCAATTCATGCCATAAGACGGCACTAAATACCAATAGCAATTTACTGCTCATACCAGCCAGGGCGAATAAGAAGATAAGTATAATAAACCACTTATTCAGTATTAGCTGTATGCCAGCTATTTTACCTACTCGCAAAAGATCACTTCCCCTCGACTGTGGGGAATT
>Ga0209123_1002426_pt1 | contig 15798 bp, 18 predicted proteins | sample BarGraIncu00431A_FD_184500 | JGI IMG/M metagenome (GOLD analysis project Ga0209123, IMG submission 184500) | Arctic peat soil microbial communities from Barrow, Alaska, USA - Barrow Graham LP Incubations 004-31A (SPAdes) (version 2) | ecosystem: Environmental > Terrestrial > Soil > Wetlands >...
ATCTTACTCCAACATAGAGTACGTTATTGTATGTGTTGCTCATAAAGTATACGTAGCTGGCTCCGCTCATAGTTTTCTTGTTTTATCAATAGGGATTGCGCTCCGGGTCAGGCCCGGAATGACTGCCCGCAAAGACCTGCATTAAGACCCCACGCTGCTGCACGAATTCTATCGTGTGGCATTACTAAAATATTCACTTATTTCCCCACGCGATAAAATCGCGCGGAAGCAATGATTAGTCTTTGAGTCTTTTTGGCAAGTCTATAACTTTTTGTTTTAATGTATCAATAGAAATGTTGGTTTTAATTACTTCAGGTATTTTCTGCTTTTGAATCGTTTGCTCAATTTCTTTGAGTTGACTTATATCTAATTTCGTTGCTTTACAAAGAGCAACAATATTAAACACTATTCCTATTAGACCAATCACAATTGCTATGATAATACCAGTCCATGTTGCTTTTTGATTTTTTTTAAAACGTATCTGTTCAGGTGTTCTACCTTGATCAATATAATTTATCAGAGCAGAAGAAAACATGATAGTTTTATTCCAATTATTGTTTAAGAAATATAGAAAGGTTTCATCTTTAATAATGTGTTCTTTATATTGAACATCATTGTTTGCTTTTTCTGATTGATTAATTGGCGTTAAATTGTCATTTACAAATAGAACATCTCCATCATTAACTAAAAGCATTAAAGTATAAATTAAATAATAGTAATTTTTTAATCGCTTATCGTCAGAATAAAGAAGTAAAAAGGATATTCCCCTTTTTACAATAAATAAATCAGGATATCCAAAATGACTTAACGTTAAAGTCAAATTAGTTTCTTTCGCAAACGCGTTACAAATAGCTTTTAAACCCTTTATCTGTTCTTCATTAAGCTCTCTCATATTTATCAATTTAATGAAATATATTTTTATCTAATCAACACTTTACAAAATAATCAAGATATAGCTTAGAATTTATTATAAATCCATATTAAGTCATGTGAATCTGCTTGCTTTTTAGCGCGACTAAGGCAGAAGACCCTTGCCAAACTAATAAACCGAAACATACACAACGTTAAATAGGCTGCCCTGACCTGCTGGATTTGCTTGTTAGGTGTAAAAGATTTCTGCACCGTCACTAGGAATCAATGGTTCTTAAGTTAAGAGAAAAATTGTAACCCCAGTTCTCAAATTCTTTGAAACCAACGGTCAGGTCCGAAGGGAATACAAACGTAAGTTTATCTTTTCCCATCTACAATATTTTTAACTTTTGTTATTCTGTAAATTCTGATTCTGACAACTTCCCATGCGATAAAATCGCGCGGGAGCAGTGGTTAGGTGCATGTTTTTTTACATTATCATCTTACAGAACTATATTTCCTGTTTTTTAATCTTTTTATTAAGTAAGGCTTTTCGAATGGAGTCTTCGTGTTCTTCAATTGCTTCATGTCGAGCTTGTTCAATTTTCTTTTGTTCATTTATCTTCTTTTCGAATGCTTCAACTTTCTTCATTTGATATAAGTCTGAATAAATTATCGAAATCATTTTAAAATACTCTGTATATCTTATTCCATATCTATTTTCTGGAGAATGCATTGTCGGATCTTTAAGATAATTCTCTCTTTTTTCAGTATAAAAATATGAAACTCTTATTGATTGATTTTTATATGTCCAAATCCAAGAATTACTACCTGCTCGATTTACCTTATCGCCCCAATCCTCTACATCAGACTCATATTCAGAAAGTTGTTTGTTATACTTGTCTATGTATATATCTATTATCCTTTGATATGTATCATAATCTTCAGAGATTAGGATTATACTTGTAATTGTATCTTGAAAAGAACATATTTTCATATCGACATCTTGCCCCTCCTCGCGATTAGTCAATATAATCTTAGTGACACAAGTAGCAGATTTGTCCCCTCCTTCCAACTGATATTCTATATTTTTAATTTTACCATTCCTTTTTGCCGAACTAAGAGTATGATTGAAAGGTTGCCCCAGAACAATGCCAGAACAAGATAGGTTAACCACAGAATCCAACATTGATTTCTTTTTTAGTTCAAATTCGTCATCTACACTTACCAAATTATATTTTGGCTTTGTGACACATGAAAATATGAATAATGAAGAAATTAGCAAAAAAGCGAGTCTTAAATTTTTCATCTTGCAATATGTATTAAATATTTATGAACTCAAAAATTGAAGGATTAAATAAATCTGAAATTAGAGAAAATATATAAGTGATAAAACAGTCTTTGAATAATAAAGAAACAGATAAGGACTTTATTCTTGAAAACATAAACATTTTACCCCTTTTTGTTCTAAGTTTGCACTCGCTGCATAGTTCAAGTCTGAGTGCAATGGAGACTTGTACCTGCCTGCCGCACGAGCTGAAAATTTGGAAGTTTTCAACTTCCATGTCAGTTTACAAACTGACTTATTTCCAGCACAAGTTACGCTTCGCTAAACTTGCGCTAGACACAGACCTGCGCTAGCAGGGCTGATAAAATCGCGCGGGAGCAGGGGGACAATTAATCCTTAACGATCAACTCCATCACTTCTTTGCAGTCAATTGGTACGTAGCATTTGCTGTTCACCAAACTCAGGACATACCGGTTGTTTTCTTCTCTTATCGACATAACCCAGTTTAGGTTGATGAATGCATTACTGCCGTCTTCGTAGGTGACCTCAATGAATTTTTTCATGATTGATTTTTTTTATTAATTCTTTATTTATATTTAATACCAATTCCCCCTCGTTTGCAAACGAGGGGGAGATGGAGGCTGTGGTTTAGATTGTGTTAGCTACCGAATTTTTTAAAATGGCAAATTATCAACTATATTTAAGGATTTTGCTCCTCCAAGTTTCTTTCCTAAGTAAGTTGATATAGCAGCTGTAACTTCAACAACTAACTCTGCTTCCAAATAGTCAGGAACTTGACCTTCTCTTAAATGTCGGCCTTGTTCCGATGTAAATCCCCATATTTTTGTAACGGCTTGGTCAAGTGGTGAAGGAATAGCACCTGGGAATTTCTTCATCAATTCTCCAAGTGTAGATATTTTATCACCAGTAAATTCACGTGCAACGCATTCTAAACATGCAAGTGAATGTTGTATTGCTCCAGTAATATCAGGTGTTGGGCGTCTAGACAAATCCTGAAGAGCTTCCTTGATCTCATTTTGAGCAGTTTCAAGTTTGGCTGATTCAAGTACAGTAATCGCTGTTTTTACTGAAGTTTCAAATAATTCATCTCCTCTTGTTTCTATTAAACCATTTACAATTTTCCAACCTATACCGTTAATCAAAAAATACTCATTAATTTCTTTGGAAAATTTGTCAGCATCTAATGGGTCAAGTATTAGTATAATTGCTTCGATAATATCATAAACATAATACCAATCACATTCTTTCAAATGGCTATCAACTTCAAGATCAATATTGGGAAAATCGGACCAATTGCCACTATCTGGTGGAATTCTAAGAACTCTTGTTGTTACTTTCCGCAAATCAGAAGGGTATTTCTTAAGCTCGTAGAAAGCCATTCTAATATATCCTCTTAATCCTTCAGGTGCATCTTCACGTACAGTTATTTCCTTTTCTCTGATTACTGATAATCCATGTCGTTTTGAGAATGATTCCATATCTTAAAAATTAGTAAGAAGTTGATATATCTTTCTCCCCCTCGTTTGCAAACGAGGGAGAGGCGAATAGATGTTATGATTTTTTTATTTTACATACACAATCGTGTTTCATTTTACAAAAATAATACAAACGAGAACTGTTTCCTAATTTTGTAGGATTAAAGTTGAGAGTGGTTCTCAACTAACTCAATCCCGAACACACCGCACTGAGAACCCACCCTCCTTACCGCCGATACCGTACCTGTACACGGTGCTGTAGTAGTAGCTCAAGCTCCAGTACCCGGCGTGGTTGGCACCGTACTCGCTCGAACTCCACCAATACCCGTTCTCGCCTACGAAGAAGAAACTATCAGCGAAGTAACGGGAGCCACCCGGAAGGGCAGAAAAACCTGAACTATTGTTTTTTGTTAAATCATTACCAATTGCACCTGTATTTGTGGAGCTAGTCCAATTGATGGTAGCGGCTAATGCTTTGGCTTCATTGCCGGATATACCAAGGTTGGCACTCACATAGTTTTCGAGCGATGTCCAATCAGCATCGTTGGCTACGTGCCAGCCTTTAGGAGCTAACTTAGCTGTGTTTACGGAGTACCAATTATACAAAGCTCCATAAGTATTTTTATAAGTAGCTGCATCATTGTTATACCAACAATACGCGGGAGTTGACAATGCTGCCCATGCTGTATTATCCGTTACCAATGGAATTGCTGTGCCATCGTTGTATTTGGTGGTTTTAAGGTTTTCAATCATCCACGCCTGTGTGCCTATTGTAATATAATGATAAACATTCCCATCAATGTCTTTTACTGTTCCTGAAGAAGTTGGATTGTTTGGGTCATTGGGGTTACAGCTGTAATTAAATAGGAGAAGATTTGCAACTAAAAACAATGATAAAAGTCGAAATTGTGATTTTGTTTTCATATTGGTATATTTTAATGGGAAATAATTATTTGAATTTATTTAAAGTCCCCCACCACTTATCGCTAATTCCAGTCCAAGTTACGTTTTCCCCCGCTCGCGCCGATTTGTAATCGGTGTGTTGCTCGTTAGAGCAAGAAAAAAGAATAAATTGCCTTTTCAAAGCAAGACACAAGTTACAAACTTGCGCTAGCATGCGTATAAACAAGTTTTAATCCTTTTCGTTGAAACCTACATATCTCCCTTTACTTACTTTCTTTATCATGTTGGAAGAAAAGTCATGATATATATTAATCGGTTTCGCAATATTTTGTGATAAGTGCACAACTTTGTCGATATTCAAGTTAGCAATGAGAATAATTTTTCGTTTTGTACTTTGTCTATTTCGCTTTTCTCGAATGTTACAGTTAAGTACGACCCATAAAAGTTCATATTTTACAACTAAGTTGAATAAATACAAAAAAGGCAAAAACGTAATACTCAAAATTACAGGCAATAAAAATGTCTTTAAATTCTCAATAGTAAAAAATTCGTTACTTTTAGTTATGGTTTTGTATAGCGAAAAAAGAAAAATGAACACAGAAATGCCACCAAGTAAGATTTTCATAAGATTTTCAACCTGTTTGTATTTATCTTCGTATGAAGCATATACTTGCATCATTGAAAACCAGACTAAAATTGGCAATATGATAAGTTCTTTTATTAAGCTAAAAGTGAAAAGGTTGAGGAAAAATTCAAGGATAATAGTCCACTTTACTGCTTCAATGAAAAGTTGTTTAAAATCGGAATTTTTGTTTAACTTATTCACATTAAACATAGTAACAAAACCAAATCCAAACACCCAAAATATCGTGTCTTTAAGCAAAGATTTGTCCCAAAAGGCTACTTTATGAAGTAAAAAAACATAAAAAAAAGTATGTATGAAGAATAAAAACAGTACTAAAATGAATTCCTTAATAAACAAGGCTTTAAGAAACCCTAAAATTGATTTTCTTATTTGCTTATTAAATTGCATTAATATCAAAGCAATTACAATCCAAATCAGTAATGCTATTTCACGAGTCGAAAAGCTGTCAAGTATTTTGTCCATTCTAAGATTCTACAAGTTCTGTTTTTTTTACAATTGGTGCTAACAATTTATATCGTCATCTTGGTGACCTTATATAAACTTTAGCTTTTGGGTTTTTTGTTTCACAAAATTATGTATATATTTTGAAATAACAATTAATTTTCTAAAATAAAGCGAAAGCCGGTTTAATTGCGCAAACAACAATTAAACCGGCTCCACCTTTTTTATTTGATAGGGGTGAGGTGTTATCCCACTACCATAGCACTAACCACTATACTCCATGGTCCGGATTCACCTTTGCGGTTTACCCAGCGCAGCCAGTACCAGGCCGTTTTACCCGCTTTTGTACTATCGAATTTCACTACAAACGGAGAAGCAGTGCATATTCCCTGAAAATTCATTTCTTCCACGCTTTTAGGAGCTTCGCCATCTACTTTGAGGTAAATTTCGCATCCGATTACACCATCGGGTTTGGCATTACTATGTCCCGCAGCTTCGTCGTAAAAAGAAATAGTGTGCTGCAACCTACGGGAAAAATCCACACTGCCCACCGGAGAGGTAGAAGGCGGCGGCACCGGTGTGTGGGAGTTACTCCGTACCGTAATGCCCATCCGCACACGGTCGGCATCGCTCACTTTCGGGTTGCGCGCCAGCCATTGTTGCACCGTATCACGAATGGCGGAGGTAAATTCTTCACCCGCTTCGTTTTTGGTGATCACATCGGCTGCGGTACGATTTTGTTTGTTACTTGCAATTTCATAGGCTGCTGCCCAACGTGCCTGAGCTGCTTTTAAGGAAGTAATCACATCTTCAGGAATGCCCCATGCGGTAGCATTTACTATTAGAATCTCAATTAAATTAAATTGCCAAGTGTTATATTTGGCATCGGATAAAGGAATGTAATCTGCCATTGCTTTAAATTTTAATGTTAGTAATTATGGTTATAAATCGCTTATATTTAATTTATTATCTTTCATTTGCAACTTATTTCACCGGGTTGGAAAACAACTATATTTCCTCTGCCAATATATTATCCGGCTTTGCCGATATATTATCTTTATTTGCCAATGTAAAATCTAACCCTGCCGATATATTATCTTTTTTTGCCAATATATAATCTAGCTTTGACGATATATTATCTTTCTTTGCCAATATATAATCTAACCCTGCCGATATATTATCTTTCTTTGCCAATATATAATTTAGCTTTGACGATATATTATCTTTCTTTGCCGATATATTAATTTTCCAAAATATTATATTTGCGAAGCATGAATCATTACCTATCGTATTTCCGCATCCATTTGTTGAACACAAAATTATAGTAGCAGATTATGCAGATTGTCGCATTTCAAGAAATGCGACATTTTTTTTTTAATTCTATCAGTGTGAAGGTGAGGAGCAGGGGGTATGATTGATTTATTTGCTGGTGTATTTTACTGAAAATCAGTTATATGTGGTTTTGATATAACTTATAAGGAAAAACAAAAGAAACTGTGTTAAAGTTTTTGGAAAAGATCAACTGACGGAGTATGAAATTTGTCGCATTTTATAAAATGCGACAAAACAGGCAATTTGACAATCCGCAAAGTATTCTTTTCGATCCATATAACTGCTGATAGGGTCGTTCGACCGCTATCAGAGTTATCTTATCCCTGTCAGCAGTCGGAACGACTCTGACAGCGGATGAAATCCCGGATCAATTTGTACATTTTACTGATAATTATACACCCAATATTATTCAACTTCTATGCTTCCCGATTTTTATCGTGCAGCTTTCGATAAGCCTTGGGTGAAGTATTATAAGCTCTGGCAAAGGCTCTGTAAAATGCGCTGCGCGAACCAAAACCACAGTCGAAGGCAATAGTTTCCATGTTTTTACGATATTTGCTTTTATCTTTCAATAAAATTTCCGCTTTTTTGAGTCTGTAACCGTTGATAAAATCGGCAAACGGAATTCCGCCATGCGCATGGAGGATGTTGGAGAGTTGAGTTTCTGAAATGTTGGTATCTTTTGCCACCGTGCCTAACGAACAGTCTTTATCCAGATAAGGTTTCATTTTAGCCATATAATCAGTAAGCGTTTTCCAGTAACTCAAAGCCAGTTCTTCATTTACCTGATAGGAAACTTTCTTTTCTTCTATTTTCTCCATATCCATCATGCCTTTTTTAAGGACTGTCATGATAAACAGATAAATAAAATCCAGATTCATAGCTGCATTTCCTATCGTTATATTGGTTTGTTCATTGTTTATCCAAAAACAAACCGGCATGGATACAACTACAAATACAATATTAATGAATAAAAACAGGCTGACCCATGAGATATTGATTCTGTATCCGTTTTTCTCCACATGGACCGATATTTTAAGTTGCTTTCTGATTGCTTTGTAACTGATAAAAAGGTAAAAACTAATTTGCAGATACAATAACGCACTTATTAGAGTCATTTCCAAGGCACCGTAATAAAAATTATGAATCAACCAGTTTACCCGCTCATCAACCGGACGGAAATAAAACAGCACATTAAATATAATACAAGGCAGCAAGGGTAATCCGTGCGCTAGTGTACTCCAACGAATCAAATTCAGCGGACGGTTTAGCAACAATAAAACGTAAAAATACAAACAAGGACTCATCAACATCAACAACAGGGCGTCGAGAGGGAGGTAATTAGAAAGATGGTGAAAATCGTTGGTATGAACAGAATGGAAATGAAAATGAATAAGCTCGGTGTAACCGGCAATCAACAGAAAAAGGACACCCAGAAAAATATTCGAACGTTTATTGGGTGAGTGCCTGATAAACAAAATCAGGGCAAATATCAAAAACAACACACCGGCAGATAAATTGAGATACTTTGTTTCCATAGATTAATTCAGGGCTGCATTTACCTTAAAATAATTTGCAAAAATAATAAATATTTTTATATTGCAAAATAAACAATATAAAAAAAGAGTTACTATATTGATAACAATATAATAACTCTTGGATGTAAAAAAACTTAGCGAACTTCAGCAATATCCTTTATAAATCAAGCAACCCTTCCGGCAACCGGACGTAAATAATTTTCTTGTCGTGGTCAATTTCTTCGATATATTCTTCGCCTGCGGGAATCAATAATTCATCGTTTTTGGTAGGAATTACAAAAAGTACATTTTCGGTAGTTTGGTCCACTTCCGAAATTACACCCAATAATCCTTTTTCGGCATCAACCAGACTGAATCCGGCAAAATAATCGAGCTCTATTTCCGTATCTTCCACTTTTTCCAGGTATTTTTTAGGCAGGTAAATGGTCAATCCGTAAAATGACCGTGCCTGTTCTTCTGTAGTAACGCCATCCAACTTCAATAATCCGGTGGTACTTCCTTTGAAGCGATATTCTTCCAAAAAAAACGGCACCAGAATACCCTGTATTTCAAATACAAAATATGGCACTTCTTCCCGGTCGAAAATATCGGAAGTAAATGAAAAGGACATTTCACCATTTACGCCGTGCGTTTTGTTGATTTGTCCGATTGGAAAAACAGAGGATTTTGAAATCATTGTTGGAAGTCCGGCCCCCTAAATCCCCCAAGGGGGACTTGAAGACATTTTATCTAATTTGGGATTATCTTTATTCCCCCTTAAGGGGGTTAGGGGGCAACTATTGTCACCCAACCATGTGTATCCGACTCATCGCCATATTGTATTGCACGAAGTTTATTGTACAGCTTAGCGCTTATTTCTCCGGGTTTTCCATCTTTGGAGAAAACGTACGATTTGTTTTCGTCATAATCATCTATCCGTTCGATGGGACTGATAACTGCAGCAGTTCCGCAAGCACCGGCTTCTTCGAAAGTAGCAAGTTCTTCTACCGGAATTGCCCGGCGTTCAACGGTAAGTCCCATCTCTTCCGCCAACACCATCAAACTTTTGTTAGTAATTGAAGGAAGGATTGAACTTGATTTAGGTGTAATATAGGTATTGTTTTTTATTCCGAAGAAGTTGGCAGCACCACATTCGTCAATATATTTCTTTTCCTTTGCATCAAGGTAAAATATATTTGAATAGCCAAGTTCATGCGCTTTCTGTCCTGCAACAAGACTGGCAGCATAGTTTCCACCAACTTTATATTTCCCCATACCCAATGGTGCCGAACGATCGAATTCGCGCATAATCACAAACGGAGTAGTTTGGAAACCTCCTTTGAAATAAGGTCCTACCGGAGTTACAAAAATAATAAACATGTATTCTTCAGCCGGTTTTACTCCAACTTGCGGTCCACTTCCAAAAAGTACGGGACGAATATACAACGAAGCACCCGATTCGTAAGGTGGAACAAAGCGTTCATTCAGTTTTACAACTTTCAACACCGCTTCTTCAAATAATTCCACGGGAACCTGAGCCATCATCGTACCTGCGCTCGAATCCTGCATACGCAATGCATTATCTTTCATGCGAAATATCCTCACTTTTCCATCTTTTCCGCGGAAAGCTTTCAATCCTTCGAAAGATTCTTGTCCATAATGCAAGCTGGTGGCAGCCATGTGTAAACTTAAAAATTCACTTTCGTGTACTTCCAGTTCTCCCCACGCTCCGTTTTTATATTCACATCGTACATTGCAATCGGTTTTCATATAGCCGAATGCCAAATTACTCCAATCTATCGGCCCCCCAACCCCCGAAGGGGGAGTGAGAGTGGATTTATCTTGATTATTTATAAGTGCCATAAATTTTCAATTTAGTATGTTAATATCATGTTATTAAAATCAGTATAGCTTCATTTCCCATATTAAAAAGCAAATCGATGATACTTAAACTTGGTTGAAATCCAAATCGTTGTTCAAAAACCTGATAATACGGTTTGTTTTCTATTGAATTGTCTTTTTTAGGATGAATGCTTTCGCGCAAATCAATCACATTTTCGGGCAAAACCGAGTTGTATTCTTTTGTAAGCAAAATAGCTGGGTTCAAATCTAACAATTCCAGTACTTTGTTCTGAATTTCAAGATTAAAATCCCACAAAAAATCCCATTTCTTTTCGTAAAATGGCATCAAATCGTCTTTGTAAAATTCAAAAAACGGAGTTGAATTATACGCCGATTCTATGGAGCGCCAATGATGAATTTGCCAATCGTTATGTTCCGAAATACGAATATCGCGCGTTAGTGTTTTCTCACCTGCAGGTTTTTCCACCGGAATACTTAAAGTCAGTTTTCCATTTGCCGTCGCAATATGACACCGGTTGCGGTAAGTTTGTTTTATATATGAATCGCAATTTTCCAGAAAAACCGTTTCAGCATTCGCCAATGCAACATAATATTCCACCGGAGCTAAATAAGCCGAAGTCAAACAAACCTGCCCCCAACCCCCTAAAGGGGGCTTTTGATGTTGCGACATTAAAAGGTACTTATAAATTGAATAAAATCATCTTAGTTTCACTCTTAAAGTCCCCTTTAGGGGATTTAGGGGCCGTTTTATCTTTCCGCATTCTTAAAGAATCTGTTCCAACGGATTTTTCCATCAAACCATCCCTTATCTTTATCCAACGATAACCAAACAAGAACAGGACGACCAACAATATGATCTTCAGGAACAAATCCCCAATAACGTGAATCAGCAGAATTATGCCTGTTGTCGCCCATCATCCAGTAATAATCCATTTTGAATGTATATGTTTTTGAAGGTTTGTCATTAATATAATATATTCCATTTTTTACTTCAAGTTTGTTGTGTTCATATACACGAATAATCCGTTCATAAATAGGCAAATTGTAGGAATTTAGCAATAATCTGGCTCCTTTTTTAGGAACCCAAATCGGGCCATAATTATCTCGCGTCCAGGTTTTGTTTCCACCCAATGGAAACACATCAATAGCAAAAGATGGTTCAATGATTATTTTCTTAACACCGGTAATTTCCTTAAGTTTATTATATGTTTCTTCTTTTAAAGGGAAATGATAAACCGGTAAACTTGGATCAAGACCCAGCGATTTAATTCCTTCACCATATTGTGCATTGTCATACATTACTCTATCATCAACACTGATTTCAAGTTTATCCAATATATCATTAGTCAATTGGGTTCCATCAGTTTGAACAAAATAATTAAACTGAATTCCGGGAAATTTTTCTTGTTTTTGATCATTTATATATACTTGATTATCTTTTATTTGCATCCAATCTCCGGCAATTGCCACACATCGTTTTACGTAATTTTCCCTTCTGTCAACCGGACGATATACAATTTTACCATACTCTGACTCTTTAGTACGAACAATTTCTCTACCATATTGATAACAAAGATCAGTTGCCGGATTCACTTTGGGGTTTTGACTTAACAAGTATGATCTGCCTTCGTTGTAACAAGTAATATAATAGTCAGGATTTGGCTGTTTGACAAGTACCGTATCACCTGTGGGGAAATTGAATACTACAATATCATTACGTTTCAATGGATCAAATCCTTTTAATCGTTTATACTCCCATTGTGGATATTCAATAAACGATTTGCATTCCAGTAATGGAAAAGTGTGTTGAACCAACGGAAACGAAAGAGGTGTATTTGGAACACGGGGTCCGTAACTGGCTTTGCTAACAAACAAAAAATCACCAACTAATAAACTTTTCTCAAGTGATGAAGATGGAATTTGATAATTCTGAAATAAGAAAGTATTGATAAAATAAACTGCTACCAATGCAAAAACAATAGCATCTACCCAGCCCATGATGGTCAAAATAGATTTATTTTTTGAATTTTTCCACCATGTCCACGGAATATACTGTGTTACAAATGCATCGAAAACAACCGGTAAACCGATTAACCACCAATAATTACCAACCCATGCAATAAATAAAATATAAATTACGCACCAAATAATGGCTTTTATCCATTGTTTCAGCGGTTTGTCATAACGTGTTGATTCTTTTTCGGCATTCATTTTTTTTTAATTTACTAGATTAAACTATTGTAAATCTGTTGATAAATATTAATAGATTTTTTTATGAAAAGATTTTACAAAATTACAAACAAATCCAGTACCTTGCAATACATAGTACTGTATTTTAAATATAAATGCAAAATATTTAAATTTTTTATATTTGGAAAAATTAATTCATCGATTTCCATTAAACGATGAAATTGAAAATTATTAATCCTCAACTAAAAGGTCAACAGGTCGTTCATTCCCAAAAACCCCTTTTTACCCAACGTAAATTCTGCAGCCAATACTGCTCCAAGAGCAAGACCTTCGCGATTCTTGGAATCGTGTGTAATTTCAATCGAGTCAACTTCCGATTCATAGCGAATAGTATGAATGCCGGGAACCTGTCCCTCCCGAATTGATTTGATAGCCATTTCTTCCGGTTTAGTCTCTGTTTCTTTTACCCAACATGTTTTTCTATCCATCTTTTCCAGAATACCTTCCGCCAATGTTATAGCTGTTCCACTTGGTGCATCCAGCTTTTGAGTATGATGCACTTCAGTCATTTCCACATTGTAATTAGGAAATTGATTCATAATTCCTGCCAGGTATTTATTCACAGCCATAAAGATATTTACTCCCAAACTGAAATTCGATGTCCAAAACAGCGTCTTTCCGCCTTCTTCAATTTCTTTTATAAGTTGAGGCAATTCTTCCGTCCACCCCGTTGTACCGGATACAACTGCAACTCCGGAAGCAAATGCCCGGCGATAATTACTAAGTGCAACTTGCGGAGCTGTGAATTCAATGGCTACATCAGCACTTTTAAATGCATCTGAATCGAAATCACCCAAATTATCAACATCAATAACCGATACAATTTCATGTCCACGTTCCACCGCGATGCGCTCAATGGTTTTACCCATTTTCCCGTAACCTATTAATGCTATTTTCATTTACTTTTCTTTTTTTTTACCAATTAACCGATGAACCAATCACAAATATCAATATTGTCCCGTTCCCAATAGAACCAATGTACATGCTTCTTCAACGTGTATATCGTTTTTAATCAATAAATCTTCAAACTCAGGATTTTCTGTTCCCGGATTAAAAATCACACGCCTTGGATTGAGTGAAATTATATATTCGTAATATTCCGATTGGAATTTTTCAGAAATATACATAGTAACCGTATCAATATCTTCAAATTCTTTTTTTTCAGTATCGATAGTTCTTTCAAAAATTACCTCAGCCCTCTTACCAATTAATTCAATATCATGGCCATATTTGAGCAATTTTTCAGCAGCTAAATAGGCGTATCTTTCCGGATTATTGCTGGCGCCTATTATTAATGTTTTTCCCATAACTAAATTGTAATTCTTTAAATTGTAAATTGTAAATTGACTTATCCTTCTCTGAAAAAATCAAAACATTCAAATATTTCTTCTTTAGTTGCAGTTTGATTTATTCTAATATCACCAATATCGGCTAAAAGTGAGAAATTAATTTCTTTCGAATCATTTTTTTTATCGTGCGTCATCAACTCAAATAGCGGCTCATATTCTTTACAATGAAATTCAAAAGTTCCGTAATACTCTTTGATTAAGTATTTCAACCGGAGCAGTTCTTCTTTCGGAAAATTAAGCTTAACGAACGACAAATACAATTCGCAAAGAATACCCCAAATAATTGCATAACCATGTAAAACTGGCTTTTCAGTTTTATACGACCAACTTTCAAATGCATGACCAAACGTATGTCCCAGATTCAACGCCTTACGGATATTTGTTTCAAACGGATCTTTTTCAACAATACGTTCTTTAATTCGTATATTTCTGGAAACTAGTGACTTTAATTTATCAAAATCAATATCTTCCAAATCAAACTTTAATATATTTTCCCATTCTTCATGCGAATCAATTAGGGCATGTTTCACCATTTCGGCATAACCCGAGCGTAGATTTTCATCATCAAGTGTTTTGAAAAAGTCGATATTAATTAAAACAGTTTCAGCAGGTGCAAAAACACCAATCTCATTTTTTAAACCCTCGAAATTGATTCCCGTTTTCCCACCGGTAGCTGCATCTACGGCTCCTAGTAGGGTAGTTGAAACATTGATATAACGGATACCTCGCTTAAAAGTTGAAGCTGTAAAACCGCCAATATCAGTTATCATTCCACCGCCCAGATTAATCATCAACGAATTACGTGTTGCTCCGTTTTCGCTTAAATACTTCCAAATGAATACCGCCGATTCTACGTTTTTATTTTCATCACCGCTCGGGATGCAAATCAAATGGCTCCCTTTTAGCTTTTCTGACTGCAATGCAATTGGCAAACACAATTCCTTTGTATTTTCGTCAGTCAGTATAAAAATACTTTCGCTGCTTTGTTTTACAATTGCCATCTCCAGCTCAGAAATGAAATCCTCACATATCTTTGTAATCGATTGACTCATCGTTTGAAATTTTGCACACAAAGATACTTTATTCTTTAAAATTTGCAGTTAAAAGTGCTTGAAAACTATGAGATTTTTTTCTTCATTTCTCTTTCTGAATGATTTTTATTAAATAATCCTAATATAATTTGAATACATGAATACATGTTCATATATTTGCAAAAAATTTTAATCATGAATCAAAATCAAAATATCGAAATAATGGAAAAGGCTGCTTACACACTCAAAGCCATTTCGCAAAGCACACGTTTATGTGTTATTTCTATGCTTGTAAATCAAGATGAAATGACTGTAAGCCAGCTTATTGAACAACTTAATTGCGAACAATCACTTTTATCGCATCATCTTACCGATATGCGAGCAAAAGGTATTCTTAATTGTCGACGCGATGGTAAAAACTGTTATTATTCTTTGAAAAACAAACAAATAGCTCAAATTATCGAATGTATACAAAGTTGTAATTGTGTTTAATAAAATCTCTGGTAAATTTAGATGTGCATTAGTTTATACATTCTAATAATTAACAAACAAAATTTATAATGAAAAAATTTATAAAGAAACACCTTCTTAAAATAATAGGAATAATTATTGGTGGAATTGCAGGTTTTGCCTATTATCACTTTGTAGGTTGCGCCAGTGGCACCTGTCCTATAACATCAAATCCGTATATGACAATTGGTTACGGAGCATTATTAGGATATTTATTGTTCGATATGTTTAAAACCAAAGAAAATGAAAGTCCTAATTAAATATTTTAAAGAATGGAACATAACACGAATTATCCGTGCAATTCTGGCTGGTGCGTTGATCAT
>Ga0209123_1002427_pt1 | contig 15798 bp, 14 predicted proteins | sample BarGraIncu00431A_FD_184500 | JGI IMG/M metagenome (GOLD analysis project Ga0209123, IMG submission 184500) | Arctic peat soil microbial communities from Barrow, Alaska, USA - Barrow Graham LP Incubations 004-31A (SPAdes) (version 2) | ecosystem: Environmental > Terrestrial > Soil > Wetlands >...
TCGTTCCAGATTGAGTACACCCTGGCCCGCCGCGGTGCCGAAAAACTCTGGAACTTGCTTCATACCGAAGACTATGTCAATTGCCTGGGTGCCCTGACTGGCGGTCAAGCCATGCAGCAAGTTAAAGCAGGCGTGAAAGCGATTTACCTGTCGGGCTGGCAAGTGGCTGCTGACGGCAATACGTCTATGTCGATGTACCCGGATCAATCCTTGTACGCGGTTGACTCGGTGCCCACCATGGTCGAGCGCATCAACAATGCGTTCCGCCGCGCCGACGAGATCCAGCACTCGCGCGGCATTGACGCCGGTGACACCGGTTATGTCGACAACTTTGCACCCATCGTGGCCGATGCGGAAGCCGGTTTTGGCGGCGTGCTCAACGGCTTTGAATTGATGAAGAACATGATCAGGTCTGGTGCTGCTGGCGTGCACTGGGAAGATCAACTGGCATCGGCCAAGAAATGTGGCCACATGGGCGGCAAGGTGCTCGTGCCCACCAATGAAGCGATTCAAAAGTTGATTGCAGCCCGCATGGCGGCTGACGTCTGCGGCGTGCCGACGCTGGTGATTGCCCGCACTGATGCTGAGGCTGCTGACCTGTTGACCAGCGATTACGACGAAAACGACAAACCTTTCCTCACCGGTGAGCGCACCGCCGAAGGTTTCTACAAATCCCGCAAAGGCCTGGATCAAGCCATCAGCCGCGCCGTGGCTTACGCTGACTACGCCGACCTGGTCTGGTGCGAAACCGGCACGCCTGACCTCGAATTCGCCCGCAAATTTGCAGAGGCCGTGCGCGCCAAGCATCCGGGCAAATTGCTGGCTTACAACTGCTCGCCGTCGTTCAACTGGAAGAAAAACCTCGACGACGCCACCATTGCCAAGTTCCAGAAAGAACTCGGCGCCATGGGTTACAAGTACCAGTTCATCACCTTGGCCGGCATTCACTCGATGTGGTTCAACATGTTTGACCTGGCGCAGGATTACGTCAAACGTGGCATGACGGCTTACATCGAGAAGGTCCAAGAGCCCGAGTTCGCTGCACGTGCTCGGGGTTACACCTTTGTGTCACACCAGCAAGAAGTGGGCACCGGCTACTTTGACGAAGTCACAACCGTGATTCAGGGCGGCAAGTCCAATGTGACCGCGCTGACCGGTTCCACTGAAGAAGAACAGTTCCATTAAGCAGCGCGGCTAACACCCTGCAGGGCCTGTGTTCTCCGGCAAGGGGAGCACAGGCCCTTTTTGGTTAAACTAGCCGTATTGACCCTGCCATGCGAGCCAGACCGCTCGGTCGCTCGTGGTGGTGGACCAAACAAACGCAACATATATAGGTGTTTTAGGCCTCTAGCCCCCGTGTATTATGCGTGAGTAGCTATAAAATATATAGTAATAATTTGCAGTGAAGCGCGGCCGGGTCCGCGCTTTTTTGCTTGGTTTCACATGACCTTTGTTTTTATTCATCATGATTCAAATCACACTGCCTGACGGCTCTCTTCGTGACTACCCGGCGCCGGTAACGGTGGCTGAGGTGGCAGCCTCCATTGGGTCTGGGCTGGCCAAGGCGGCGCTGGCGGGCAAGGTTGACGGCAAGGTGGTGGACACCAGTCATCTGATTGAAACGAACAGTCCTGTGTCAATTATCACGGCCAAGGATGCGGAGGGGCTGGAGGTCATCCGCCATTCGACGGCACACTTGCTGGCGTACGCGGTCAAGGAATTGTTCCCGGATGCGCAAGTCACGATCGGCCCGGTGATTGAAAACGGTTTTTTCTACGATTTTTCCTACAAGCGCCCGTTTACGCCAGAGGACTTGCTCGCGATTGAGCAGAAGATGGCGGCGCTGGCCGCCAAAGATGAACCCGTCACCCGCCGCGTGTTGCCGCGCGACGAGGCGGTGGCCTATTTCAAAGGCTTGGGTGAGAACTACAAGGCGGAAATCATCGCCAGCATTCCGGCGGGCGAAGACGTGTCGCTTTACCGCGAAGGCAAGTTCGAAGATTTGTGCCGTGGCCCGCATGTGCCCAGCACTGGCAAACTGAAGTTCTTCAAGCTGATGAAGCTGGCCGGCGCCTACTGGCGCGGGGACCATCGCAACGAAATGCTGCAGCGCATCTACGGCACGGCGTGGGCCACGAAGGATGAATTGCAGCAGCACTTGACGATGCTCGAAGAAGCCGAGAAGCGCGATCACCGCAAACTCGGGCGCGAACTTGATTTGTTTCACATTGATGACCATGCGCCGGGTCTGGTGTTTTGGCACCCCAAGGGCTGGACCTTGTGGCAGGGCGTGGAGCAATACATGCGCCAGGTGTACCGCGACAACGGCTACCAGGAGGTCAAAGGGCCACAGATCCTCGACAAGTCGTTATGGGAGAAGACCGGCCATTGGGACAAATATCGGGAGAACATGTTCACGACGGAGTCGGAGAAACGAGAATACGCCTTGAAGCCGATGAACTGTCCCGGCCACATCCTGATCTTCAAACAGGGCATCAAGAGCTATCGCGATCTGCCGCTGCGCTATGGCGAGTTCGGCCAGTGCCATCGCAATGAACCTTCGGGCGGCTTGCACGGCATCATGCGGGTGCGCGGCTTTACGCAGGACGATGGTCACATCTTTTGCACCGAAGATCAGATTTTGCAGGAGTGTGTCGATTACACGGCGCTGCTGCAAAAAGTCTATGCCGACTTTGGCTTCAAAAACATCATCTACAAGATAGCCACCCGCCCGGACAAGCGCATCGGCTCGGATGAGAGTTGGGACAAGGCCGAACATGCCCTGATGGAAAGCCTGCGGGCGTCGGGTTGCGAATTTGAAATCACCGCGGGCGAGGGCGCGTTTTATGGCCCCAAAATCGAGTACACGCTCAAAGATGCCATCGGTCGACAGTGGCAATGCGGCACCATTCAGGTCGATTTTTTCATGACCGAGCGGCTGGATGCCGAATATGTAGGCGAGGATGGTGCCCGCCATCGGCCGGTCATGTTGCACCGTGCCATCGTCGGCAGTCTGGAGCGTTTCATCGGAATTTTGATCGAGGAAAGTGCCGGCGCTTTGCCAACCTGGCTGGCTCCGGTGCAGGTTGCCGTGCTCAATATCACCGACGCGCAGGCTGAATATTGTCGCGAAATTGTTGAAAAATTGAAAAATGCATTGCCAGATCAAAGGCTTAGGGGGGTCGCTGATCTGCGTAATGAAAAAATTACGTTTAAAATACGCGAGCATTCAATGCAAAAGCTGCCCTACATCTTGGTCGTTGGTGACAAAGAGAAAGCAGCAGGTACCGTTGCAGTGCGCGCCCGAGGTGGTTTAGATCTCGGTGTGATGTCCCTCGATGCATTCGTGCAAAAAATATCCAGTGACATCACTCACAAGTCTGTTGGTTGAGCTCAATTGAAGCGAAATAACAGTTTGCCCGCGTGTGCCAGACGGTTGGAGCTACGTTTATCGTAGCAAAAATTGTGAAGGATTAAGCCATCGCTACTGAATATCGTGACCGCCGTCACCGCGAAGAACGCAAACATCGCCTGAACCGGGAAATCATGGCCCCGGAAGTCCGACTCTCGGGAGTTGAAAACGAGCCGCTCGGTGTGGTTAGCCTGATGGAGGCGCTGCGGATGGCGGGTGATCTCGATGTTGATCTGGTTGAAATCTCTGCCACGGCGGTTCCGCCGGTCTGTCGTTTGATGGATTACGGCAAGTTCAAATACCAGGAACAGAAGAAGGCGGCGGAAGCGAAGGCCAAGCAGACGGTCATTGAAATCAAAGAGATCAAGTTCCGTCCAGGCACTGACGAGGGCGACTACAACATCAAGATGCGCAACATCAAGCGCTTTTTGGCTGAAGGTGACAAGTGCAAGATCACGCTGCGGTTCCGGGGTCGCGAGATTACGCACCAAGATCTTGGCATGGCCTTGTTGAACCGGATTCGCAGCGAGTTGGGTGATTTGATTTTGATTGAGCAGTTTCCCAAGCTCGAAGGGCGCCAGATGATCATGATGATCGCGCCGGGCAAGAAAAAGATTGGCGCGAAGCCTGTGGCAGACGCGGCGGCTTGAAGAATTTTGTGCGCTGGCTGCAGAGCCGGTGCGCTACAAAACGGGGTGGGTTAGTACCCGCCGCGACAGTGACGCTTTGAAAAGCGTTGCTGAAAAGTGGTGAAGTAACATTCGCCACTCAAAAGTGGCTCGGGGCCAACAAGACTGCAAATAGTTTGCAGGCGCCTCACGAGCACAATGAAAAGGAGCATGAACATGCCCAAAATGAAGACCAAGAGCGCGGCGAAGAAACGCTTCCGCGTCCGTCCAGGTGGCACCGTCAAACGCGGCCAAGCCTTCAAACGTCACATCTTGACCAAGAAGACCACCAAAAATAAACGCCAATTGCGCGGATCGACAGCTGTTCATGAGACCGATATGGGTCGCATGTCACAGATGTTGCCCGGCCGTGGTATTTAATTAACGACGAACAAGGAGTACTCACATGCCTCGCGTCAAACGTGGTGTAACGGCTCGCGCCCGCCATAAAAAAGTTTTAGCCCTTGCCAAAGGTTTTCGCGGTCGCCGCGGTAATGTTTACCGCGTCGCCAAAGAAGCGGTGATGAAGGCCGGGCAATATGCCTACCGTGATCGCCGTACCAAAAAGCGTGTTTTCCGTCAGTTGTGGATTGCCCGTATCAATGCCGCTGCTCGTCAGTGCGGTATGACCTACAGTCAGTTCGCCAACGGCCTGAAGAAGGCGAACATCGAGATTGACCGCAAGGTCCTGAGCGATATCGCTGTGCATGACATGGCTGCATTTGCCAGCATCGTGGATCAAGTCAAGGCCAAGCTGGCAGCTTGAGTTCACGCTGGTATGCTATTTTATTAATAGCGTACTATGCAATAAAGACAAGGGCTAGAGCTTTAAAAGGCACTAGCCCTTTTTCAATGAAAACAAAGTTTCAGAGAAGACTGACTTGCACGCAAGTGATGTCGGAACTGCCAGAGAATTCAAGAGAGTTCAAGAGAATTTATGAACGAGTTGAACAGCGTCGTTGACAGTGCCAAAGCCGCCTTTGAGCAAGCCAGCACCCCGGCAGACCTGGAAAACGCCAAAGCGTTATTTCTGGGAAAGTCGGGCCGCATCACCGAGCTGATGAAGGGCATGGCCGCGTTGACTGTGGACGAGAAGAAGTCCCGCGGTGCCGCCATCAACCTCGCCAAGCAGACCATTGAAGCGGCTTTGAACCGCCGCCGCCAGGCACTGGCCGACGCCGAATTGCAGGCGCAACTCCAGGCTGAGGCGCTGGACGTGACCCTGCCAGGTCGCCAGCGCGGGCAGGGCAGTTTGCACCCAGTGTCGCTCACTCTGGAACGCATTGAGGCCATCTTTGGCTCGATGGGATTTGATGTCGCGCAAGGTCCAGAAATTGAGTCGGACTGGTTCAACTTCACCGCCTTGAATACGCCAGAGGACCATCCGGCACGTTCGATGCATGACACCTTTTATGTCGAGGGCGGCACCGCCAGTGCCCCCAACCTGTTGCGCACTCATTCCAGCCCGATGCAGATCCGCTATGCGGTGCAGCATGTCAAACGGCATCGTGCGGCAGTGGGTGCCGGGCAAGTGGAAGGTCTCTTTTCAGGCGATATGCCCGAGATTCGCGTGATCGCTCCCGGGCGCACCTACCGCGTCGACAGCGACGCCACTCATTCGCCCATGTTCCACCAGTGCGAAGGCCTGTGGGTCGGTGAGAACGTCAGTTTCAAAGACCTCAAATTTGTCTTTACCGATTTTTGTCGCACTTTCTTTGAGTCAGATGACCTGGTGCTGCGCTTTCGCCCCAGTTTTTTCCCGTTCACCGAGCCGAGTGCCGAGATCGACATCCAGTTCCAAAGCGGACCGCTGGCGGGTCGCTGGCTGGAAGTGGCAGGTTCGGGCCAAGTGCATCCCAATGTGATTCGCAACATGGGCTTGGAGCCCGAAAAATACATTGGTTTTGCCTTCGGCATGGGGCCTGACCGACTCGCCATGCTGCGCTACGGTGTGAATGACCTGCGCTTGTTTTTTGACGGTGATATCCGCTTTTTGTCGCAATTTCTATAAGCCTTGCGCAACAGTGCGCAGTTATGCGAAGCGAACTTGACTCTGTCCTCAACCCATTAAAGAACCTTGTGGGACCGCCCGCTGCATCATCGGCGCAGCCGCTGTCCCCAACCAACTAAAGACTATGCAATTCCCTGAATCCTGGTTGCGTGAGTTCTGCAACCCGCCACTGTCCACCGAGCAACTTGCACAGACGCTCACCATGGCGGGTCTTGAGGTCGAAGAACTCAAGCCCGTTGCCCCACCGTTCACCAAGATCGTTGTGGGTGAAATCAAAGAAGCAGCGCAGCATCCCAATGCAGATCGGCTGCACGTCTGCAAGGTGGATGTGGGCCAGGCTGAACTGCTCACAATCGTTTGTGGCGCCCCGAATGCCCGGGTCGGCATCAAGGTGCCGTGCGCCTTGGTGGGTGCGGAGTTGCCCCCTGGTGAAGATGGCAAACCTTTTTTGATCAAGGTGGGCAAGTTGCGTGGCATTGAAAGCTACGGCATGCTCTGTTCGGCCCGAGAACTCAAACTGTCAAACGACCATGGCGGCTTGCTGGAGCTCAGGATCGATGCGCCGTTGGGCCAAAACATTCGCGAGCATTTGAACCTGGACGACACCTTGTTTACGCTCAAACTCACGCCCAATCTGGCGCATTGCCTGAGTGTGTACGGCGTGGCGCGTGAAGTCGCCGCTTTGACCGGCGCACCTTTGAAGGCGCCCAGCTTCTCCGTCGTCAAGGTCGGCGGCGCAGACACCTTGCCGGTGAAGGTCAGTGCAGTTGATCTGTGCGGGCGCTTCTCCGGCCGCATCGTGCGCCACGTCAATCCTCAGGCCAGTACGCCGGCGTGGATGGTGGAGCGGCTGGCGCGTTGCGGCCAGCGCAGTGTCACGGCGTTGGTGGATATCTCCAACTACGTGATGTTCGAGCTGGGGCGCCCGTCGCATATTTTTGATCTGGACAAAATCCACGGTGGACTCGACGTGCGCTGGGGCAAGCCGGGTGAACAACTCAAACTGCTGAATGGCAACACGGTCACGGTGGACGATCAGGTTGGCGTGATTGCCGATGAAGCCCAAGTAGAGTCACTCGCGGGCATCATGGGCGGTGATGCGACAGCGGTGTCGGACGATACCCAAAATATCTATGTTGAAGCCGCCTTTTGGTGGCCAAAAGCCATCGCGGGGCGCTCACGCCGCTTCAACTTCTCCACCGATGCCGGTCACCGCTTTGAGCGCGGTGTCGACCCGAGTCAGACCGTGGAGCATATCGAGCGCATCACGCAGTTGATCATTGACATCTGTGGCACGGCCGACACCGTTTGTGGCCCCATTGACGACCAGCAGGTGAACCTGCCCCTGGCCACAGCAGTCAGCTTGCGCGTGGCACGCGCCAGCAAAGTCATTGGCATGGCGCTCACGCAGGCGCAATGCGCGGACGCGCTGACGCGTCTGGGGCTGGCGATCACACAGAGCGAGGGCATCATCACCGTGGCGCCGCCGTCGTATCGCTTTGACCTGCAAATTGAAGAAGACCTGATTGAAGAAGTGGCCCGCATGGTGGGCTACAACAACCTGCCGCAGACACCGCCTTTGGCACCGATCACCGCCAAGATTCGTCCTGAGACGCAGCGCAGTCCGTTTGCCCTGCGCCGCAGCATCGCCGCGCTGGGTTATCAGGAAACTATCAACTTCAGTTTTGTTGAGGAACGCTGGGAACATGAGCTTTGCGCCAACCCGAATCCCATCAAACTGCTGAACCCGATCGCCAGCCAGATGAGCGTCATGCGCTCGTCGCTATTGGGCTCGCTGTTGCAGGTTTTGAAGTTCAACCTCGACCGCAAGGCGCAGCGGGTGCGCGTCTTTGAGCTCGGCCGCGTTTTCTTGCGCGATGCTTCCGTCAAAAACACCGATGCCACGGTAGAAGGTTTTGATCAGCCCATGCGCGTGGCAGGTCTGGTGTGTGGCAGTGCCGATGCACTGCAGTGGGGGCACAAAGAGCGGGCGGTCGATTTCTTTGACATCAAGGGTGATGTGGAGACTTTGCTGGCGCCACGCCATCCCGTCTTTGAGTCTGCGCAGCATCCCGCCATGCACCCAGGGCGCTGCGCCCGCGTCATGCTCGACGGCGTTGCGATTGGCTTCGTCGGGGAGTTGCATCCCAAATGGCGACAAGCCTACGATCTGGCGCAGGCGCCGCTCATGTTTGAACTCGATCTTGATGCCTTGCTGCAGCGCGAGGTGCCCGCATTCACAACCGTGGCCAAGCATCAAGCGGTGGACCGTGACATTGCCGTGATGGTGAGCGAAAAGCTTGCACATGCTGCCTTGATGGACGCTATTTGGTCCGCGCCCACGGCGGGACTGCTGCGCAACGCCGTTTTGTTTGATATATATCGACCCAAGAGTGCCAAAGAGTTGGACGCGCCCGACCTGGAAAAAAGTTATGCGATACGTTTGACGCTCAACAGCGACGACACCACGCTGACCGAAGAACAAATTGACAATGCGACGCAAGCGGTGCTTGCTTCACTCCTGAGCAAATTGGGTGCGCGTCAGCGAACCTGACTATTCACCATCAACCCGAACAAAAAGCGAGCACACCATGGACCTATCGGTTGAAAGCCTGGAGATGCCAGCACTGACTAAAGCGCAATTGGCTGAGCTGCTGTTTGAGAAAATTGGCTTGAACAAACGCGAATCTAAAGATATGGTGGACGCGTTCTTTGACCTGATCGCCGACAGCCTGGTACAGGGTGACGACGTCAAGATTTCAGGTTTTGGAAATTTTCAGATTCGCACCAAGGCGCCACGCCCAGGGCGAAATCCGCGAACCGGTGAGACCATTCCCATTCAGGCGCGCCGGGTGGTGACGTTTCATGCTGGCTACAAACTCAAAGAGCAAATTCAGGATCAAGATCTGATGCCTTTGGCGCAGTAGGGTCGGGTTGTGGTTATTTGGTGTCTAGAGCTGATTTGCTGCTTTACACACTGTGGTGACTTGGGGTAACCTGTAAAATTCTTCTCCGGCCGCATTGATTTAAATGGAGAACTCCCTCCCTTCCATACCTGCCAAACGCTATTTCACCATTGGTGAGGTGGGCGATTTGTGTGGCGTCAAACCGCACGTGCTGCGTTATTGGGAGCAAGAGTTCACGCAACTGCGGCCCATGAAGCGGCGCGGCAACCGTCGCTACTATCAGCACCACGAGGTGCTGATGATCCGGCGTATCCGCGATTTGCTCTATGACCAGGGCTTCACCATCAGCGGGGCGCGCCAAAAAATGCAGGAAATCCTGCAGACTGAGCGTGACAAAAAGTGCAATGGTGAAATGTCGCTGGATGGCATCGAGGTTATTGAACTCAACGATTCCGAATTGAACGACTTTGAAGACACCCAACTGGACTTGGCGTCCGACGGCGTTTTAGACCCGTTGCTGTTCGTGCGCAGGGAGTTATTTGAAATTCGTGAACTCCTCTCGCCGGCGCGCTGAAGTTGCGGTTGGCTAACGGTTATAATCTCGCCCTTAGACGGTGTGTGGCGCAGCCTGGTAGCGCACTTGCATGGGGTGCAAGGGGTCGAAGGTTCGAATCCTTTCACACCGACCAATGAATACGGGGGTTAGCAGGTTTATCACTTGCTAACCCCTTTGTCTTTTTGGCTTCACTCTGCCCGAGTCGCCTTCAGGCGTTGCACGGTGCTGCCCTCGGCTTGACCCGAAACAGCCACGCTCAGGCGCAACACTTCAGCACGCGGTGGCGTAGCGGTGGCGTCCCAATCGCTCAGGACGATGCGGCGCAGGCCCTCGGTCATCTGGTGGTCAGCGGGCTTGTGGGTGTGGCCATGAATCAGCGTGCTGGCCTGGGCCATGTGCAACCAGCTACAGGTCATTGGCTCGTCGAGGTCGGCATACGGTGCACCGCTGCACTTGCGTGCTTCGCTTTGCATCCGCATGTCATGCGCCAGTTGCTGGCGTTGCGCCAGAGACAGGCTTAAAAAGTCTTGTTGCCACGCCGCGCTGCGCACCTGCGAGCGAAACTGCAGGTAGTCGGTGTCTTCCAGGCACAAGGCATCGCCATGCGAAAGCAGCCAGCGTTGCCCGGCAAAGCTCAGTACGCTGGGGTCGTCCAGCAGGGTAAGGCCGCCAGCCTGGGCAAAGGCCGCGCCCAGCAGAAAATCGCGGTTGCCGCGCATCAAAAAGATGGTCAGCCGTTGCGAGGCAGCTTGGAGAACCTGTGCACAGCGGGCTTCAAAGCCAGGCGCTGCCAATACATCGTCACCGACCCACACTTCAAACAAATCGCCCAGGATAAACACGGCGTCGGCCCGCGTCGTCTGCATAAAGTGTTGCCAGGCGCTGAAGGTGGCGAGGTCACTGGCCTGCAAGTGCAAGTCAGAGATGAAATCAAGTTGCCGCCAGTGCGCGGGCGCTTGCAGTACCGGCCAGGATGGCGCCACTGATGGCGCCGTGTTCCTGGGCCGGGATGCGCTCATGTCAGAGTGCCACGGCCTTTTCGATCACCACGTCGTCCACCGGTACGTCATCATGGTAGCCTTTGCGGGCGGTCTTGACGGTCTTGATTTTGTCAACCACGTCAGTGCCCGACACGACCTTGCCAAACACGGCGTAGCCCCAGCCTTGGGCTGAAATGGCGGTGTGGTTCAGGAAGCCGTTGTCGGCCACATTGATGAAAAACTGCGCGGTGGCTGAGTGGGGGTCACCGGTGCGGGCCATGGCTACCGTGTAGTTGAGGTTCTTCAAGCCGTTGTCAGCCTCGTTGACGATTGGTTGGTCGCCTTTCTTTTCTTTCATACCTGGCTCCATGCCGCCGCCTTGCACCATGAAACCGGGAATGACACGGTGAAAAATGGTGTTGTCGTAATGGCCTTTTTTGACGTAACTCAAAAAGTTGGCCACTGACTTGGGTGCCTTGTCCTGATCGAGTTCAAGGGTGATGACGCCGTAATTGGCGATGTGGAGTTCGACTTGCGGGTTGCTCATGATTTACTTCACCAGGGTTGCAGAGTTGATAAGAATTGGGGTTTTGGGGACATCCGAGCCAAAGGGGCCAGCCGGGCCGGTAGGCACAGCCTTGATTTTCTGGATCACATCCATGCCGCTGGTGACCTTGCCAAACACGGTGTAGCCATATTGATCCGCTGTGGGGTCCAGAAACGCATTGTCTTTGACATTGATGAAGAACTGTGCCGTCGCCGATTGCGGGTCACTGGTACGGGCCATGGCCAAGGTGCCGGTCACATTTTTTTGACCGCCTTTGGCCAGTGCTTCGCGGCCCTCATGAGGCACCGGAGCGCGAGTTTTTTTCTGCATGTACTGGGCATCAAAGCCACCGCCCTGGATCATGAAGTTGGGGATCACACGGTGGAAGATCGTGCCGTCGTAATGTTTGTCTTTAACGTACTGCAAAAAGTTTTCGACTGTTTTAGGTGCTTTGTCGGGGTAAACCTCGACCACAAAGTCACCTGCCGTGGTGGCAAACTTTACCTGGGCTGGTGCTTGCGCCCAGATCTCTGTAGCTACTGAAAACATAGCTGCAACCCCAATAATGGCGGGGGCTAGCGCCGAGAAACGTGTAAATTTCATCCAATGACTCCTTCGTAAAATATTTTCCAATGACTGCCTTGGCGAACCCAGTATTGGCGTTTGGTCGGCCCCGTACGGGTGCCATCCGTTACCTCGCCAAAAGTGACCACCATGGTGTCGGCGGTATCGGTCCAGCGCAGCAAGGACAGATCCTTGAGCTGGATCGCGCGTCCCTGCACTTTGTTTAACTCACTGCGCAGTGCCGGCGTCCATTCTGTCAGTGTCTTGCCGTTGCTATTGAAACTGGGGCTGTAGAAACTGAGCACCTGGTTCATGTTGCCGCTGGATTTGGCATTTTGCCAAGCCGCTAATGCTTCTTCAAAGGGCTTGCTCTCAGAACGAACCGTGTTGGGCGTTACCCATTTCAGACTTTGCGAGATCACGACCGGCGTGGTGCGAACTTCGACGGTCTGGATCAGTGTCATCAAGTCGGGGTTGGCCAAAACGACACAGCCGTCGGTGGCCAGGGGGGCGCGCGAAAACTGGCCGGGTGGCGTGCCATGCAGCCAAATGCCGCCGCCTGTTTTGCCACGCAGGTTGTCGAGTACGTTGGGGTAATTGATGGGCAGGGCGCCTGAGCCGTAAAAGTCTTTCAGCGACTTGGGGTCGAGGTTGCTGGTAATGAAGTACACCCCCATGGGTGTTCGCAAGTCACCCTCGGCATTTTTTGACAGCCCGGATTTCCCGATGGAGACGTAATAGTCAGCAATCAGTGTCAGTCCAGTGGGTCGATTTTCCAGCAGATACAGTCGTGACCGGGACGCATCAATGGCAATGGCGTGCTTGTTGCGGGCTGACAAGGCTAGAAATTGCGACGGGAGTGCGCCAGGAGGGGGGCGTTCACGAAGCGCCTTCAAGCGCATTTGCGACTCATCGCGGAGTTGATTGAGCACCGGTGCTCCGGCTTTGAGCATGGACTCTGGTACGTCGCCTACCATTCGAATGGGTCGCGTGCGCGCGGCCAGCAGGTCGCCGTAAACCAGTTGCGCCAGTTGAAAGTGGGGGTGGTCTTTGACCAGTTGCTCGGCCTGGGCCAAGGCGTCACGAGCCTGCGCTTTGGCCATGAGTTGGTAAATGCCCATCAGGCGTGCTTCAGCCAAGTCGGCATTGGCCACTTGTTTGTGTCCGACGGTCGCGACAGGCTTGGCTTTGGTCGCGGGCTTCTTGCGAGCGGTCGCGTCAGTGCTCATTGTCAGACCGACAAGAGCTGAAATAAAGAGGGTCAGAAAATACCGCTTCATAAGGGCATCAGGCGATGAATGAAAGCAGTATCGCCAGCCAAGTTCGCTGTGATCCGTCCGCGCGCATCAGTTTCCCGTGCTTTCCTTGACGATCAGCCATCGGTTGCCGGTTTTGACTAATTCAAGCGTTTTGCGGCTCGATACCGCCAGTGCACCCGCGCGGTAGTCCTGGCGGAATCTGGCGATCGCCTTGGCGCCATTGACCGTGACGCTTAGTTTTTCCAGCTTGACACTGATGGTGGTCTTGCCGACGATGCGCTTGCGGCGTTCTGCTTCCCAGGCGCTGCGAGTTTGCTGGCCGGCCGGATCAAACTCTTTGCCATAAGCGCCCAGGTAAGCCGTTATGTCTTTGGCCGACCAAGCCTTGGCCCAGGCCTGCACAGCCTCTTCAACATCTCTGGATTCTTTGGCCGTGCTGTCGCCGGCAACTGGCTTTGTAGGTGCAGCACTGATGGTTGTGGCCGAAGGTACGACGGCTGGAACGGCAGTCGCAACTGCAGGCGCCGGAGCTGACGGTTTTGCGACAGGCACTGCCGGGGCTGCGGCCAGCGCCGCAGTGGCGGGGTGCTGCCCTTTGTTGTTGGGAGTGAACAACTCCCGAATCAGGGCCAGCTTGGGCGGCACCGCTGCGTTGGCGCCATCGAGTTGCAGCGCCTTGTTGTAGGCCTGGCTGGCGAGTCGGGCGTAAATGTCGCCCAAATTCTCATGTGCCGTGGCGTAGCTGGGGTTGGTGCGGATGGCCATTTCCAGCGCGGCGCGTGCTTTGTCGAACTGGCTTTGGCCAGCGTAGAGTACGGCCAGGTTGTTATAGGGCTCGGGCAGCTCGGGATAGTCTTCAGTGAGCTTGGTGAAGGTGGCAATGGCCTCTGCTTGCTTGCCCAAATTGCGCTGAATGACACCTTTGAGAAAGCGCATCTGCGGGTCGGCCGGCTTGCTCACCAGATAGCTGTCGGCCTTGACCATGGCCTCGTCCAGCTTGCCAGCACGCACCAGCTGGCTGACATCGCCATAGTCGTCTGCGTAGGCGGCTGAAGTTGCGCAGGCGAGTGCGAGCGTCAGCAGGCGCAGGGTGGTGAAAAGGGTGGTGCGGGCGAGCTTCATTGCGCTTTTTGATTCCTACGGGGTGAACGCCCGCCAATTGCGGCGGGCCAGCCGACCGGGCTATATACTGCAAAGAATTGTAGCTTAGGGGTTGTTTTTCAGTGCCCCATAATTACCACCCATTTGCTGTCTTTGCGAGGCCACCGTTCGGTTGACTACCCTGACGCCGTTGTTTGAAACACCCATGAGTTTGCGCATTTACAACACGCTGTCGCGTGCCATTGAACCTTTGATTCCGCTGGAACCTGGCCACGTGCGCATGTACGTCTGCGGTATGACGGTGTATGACTTGTGCCATTTGGGCCATGCACGCGCCATGGTCGCATTTGACGTGGTGCAACGCTGGCTCAAGATCAGCGGCTTGCGGGTGACCTATGTGCGCAATGTCACCGATATTGACGACAAAATCATCAAACGTGCTTTGGAGAATGGCGAATCCATCCGGGCACTGACCGAGCGCATGGTGGATGCATTGCATCAGGATGCCGATGCCTTGGGTATTGAGCGACCCACGCATGAGCCCCGGGCGACCGAGTTTGTTCCGCAAATGTTGAGCCTGATTGGACGACTTGAACAAAAGGGCTTGGCCTACCAGTCGGTTAATGGCGATGTGAATTACGCGGTGCGCAAGTTCCCGGGTTACGGCAAGCTCAGCGGCAAGTCACTCGATGAGTTGCGCGCCGGTGAACGGGTGGCGGTAGCGGACGGCAAGGATGATCCGCTTGATTTCGTGCTCTGGAAAACGGCCAAACCGAACGAGCCGCTGGATGCGAAATGGCCGAGTGTTTACGGCCAGGGTCGCCCGGGCTGGCACATCGAGTGCTCGGCCATGTGCGGCCAGATGCTGGGCGAGACGGTTGACATTCATGGCGGTGGCGCTGATCTGCAGTTTCCTCATCACGAGAATGAAATTGCCCAAAGCGAGGGTGCCACGGGCAAACCACTGGCCAGCATCTGGATGCACAACGGCTTTGTGACGCGCGACAACGAGAAAATGTCCAAAAGCCTGGGCAATTTTTTCACTATCCGCGACATTTTGGCGCGTTATGACGCTGAGACCACGCGCTTTTTCATCATTCGAGCGCACTACCGCAGCGCCCTGAACCACAGCGACGCGCATCTGGATGATGCGCGGCATTCGCTCAAGCGCCTCTACACCGCGCTTGATTTGGTGGCGCCCGAACCGCTGCTTGAGATTGACTGGGGCCAGCCTTTTGCTGCGCGCTTCAAGGCGGCGATGGATGAAGACTTCGGCACCCCCGAGGCAGTGGCGGTGCTGTTTGAGCTGGCGACAGAGGTCAATAAAACCCGTTCCCCGAAATTGGCGGGTCTGCTGCAGGCGCTGGGCGCATGCCTTGGCTTGCTGCAAGGCGACCCGAAAGTTTTTTTGCAGGCCGGCGCTACGCTCGACGAGGCGTCCATTGCGGCGTTGATTGCGCAACGCACGGCGGCCAAGGCAGCTAAAAACTTTACCGAAGCTGATCGCATCCGCCAGGACCTGCTGGCTCGCGGTATTGTTTTGAAAGATTCGGCCGCAGGCACCTTCTGGGAAGTTGTGGCATGATTTTTATAATGGTCATTTCGGCCTTTAGCCCCCGTGGATAGTGCGATGTTAGCTACTAACACTATAGCGTCAGTGGCGGCGGCTCCTGCCTACTGGAGCGACGCGTGCAAACACCTGATGAAAAAAGACCGGGTGATGAAGCGGCTCATCCCGCAGTTTGGCGACGCCTGCCTGCAAACCAGGGGCGATGCTTTTGTGACGCTGGCGCG
>Ga0209123_1002428_pt1 | contig 15796 bp, 11 predicted proteins | sample BarGraIncu00431A_FD_184500 | JGI IMG/M metagenome (GOLD analysis project Ga0209123, IMG submission 184500) | Arctic peat soil microbial communities from Barrow, Alaska, USA - Barrow Graham LP Incubations 004-31A (SPAdes) (version 2) | ecosystem: Environmental > Terrestrial > Soil > Wetlands >...
CTGGGCGATCGCCTCGGGAATCTGCTTGGTCTTTTCCTTGTCGTCGATGCAGTCCCTGATGCGCGCGGTTCCGATCATGACCTCCACGGCGGGGACCCGCCCCTTGCCGTCGGCGCGCGGCACCAGCCGCTGCGACACGACACCCTTGAGGATCCCGGAGAGCTGCATCCGCACCTGGCGCTGGTGGAAGGGGGGGAAGACCGAGATGATCCGGTTGATGGTCTCGGCAGCGTCGAGGGTGTGCAGGGTGGAAAGCACCAGATGCCCGGTCTCGGCGGCGGTGAGCGCGGTCTCGATGGTCTCGTAGTCCCGCATCTCACCAACCAGGATGACGTCCGGGTCCTGTCGGAGCGAGGAGGTCAAAGCCTTTCCAAAGGAAAGGGTGTCGAAGCCGACTTCCCGCTGGCTGATCAGGCTCTTCTTGTCCTTATGGAGGTACTCGACCGGATCCTCGATGGTGATGATGTTGCAGGTCCGGTTCTCATTGATGAAGTCGATCATGGAGGCGAGCGTCGTCGACTTGCCGCTGCCGGTCGTGCCGGTCACCAGGATCAGCCCGCGCTGCTCCTGGGCGAGCTTGGTCAGTACCGGCGGGAGGTTCAGCGCCTCCAGCGAGGGAATGGCGATCGGAATGGCCCGCAGCACCAGCGCGATGGTGCCGCGCTGGGCGAAGGCGTTCACCCGGAAGCGCCCCAGTCCCGGGACGCCGTAGGAAAGGTCCACCTCGTAGCTCTCGTCGAAGATCTTCTTCTGGCGCTCGTTCATAATGGAGAACGCCATGCCGCGCACCTGGTCGGCGCTGAGCCGCTCCGCGTTCGGTATGGAGCGCAGCTTCCCGTCGATCCTGACGATGGGGGGGACTCCCGCCTTCAGGTGCACGTCGGAGCCCTTGGCCTGCATGGCTATGGCGAGGATCTCGTTGAGTTCCACGGCTTAGGCCGCAGGCTTTGCTGCGTTTTTGGCGGCGACTTCCGGCTTGGCCGCGGGTTCCGCCGGGGCGATCAGCTTGGCCCTGATCTCCTCGCACATTTCGGGGTGCTCCTTCAGGAAGATGCGGGAATTCTCGCGTCCCTGGCCGATACGCTCCTTGCCGTAGGAGAACCAGGCGCCGCTCTTGTCCACCACGTTGCGCTCTACCGCCAGGTCGAGGACGTCCCCTTCCTTGGAGATTCCCTCGCCGTAGAGGATGTCGAACTCCACCTCTTTGAAGGGGGGGGCGACCTTGTTCTTGACAACCTTCACCCGGGTGCGCGAGCCGATCATGTCGTTACCCTGCTTCAGCGCCGCGATCTTTCTGATGTCCATGCGCACCGAGGCGTAGAACTTCAGGGCGTTGCCGCCGGTGGTGGTCTCGGGGTTGCCGAACATGACCCCGATCTTCATCCTGATCTGGTTGATGAAGATGACGCAGCAGTTCGATTTGGAGATGATGCCGGTCAGCTTTCTGAGCGCCTGGGACATGAGGCGCGCCTGCAGGCCCATGTGGGAGTCGCCCATGTCGCCTTCGATTTCGGCCTTGGGGACCAGGGCTGCTACGGAGTCGATTACCAGCACGTCGATGGCGCCGCTTCTGACCAGGGTTTCCGCGATTTCCAGGGCCTGCTCGCCGGTGTCCGGCTGGGAGACCAGCAGGTCGTCGGTGCGTACCCCGAGCTTTCTGGCGTAGCCGATGTCGAGGGCGTGTTCGGCGTCGACGAAGGCGGCGATGCCGCCGAGCTTCATGGCTTCGGCGATGATGTGCAGCGCAAGGGTGGTCTTACCGGAGGATTCCGGTCCGAAGATCTCGATGACGCGCCCGCGCGGTACCCCGCCTACGCCGAGCGCGATGTCGAGCGAGAGCGACCCGGTCGGGATGGCGTCCACGTCGGGGAGCGGCTCATCGTTGCCGAGCCTCATGATGGCACCCTTGCCGAACTGCTTCTCTATCTGGCTCAGGGCCAGGTCTATCGCTTTTTCTCTGTCGGGGATTGCCATCGAGTTTATCTCCTGTCGCCGGGTGGCGTCGTTAGTTGTTGGTGCCAAAAGCCAAATCCCTTCACACATAGCACATACGAGCGCGCCATTTCAAGCTTATCCTCTGCGTTTCTTCTTTAATCGGGCCGATCGGTCGGATTGGACCGATCGCACCAATCTTGGTGAGTTAAAACAGCTCTGGCTGGATCAACTCCTGCTCCAGCGGGAGCACCAGGAAGAAGCTGCTCCCTTGCCCGCTTTCCACCCAGACCATGCCGCCGTGGGCCTCCACCATCCCCTTCACGATGGCCAGACCGAGGCCCGCCCCCTTCCCCCGGGGCCCCCCGCTGCCGCTCGAGTGATGCCGGATCTCTCCCACTTCGTAAAAGATCTCGAAGATCCCCTGCTCTTCCCCGGCCGGGATCCCGATGCCGTTGTCGCGCACCTCCACTTCCAGAAAACAGCGCTCGCCACAGCGCCCGAGAAAACCGCTGCTGAAACGCTCCAGGGTCTCCCGGCGCGTCCCGAGGGCGGCCCGGTCCACCACGCGGCCGGTCACCTCGATCTCGCCGCCGACCGGGGTGAAGCGCATGGCGTTCAACAAAAGCTCACTAAAGACCCGCTCCAGATACTTCCAGTCGCCGTCGAAGTAGGGAAGGGCCTCCAGGTCGGTGAGCCTCAGGGTCTGTCCTCGCTCCGAGAGCTGCGGCTGGAGCTGATCTCTCAGGCTCTTCAGGGAGTGGTCCAGATGGAGGGCGCTGGTGGCGAGCTCGCCTCCCTGGGCCTCCAGCTTGATGAGCTTCAGGATGTCGGCCACCAACTCCTTGAGCCGCAACCCGCCCCCGCGAATCATCTCCAGCACCTGGTCGTTTTCCTTCCCATGACCGAGCTGCAAAAGGTACTCGGCCCCCGAAAGGATGCTGGTGAGCGGGGTATTGAACTCGTGGGAGACCATGCCGAGAAACTGGTTCTTCATCCGGTCCAGCCGGCTGAGATCCAGGTTGGCCTGCTCGACGAGAGCCAGGTTCTGCTTGAGCTGGATCTCGGAGAGCCCGAGGCTGTGGCTGCTCCCCTCGAGCAGGCGGTAGGAGCGCAAAAGCTCGGCGCTTTTCCAGTTCAGTTCGGCAAAAAGCCTGGTTTGCTCGATGACGTTACCCAACTGGGTGCCGACGCTGGCCAGAAAGCGCAGCTCCTCTTTGCTGTAGTCACGCGGGGCTGCGTGCAGCAGATGCATGACCCCAACGGTCACGTTGTGGGCCGAAAGGGGCACTGCGGCGAGCCCGTGCCATCCTTCTGCCGCAGCGCACGCCGCAAGGCCGGGATCGGTCGGCGCACCCGACACGGTGACCATAGCCACGCGCCCCGAGCGCTCGCCAAGCTCCCGGAGAATCAGCTGCTGCAGAGCGCTCGAAACCGAGCGCGAGGCGGTGAGGACCGGCGCGGCGCCCTCCTGGTCAAAAAGGTGCAGGGTCCCGGCCCCGGCCTGGAACAGTTCCAGGGTCTCGACCAGGGTCTCCTGCAGCACTGTTTCCAGCTTGGGGCCCCGGTTCACCCCGATCAGGATGTTATTCAGGATGGAAAGCTCGCGGTTTCTCTGCCAGATTTCCTTTTCAGTGGCGACCTGCGCGGTGATGTCGCGCACGACGCAGTGCACTACTTGCTCGTCGACCAGCTTTATCAGGCGGGCATCGATTTGGCCTGAAAAGGGCGTGCCGTCCTTTTTCCGGAAGCTGAGACCTTCGGCGTCGCCCCGGCCGCTGCGGTTGAGCCGGACGATCAGGTCGCGGAAACCTTCCGCCCCGCTGGGGTGCAAAAGGTCCCGGCTCGGCAGGCCGGTGAGCTCCTCCTTGCTGTAGCCGAAAAGCTCGGCGGCTCTGCGGTTCACCTCCTCCAGGCGTAGCGAGTCCGCTCTTAGTACTAAGACGGCATTCCCCGCCCCCTCCAAAAGGCTTTTGTAGCGCTGGGCGGTTTTCGCCAGCTCTTGCTGCATCCCGCTGATCTCGCTGCGCAGCCCGGAACTCAGGCGCTCTTCGCGCCGGCGCAGGGCTGCCCAGAGCAGCAGGATCGCCGGGGCGAGCAGGACGACAGCGGCAAGGCGGAGCCAGCCGGGAAGCGGAGTGAGCCGCTCAGCGAGCAGGAGCAGGAGGTAGCCGGCAATAAAAATGGTGAGGACCGCAAAGTGCAAGGTTGAGGTACCTTTTTTAGCGATTTTCCCCGGTAGGACGGGCTAGACCGGGTCGGAGGCTCCAGTGAGGGGAAGGAGATGTTTACGCAATAGGTTCAGGGCGGCGAAGCAAGTGATTGCTCTGACTCGGTCACGGTCACCAGGGAACTGGTACTGCCTGACGTCGTAGGAGTTTCGGTCCGCGAGCGCTATGAAAACGGTACCGACAGGTTTTTCCGGGGTTCCGCCGCCGGGGCCGGCGATTCCGGTCACCGAGAGTGCCAGGTCCGCGCCGCTGGCGAAGAGTGCGCCGTTCGCCATGGCGGCGGCGACCTCGGCGCTGACGGCACCGCGCAGTTCGATCAGCTCGGCGGGTACCTCCAGCATTCTGACCTTCGCCTTATTACTGTAGGTGACCGATCCTTCCAGAAACCAGGCGGAGCTGCCGGCCACATTGGTGATCCGGGACGCCACCAGTCCGCCGGTGCAGGACTCGGCAAGCGCCAGCGTGGCGCCGCTGGTAAGAAAAAGCCGGGCGAGCACGCTGTCGAGGGTCTGCTCGTCCTCGGCGAAGAGGTAGCGCCCGAGCCGCTCACGGGCCGCCGCCGCGGCCGCCGCCAGCTGTGCGGCATGCTCTGCCGAGCTGCGCAGGATCAGGTGGATCTCGGGGAATTTAACGCAGTAGGCAAGCTGGACCGGGGAGTCCTCCGGGAGCAGCCCGGTCAGTTCCGCCGCGGCCGCCGCCTCGGAAATGCCGAAGAGCTTCAGAGTGGTGCGCAGCCCCGGATCCGCTCCGCTTTTTTCCAGCAGGGCGGGGAGCACGCTCTCGGTCAGCATCCGCTCCATCTCGTAGGGAACGCCGGGGAGAAAATGAAATTGGGCGTTGGCAAGCCGGAGGGTGAAGCCGCAGGCGGTCCCCAGTGGGTTGGGGATCAGCGAGGAGCCCTGCGGGAGCTGCGCCTGCCTGTCGTTTGAGGGGTGCAGGCCGCCGGGTATCTGCTCGGAAAAACCAGCCAGGTGGGCCAGCGCACCGGTCGAGGTCTCCAGCGGCACCCCTGCCGCCCGAGCCGCGGCCGCCGCGGTCAGATCGTCGGGGGTGGGGCCCAGCCCTCCGGTCACGACCACCGCGTCGAAGCCCTCCGCGAGCTCGCGAAGCGCGGCCGCGATGGCTCCCTCGTCATCAGCGACCGTCAGGTGCCGCGCCACCCGGAGTCCCGCGTCGTAAAGCTTCCCCGCGATAAAGCTTGCGTTGGTGTCCACGACTTCGCCCGTGAGGAGCTCATCTCCGATGGAGAGTGTCGCGATTTTCACAGAAGCCTCCCTCATCCCTGCCAGGTCTCCCGCTCCACGGTCCGGTACACCTCGATAAGCGGCAGTCCCTTTTGCAGGGCGATCCTGCGGCACTCCTCGAACTCCGGCGCCACTCTCCCGTTGCCCAGCACCTTCACCTGCACCGGCCCCAGCGAGGTGGCGCGCTCCTCGATGCGTCGCGAAAGCGTGATGCGCCGGGTCGGGTAGTAGCGTAGACCGATGGCGGTCGACTGGGAAAGGATGATCCCGGAGAGCTTTTCCAGATCGCCTGGGTTGGCAAGGACGCTAATGAGGGTCCCCGGACGGTTCTTTTTCATCTGGAGCGCGGAGAAGGCGACGTCGAGGGCGCCGGCGTCCAAAAGCAGCTCCATCAGGAAGCCGAGGATTTCCGGATTCATGTCGTCCACCTGGGTCTCGATGGAGAGCACCTCATCCGGGGTAGCGCCCCCTGCCGCACCGCTCGCCTCGCCCAGCACCAGGCGGAGCAGGTTGGGGACCTCGGCAAAATCCTTCTCTCCGGCGCCGTAGCCGATGCGCTCCGGCACCATCGGGGGAGGGGGTCCGAACCCTTCCGCGAGAGCCGCCAGAATGGCAGCGCCGGTCGGGGTCACCCGCTCGCCCTCGCCGATGTCGCTCGTCAGCGGGATTCCGGCCATCAGCAGGGCCGTGGCCGGGGTCGGGACCGGGAGCCGGCCGTGCGCGGTCTGCACGAAGCCGCGCCCGAAAGGAAGGCCGGAGGAGTAAACCTTCTCGACCCCGAGGTAATCGAGTCCGATGGCGACCCCGACGATGTCGGCGATGGAATCCACCGCGCCCACCTCGTGGAAATGCACCCGCTCCACCAGAACGCCGTGCACCTTCGCCTCGGCCTCGGCCAGGCGCCGGAAGATCCGCCCCGAGAGCTCCTTCACCCGGGCATTAAGCGGTGCCGCTTCGATCATTGCGGCGATGCCGCTGTAGTGGCGGTGCGGCTGGTCGGCCTCGCTGAGGTTCACCTTGAACGAGGTCCCGGAGATGCCGTGGCGCAGCACAGGCAGGCTTTCCAGGGTGTAGCCGGAAAAGGGGAGGGTGGCGAGCCCCTCGCGCAGCAGTTCCAGCGGCAGGCCCAGTTCAAGGAGTGCCGCCACCGTCATATCGCCGGCAATGCCCGCGAAACAGTCGAAATAAAGTATTTTCATGCCGGCTTCCTGTTAATGAGGCTCGCCGCGTAGCCCGCGCCGAAGCCGTTATCTATGTTCACCACCGTGACCCCCGCGGCGCAGGAGTTGAGCATCCCCAAAAGGGCCGCCACGCCGCCGAAGGCCGCGCCGTAGCCTACCGAAGTGGGGACCGCGATTACCGGCTTGTCCACCAGTCCTCCCACCACGGAAGGGAGTGCTCCCTCCATCCCCGCGACCACGATGATGACCGAGGCCTCGGACAGGAGATCTCTGCGCGCCAGCAGGCGGTGCAGGCCGGCGACGCCGACGTCGTTAAGCTGTTCCACCTCGTTCCCCATTAAGCGCGCGGTCAGGGCCGCTTCCGCAGCGACTGCAATGTCGGAGGTCCCGGCGCAGACCACGAGGATCTTTCCCCTGCCGCGCATCTTGATCGGATGCTGTTCGACCGTGAGCGCGCGGGCGTCGCCGTGGTACACCGCCTCCGGGAAAAACTCTTTCAACTTTTTCGCCTTGGCTCCGTTTACCCGGGTGGCCAGGACGTTATTTCCCTTTTTCATCAGCGCAGCGATGATGACCTGCATCTGGGCAATGCTTTTCCCCTGGCCGAAGATCACCTCGGGGAACCCCTGGCGCAGCGTGCGGTGGTGGTCCAGCGTGGCGCAGCCCAGGTCCTCGAAAGGAAGATGCTTGAGGCTTTCCAGCGCCTGCGCCACTTCGAGGGTCCCTTCGCTCACGGCCTTGAGGATCTTTTCAATACTTGCGTTCTCCATGGTTATAGCTGTCCCCTCCGGTTGGTGAAAAACCCATTAAGGCTAACACAGAACCGTTCACTTCGCTGTATAAAAATGGGATTTGATGGATGAAATGAAAGATGTCCATAGGTGTCAAAGGCTCTGCAAGCAGTCGTTGCAGTGGTTTGTCAGTGGCCGGAAATCGATTCAGGTGAGGTCTTGGGCTGGCATTAAAGATGTGCGCTCTGTCGCTGAGGGGGAGTGCACAGTTAGAAAGCCCATTGTCAAGAAAGGCCGGGATTCTACAAAGGATACGCTCGCGGCCATGAATAGTGCCGAATGGTGAGTGAGGCGGGTTTTTTTATAAGGTAACGTGAAGCCGACGCGAGAGGTCCGCTAGAGAGAATCGCGCAGCTCCTTCACAATCTCGAGCTGACGCTGGTTGATGAGGACAGATAGGAACCGTTCCGACTGGTTGGTGTGATTAAAGCTGAATATGCATTTAAAGGGCGCCGAGTCGCCGCTGATCTTGATGATACTGCTGGGAATGCGCGTGCAGTTCGGCAGGCCGGTTGACTTATCGACCACCTTGAGCTCGATCGCTATCTCCTGAGCGTCATCCAGCCCCTTGCGTACCAGGGTATTGATGCTGCAGCCACCTAGGGAGATGTCGTGGATGACACCAGAGAACCTGTTTAACCCGCAATGTATGATGATGTTGGTCGGTCGTTTGAAGCGAACCCGGACCGTCTCGCGATTCTCCGATTGCAACTCGGCGTAGCTAAAGTTTGAGAGCCGAACCAGGCCGCGCCGGATATCGATGCTCTCCATCTGACCAAGTATCGGCAGATCGAAGTGTGGCGAGCGAATGTACACTTCGTTGCAATGCAATATGGCAGCAAGTTGCAGCTCACTGGTGGCTAGTTCGAGGTGCTTCCCCCTGATGTCAGAGATGCTGGCGGGGTGAGTAATGGGCAACTCCTTGTATATGTTGATGAGTGTTAAGGCCGGGGCTCTATCCAGTGCCAGTATTTCCTGGAACTGCTCTATGAAGCGTAACTGTTCGTCAGCTTCTGGAACCCGAGTATCTAGATCAGTCGCACTTGTCATGACTTTTTCCCGTACGCTTTGCGTGCGTGCTGAAAGAATCCCGAGGGGGCACTTTTGCCTGCCGAAATCTGACACTACAGAGCGCCGGGGGACGTTCTGAGGTAACTGGCCTTTTTCTGAGACAGCATTGATAAGTATATGCTAATGTTTTCTCTTTTCCAGCGGCGGGACGCATTTCTCTATGCAGCGGGCGCTGACGGGAATACCTGCCGGTACGAGTGGAACGGGGACGCGGCGGCGGAGTTTTGCCTGAAGAAAAGCTTGTGAAGCAGGTCGTGGCGGGGATCAAACATACCATGCAGGTGTCGAGCAGCGTTGAACTGCCTGAGCAGGGGACACTACCGCGCTCGGAGCGTAAGACGAAAAGAATGTACGACCAGCGACCATTCGAATAATCCTGCCGAGACACCATTCCCGGAAGGAGCGCTCAAACTTCGGATGATGGTCTCGGCGCTACAGCGGGAAACGTCCGTTCCACCCGGACCAAGCGCTCCTCTGGCCAAGAAGGCTACAGTTCGGGAAAGTAGACCTCGGCACCCATCCCGACGCTCGTCCCGGCATCCTCCACTAAGTGATCAGCAGACGGACTGTAAAAACGGTAATCGTTGCGCCCCTTCTCTTTGGCCTGGTACATGGCCAGGTCCGCGTTTCGCACCAGGGCTTCGCTGTCCTGACCATCCTGCGGGTAAAGGCTGATTCCGACACTCACGCTGGAGTGAACCGCGTGCTCTGCGAGGATGAAACTTCTGGATAGCTCTTCCAGAACATGCTTGGCAACCACGGCGGCGTTCTCACTATTTTGCAGGTCCGAAAGTATGATCAGGAACTCGTCTCCACCATAGCGGGCAATGGTGTCCCCGCTGCGACAACAGCAGGCCCTTAGACGCTTGGCTACGCCCTGAAGCAGCAGGTCGCCGATGGCATGGCCATATTCGTCGTTCACCGATTTGAAACAGTCGAGGTCGATGAACATGACCGCCAGCAGATGGTTGTTCCTGGCGGCAAAGGCAATGGCCTGCCTCAGGTGGTCATGGAACAGGTGCCGATTGGGCAATCCGGTCAGCGTGTCGTGGAAGGCCAGATGCTCGATGGTTTCTTCCAGACGCTTTTTCTCCGTGATGTCCCGAACCACCTCAATCCCTGCGATAATCGCTCCGCTTGCGTTTCGCAAGGGGGACGCGGTGATCTCGGTAAAGAGTTGCTGCCCGAAAGGGCTGACGCTTCGTACCGAGGAGTGTATCCTGCCGTCCTCAAAGGCCAAAGCCATAGGACAGCCGGGGCAGACGTTCTCCTGGTTCTCAAAGGCCGCGTAGCAGAACTTCCCCACGTGGTTTCCCATGAGGCTGATTCCCTGTTGGTTCTGATAGGTCACCTTAAAGTCCGTGTTCATGATGGTGAGACCCACGCCCATGGCGGCGATAATGGCCTGTGTTTTCGCTTTTTCATTTTCGATACTGGTGATGGCATCTTGCAGGGCGCAATGTTCCGTGCCGAGGCGTGTCACCATGTCGTTGAACGCCGAACCGAGCGCCGCGATTTCTCCCGAAGAAGAGACCGGCACCTGCTCCAGCAGCCCATCATTCATGGATAGATTTCGGATGCGGTGGGTGAACCGAGACAGGGGCGCCATCTGGAAATGCATGAGCAGCCAGACGATCAGGACCGACAGCGCAGCTCCCAAGAAGGCTGCGATGTTGGCATAATGCTTAGCCTTGACGATCGGTGCATACGCTTCCTTGGTGGGGAAATTTGCCGCCATGATCCAGTCGGTTACCTTGAGGTGCTTTACCGAGGTGAGCGAATTAACCCCCTTGGAATTTACCGACTCCTCGGTGCCTTCAAAACCGTCGATCCCCTTGTCGAAGGCACGATTGACCCCGGGGGCGAGGTCCTTCTTCATGATGCGGCGCTGGTCCGGGTGCATGATGATGGTTCGAGCGGAGTTATAAAGGTAGAGGTAGCCCGTGTCGCCGATCTTTAGCTGGGACAGCCTGCCGAGAAAGTTACCTTTGGTCAGATCCAGACTTCCGGCCAGAATTGCTACCAGGTTTCCCTTGCTGTCGAGGACCGGGGCCGTCAAAATGACGGCAGGCTTTCCCGGGCTGTGGGTGGAATCGTAGGGGTCCGATATCTGGGGCCTCATGGTGGCAACGGTCTTCTTGTAATACTCGCGAAAGGCGATATCTCGCCCGCGTCGCCCCGGCATATAAGGGGATTCAACGATGATTTTTCCTTCTCGGGAAAAAAGAAACAGGCCGTTGTCGAAAATGGCGTGCAGCGCCGGACGCGAATCGAGCAGCACTTGCGCCTGCGTGGCATTCTTCATGTCCAGGGTGTGGAAGAGCGGCACCTCGGCGATCAGTGCCTGTTGCGACTGCAGGAGGTTGGCGTCAATGCTCTCGCAAATCTCTGTAATCATGGAAAATTGCTGCTTGGAAATGAGTTGTTTCAGTTGGGATTCAAAATTATCATTAATCACATAGGAAAACAGGAAGATGACCCCAACCATGAGCAGCGAAACCGATACGCCCATTTGCGTTTTCATCTGGTGATTGGCCATGCAGGAGCTCCCATTAGGTTGAATAGTCATACTATGACATAAAAAAACGCTAAGAAAACCCACGGCCAAACATTAGTGATTATTTTTGTTGAAAGGGCCTTTTGGGAGGGCAGATTTAATGGATAGTGTGGCCGATGGCCTATCATGGAGGGGTTTATCAACCCCCCTGGCTAATGGTTTATATGTGTCAGCTGCAAGCACCCATCAGGGTAGAGACGCATTGCATGCGTCTCAGCACTGCCGCGCTCTAGTTGGTCTAAAGCTTGGGCAGGTGAAGGAGACGCATGCAATGCGTCTCTACGCGCTCCCGTGCTCTAGTTGGTCTAAGCTGGGAAACGGGCGTCCACAGGGGCGAAAGCACCGATTTTAGCCGGGGGGATGGGAGTGCGGAGTGGAAAGGTCGTTCAGAGTGCAAGGGAGCATCTAGGGGTTGAAACGGTAGCCCGCGCCCCAAATGGTTTCGATATAGGTAGGAAGTGCGGGGTCTGTTTCGATCTTTTTACGAACCTTCTGGATGTGCACGGCAATGGTCGCCGTGTCCCCGTAATAGCCGCTGCCCCAAACGGCGTCCAGCAGGCGGTCTTTGGTGAAGACAATGTTGGGATGGGAGGCCAGAAACACCAGCAGTTCATATTCCTTGGTCGTTAACTGGACCTCCCTGCCGTTCACGATCACCTGGCGCGAGGCGGTGTTGATTTCCAGTCCCTTGTGCAGGATGGTTTCGTAGCCGTCGCCGTCGCCCTTCAGCCGCTGGTAGCGCTTCAGGTGCGATTTGATGCGTGCCACGAACTCGGCCGGGCAGAACGGCTTGGTGAGGTAATCGTCGGCCCCGAGGTCGAGCCCTCTGATTTTGTCGATATCCTCGTCCCGGGCAGAAACGATGACGACTGGAATCTCGTGGGTTTTCCGGATGGCGCGGATGATTTCGAACCCGTCGGTGCGCGGAAGCATAAGATCGACGACGATGATATCGAAGCGGCCGGAGAGCGCTTTTGTCAGGCCGTTTGTCCCGTCCTGTTCGATTTCCGCGTGATATCCGTTGAGCTGGAGATAGTCGCGCTCCAACTCGGCAATATTGAGGTCATCCTCTATTATGAGAACTTTTTTCATAGATTCTCTACACTCTCAGCAGATTCCGGCAGCATGACGGTGAAACAAGCGCCGACCCCAAACTCGCTTGTTACGGAAACCTCTCCGCCATGGGCCTGCACGAATTCCCGGGTGATGGCAAGTCCGAGCCCGGTGCTTTCCAAATCCTTGGTTCTTTCGCTGTCGATCCGGTAGAAGCGGTCGAAAATATGGGGGAGTTTGTCCTGAGGGATGCCCGGGCCGTTGTCCTGGATGTCGAGCGCGACCCAGGCATTGTGCCGGTACAGTTTGATCTGGAGCGACAACCCTTGGTTGCGCCCGTGACCGACCGCGTTGCTGACGATATTGTTGATTGCCTGGTACAGCCTTTTGCCGTCGAGGTAGACCTGCGGCTGGTCCTCCAGCAGGTCGGAAAAGCTGAATCCGACGTCGGCCCCTTCGAGCTCCAGCTGATATTCCTCCATCAAATCGCTCATATACTGTCGAATGAGCACGCGCTCGAAGTGGAACTCCAATTTCTGCATATCCAGTTTGGAAAAAAGAAAGAGGTCGTCGATAAGTCGGTTCATGTACGCCACGTTGTGGTGAATGACTTTCAGGTATTTCTCCTGCCTGTCGGCTGGAAAGGCCGGTCCGTCCAAAAGCGCCTCGATGTGCCCATGGATCGCGGTGATGGGCGTTTTCAGATCGTGCGAGATGTTGGCGATGAGGGTTTTCCTGTTTTCTTCATACTCGGCCTGCATCTTTTCGCCCTGCAGCAGTTTGAGCGCCATTTCATTGAAGGACGCGGTCAAGAGGCCGAGGTCGTTGGGAATGTGACACTCCACCTGCACGTCGTAGTTCCCCTTGGAGATTTCTTCAACCCCCTGCCGCAACTGCTCGATGGGGACGATGATTCTTTTCTCCAGGCGTAACAGGAAACCGAATTGGAAGACTTCCTTGATGACGATGAGAATGGCAAAGAAGACGCCGAAAGCCTTGACGCCGGCCCAATTGAAGAGCAGATAGAGAATCACCAGGTTGAAGACCAGCACCGCCGGGCGCGCGTAACGGAAATAACGGTGGTACTGTCGGAATTCGTGGCGATGCCGGTGGATGCGGCTGTGCATCTGCCGCAGCTTTTCCTGGAACTCGTCGCACTTTTCGTTTTCCAAGCAACTTTTTGTCCGGGCGTCGTGACCGTTCATCGTGAAACTCCTGCTTACGAAAAATCATTTGGGGAAGGGGGCGCAAAGCGCGGCCGCATTCTGCGCCCCCGGTCGTTCCTACCAGGCAAATTGTACGTCGGCTGTCGCCGTCAGTGCGTGGTGCTCGCTCTTTTCATTAACGACCTGGCTATCCAGATGCAGCGCGACTTTTTCAATTTCGCGCTCCTTGTTGATCGTTAACAGCAGCAGGCCGTTGAGCGTTTCCAAGGTGTGGACTCCTTCCAGCACGCCGCAGTGGGGATGGCAGGCAGCTCTTTGGTTCAGTTTGACGATGAGGTGATTCTGCATCTCTTCGGGCATCTCGCTCAAATTGAGTGAAAGCACGGCTGCGCCGCCCTCCTTTTCCTCAACTTTGAGACCGCTGAAAAGTCCGAACACGAAGGAGATTCTGGACAGTGCTCCCTTGAAGGAGCACCCCTCATCCGCGCCGTGGCGCTGATGGCGATGCTGGAAGAACCTGCGCATCATGCCACCGTGGCAGCAGACGCTGGACCCGGAGAACTCCGTGCTGCTCTCGCGCTTGACCTTTTTGCCGTCCAGGTTGAGCAGACAGGAAACCGTTGTCTTGGCCTCTTCCCCGTTTTTAGCGAACACGTTCCGCAGGGAGAAAACCTCATCCTGGTCCTTCTGGAGATATGCAGTTAATACACCATTAATCTTTTCTTTGTTCTTGAGAACCCTCACCACATCATACAACAGTTTCGCTTTGTTCATAAAAGTAACCTCCTTGTTTTTGGTATGAGGGTACTCTACAGAACAGTTCTAAACTGGTTCTAAACAAACTATAAAATTTCTATAAAGTTATTTCTGGCTGCGATCTAGTGTCGGGGATCAGTATGTGAGATGTCTAACACTCTTCTGCTGCAACCGTTGTCCAAGCTGACTGCAGTTCATCTAAGTCGCTCCAGATAGCGCCTCACCTGGGCCGCGAGTGGCGGGGAATCCACCAGGAGGGAGAGCTCGTTATTGCGGGAAAGGGCGGACTGGGTCAGGTTGTGGCTTCCTATCAGGACGTAGCGGTCGTCGATGCTGATCGCCTTGGCGTGGGTGGTCACCCCTGCGGGAGCAAAGATCACCCGCACCCCGCCCTGCGCGAGGAGGCGCGTCGCGGTCCGGTTCTCTTTCTCGATAGGTCGCCCGGCTTCCAGGATGACGGTCACTTCGACGCCGCGCCTTTGGGCCGCGATCAACTCGCCAGCCACGGCGCGCGGCAAGCTCTTGGGGGAATCCGTAATCTTAAAAAGATAAAAGGCGCAGATTATGCGCCTTTTAGCATGGTGAATTTGATTGATGAGCGCCGAGCCGTAGGCGCTATTTTCCAGTAACTGCGGCTCGCCTGGAACAGCGGCGGCCTGGAGGGGGAGGGCGCCGAGCCAAAGCGCCGCCAGCAGCAATCCTATGCCCCTGGCGGCGGCCCGTATCAATTGAAGAGGTCCATGACCTTGGAGAAGAAGTTCTTCCGCATCGGGTTGACGTCTTCGCCGCTGATCTTCGCCAGCTCCTCTAAAAGCTCGCGCTGCTGCCGGTTCAGATTGGTCGGTGTCTCGACCTTGGCCACCACCAGGTGATCGCCGCGACCGTAACCCTGCAGCGCCGGCACACCCTTGCCGCGCATCCTGAACATGGCTCCGGACTGGGTCCCTTCCGGAATCTTCATGTTGACCCTGCCGTCCAGGGTCGGCACCTCGATCTCGCAACCCAGGGCTGCCTGGGTGAAGCTGATCGGAATCTCGCAGACAACATCGTTGTCTTCGCGCCGGAAGATGGAGTGCTCGCGCACGCTGAGCGCCACGTAGAGGTCGCCGTTGGCGCCACCCTTGGCTCCCTGGCCGCCTTCGCCGGTAAGCTTCAGCCTGATCCCGGTTTCGACCCCCGCAGGGACCTTCACCGAGATACTTTTCTTGTCGCGCACGGTGCCGGCACCCCGGCAACTCGGGCAGGGGTGTTCCACCACGCGTCCCTCGCCGTTGCAGTGGGAGCAGGTCTTGGAGACGGAGAAGAACCCCTGCTGGAAACGCATCTGACCGGCACCCTGGCAGGTCGGGCAGGTTTTCGGTGTGGTCCCGGCCTTGGCGCCGGAGCCGCCGCACGGCTCACAGCGCTTGGCGTAGGGGATGTCGATCTTCTTCTCAATTCCGAAGGCGGCCTCCTCGAAGGTCACCTCCATGTTGTACTGCAGGTCGTCGCCACGCCGGCCGCGTCCGGCCTTCTGTCTGCCGCCGCCGAACACTTCACCGAAGATGTCGCCGAAGATGTCGCCGAAGGGAGAGCCGCCGCCGAAACCGCCGGAGTTGAAGCCTCCGCCCATGGCTGCGTGGCCGAACTGGTCGTAGCGTGCTCTTTTTTCCGGGTCGGAGAGCACCTCGTAGGCCTCGGAGACCTCTTTGAACTTGTCCTCGCTCGCCTTGTCACCGGCGTTCTTGTCCGGGTGGTGCTTGACCGCCAGGCGCCGGTACGCCTTCTTGATCTCGGTCTCGGAAGCGTTCTTGTTCACTTCGAGAAGTTCGTAA
>Ga0209123_1002430_pt1 | contig 15783 bp, 14 predicted proteins | sample BarGraIncu00431A_FD_184500 | JGI IMG/M metagenome (GOLD analysis project Ga0209123, IMG submission 184500) | Arctic peat soil microbial communities from Barrow, Alaska, USA - Barrow Graham LP Incubations 004-31A (SPAdes) (version 2) | ecosystem: Environmental > Terrestrial > Soil > Wetlands >...
AAAGCTTTGGAACTTGGTGGTTTTGAAAAAGATGAGGAAGTTAAGGAAATAACAGTAGGATTTGGTCATAAAGCAACTTTAAGTCATGCAGGTGAGATAGTCAATGCAGTTAAAGAAGGGAAGATTAGACACTTCTTCTTGATTGGTGGATGTGATGGTGCAAGGCCAGGAAGAAATTATTATACTGAATTTGCAAAGCTTGTTCCAAAAGACTGTATTATTCTTACGTTAGCCTGTGGAAAATACCGTTTTAATAAATTAGAATTTGGTGAGGTAGCAGGACTTCCAAGGTTACTTGACGTAGGTCAATGTAACGATGCATATTCTGCTGTTAGAATTGCTAATGCGCTAGCTGATGCATTTGAATGCACCATTAATGATTTGCCACTTTCGTTTATTATAACTTGGTATGAGCAGAAAGCTGTAGCTGATCTACTAGCATTATTGTCACTTGGAGTAAAAGGAATTTATCTTGGACCAACACTTCCAGCGTTTTTAAGCCCAAATGTATTACAATTCTTAATTGACACATTTGATCTTAGAGCAATAAGTACACCAGAGGATGACTTAGCGCAAATACTTGGATAAATGATTAAGATGTAGAAAATATAATTAATAATAATTTTATATCATATTACGAACTTCAAAGCATCCTATAGGGTGCTTTTGTTTTGTTTATACATTTTTAAATTTGTTCATATCCAATTTATAGTAATCATAGTATAATTAAATATAGTCATATTGCTTCATTTATTACAATGGTAATTATAGTAACTAATACATATTTCAAAGCATAAAGTAAATTAAGAAATAAATTTAAGGAAGTGATATGACTAAGATGATATCATTAATTAGCACGGATGTTCTTGCAATCATTGCACTTCGTTTTACAATAAGCTTTGCTAAACGGAACGTTGTTGTAGGTAATAAAAAAAATATGATTTACATATATGCAGCAGTGATTACAATTATTTTGCTGATTTTAGAAATAACGACTATTTTAATGGAACTTTCAAGTAATAACAAACTTATGATACCTCACCGTATAGCTAACATCTTAGGATTTTCTTTAAGCCCCCTAGTTCCTTGTATTCTTTTATTATTTAATAGCAATAAAGAAAAAAATATCTTGCATAATTGCTTTTTAACAATACCTTTATGTTTTAATGCTTTTATGTGTCTTTTAAGCTATAAGACAGGTTTCATATTTTTCGTTGATGCTCAAAATCAATATACACGAGGGAATTTATTTTTATTGCCCACTATAATTTGTATGTTTTATTATGTAGTGTTTGTAGTAGCTGTAATCAAAAATAGTGTTAAATACGAAATGGAAGATAAAAAAAATTTAATTCCTATTCTTTTTATACCTATACTAGGAATGATTCTTCAAATTTTATTTAAAGATTTAATACTAATATGGAGCTGCACCTCCATATCTTTGCTGATATATTATATTTTTTTGCTTGAGCTAAAATTCAAATATGATGTTCAAACTGGAATTAAAAATCGTGTTGCATTTGAAAGAGAAATGGAAACATATGTAGAAGATGATAAAAATGCAACGATTGTTATGTTTGATTTAAATGATTTAAAGAAGACTAATGATACACACGGACATAAAGCTGGAGATGAAATGATTTTTTATACTGCAAAAATTATAGAGGAAAGTTTTATGAAAATTGGTAAGGCTTATAGGATTGGTGGTGATGAATTTTGTGTTATTTGTAATGAGATTCCAAGGAAATTGGTAGATAGTGCTCTATCTAATTTAGATGTTTTATTAATTAAATTAAATCAAAAGAGGCATGTTAAAATTGTAGTTGCTTATGGATATGCATTTTACAACAAAAATGAAAATGAAAGTATATATTCTACACTTGTTCAAGCTGATAAAGCTATGTATATTCACAAAGCGAAATTAAAGGAATATATTATATAATACTGGTCGAAGAAGCTAAGGTTAGGTATTTTATCGATTGTTAATAATAAAGAGTATGCAGAAAAATTTTCTGCATACTCTTATTCTACTTAAAATATAAGTATAAAAATTTATGAATCATCTCGTAATATATTAAGATCTTTACCTTGCATTATTTTATTCATAGTTCTGGCAGAACACATTTTACCACACATTGTACAACTGTCAGCATTTTCTGGCATTGATTCTTTTCTATATCTTATGGCTTTTTCTGGATCTATTGCAAGTTCAAACATCCTCTTCCAATTAAGAGCTTGCCTTGCAGTACTCATTTCATTGTCTAAGGCGCGGCTACCTGGAATTTTTTTGCCTATATCCCCAGCATGAGCTGCAATTTTACATGCAATAATGCCTTCACGTACATCGTCAACATTAGGAAGTCTTAGATGTTCTGCTGGAGTTACATAACAAAGGAAATCAGCTCCACAGCTTGCAGCCAAAGCACCTCCGATGGCACTTGTAATATGGTCATATCCTGGAGCAATATCTGTAACTAGAGGTCCTAAAATATAAAAAGGTGCACCATGACATAATTTCTTAGCAAGTAATACATTTGCCTCAATTTCATTTATTGCCATATGACCTGGACCTTCTATTATAACTTGTACATTCTTTTCCCAAGCTCTTAAGGTTAATTCACCAAGCACCATTAATTCATGGATTTGACAAGCATCAGTTGCATCATTAATGCAGCCGGGTCTACATGCATCGCCAAGGCTTAAAGTTAAGTCATATTTTTGACATATTTCTAATATCTCATCAAAATGTTCATAAAAAGGATTTTCTTTATGGTTTAATTCCATCCAAGCATATAGGAGTGATCCTCCACGAGATACAATATGAGTTATTCTCTTATTTCTTTTAAATACATTTGCAGTTGCTGTGTTTAAACCAGCGTGTATTGTTACAAAATCAACTCCATCTTTTGCATGTTTTTCTACTACATCTATTAATTCTTTAGAAGTAATATCCTGTAATTCTTTATCGTAAAAACCTAGGGCATCATAGATTGGAACGGTACCAATCATTGCAGTAGAATCAGAAATAAGTCTTTTTCTAAATTCTTCTGTTTTACCAAAGGAGCTTAAATCCATAACAGCTTCAGCTTTCATATCTATAGATAATTGTACCTTCTTCATTTCTTCATCAATATCACAACAATCTTTTGAAATACCAAGATTTACATTGATTTTCGTTTTTAAACCATCGCCAACGCCTTCGGGGCTTAGTATTTTATGATTTCTATTAGCAGGAATTGCAACTACACCTCTTGCTATTTTTTCTCTTAAAACTTCTTCTGGCATATTTTCTTTTTTTGCAACTATCTTCATCTCTTTAGTTATAATACCTTTTTTTGCAGCATCCATTTGAGTTGTATACATCATTTTATAGTCTCCCTTACAGTTGTATTATTTTTGAAATAAAAAAAAGCAAGCTCATAAAGAGCTTGCAACAAAAACGTTGTAATAAACTCCCTACGTTGGAATTACCCAAATCAGGTTATGAGGGTCAGCGATAATATCTCTTTCTCAGCTCTTGTTGCGAGCTCCCCTTGTTTAATTTATTTAGTTATTATTTTCCTTAAGTATATTAGTAAAACAATCCTTTGTAAAGTCTTTTTTATTTTTGGTATGAATGAAAAGAGTATGCATACACTTTCAAACTATGCAAAGATATGTTATACTTCGTCTAATAAATAATTTTCAGGGAGGCTTTTTATGGAAAGATATGAAATAAATAAGAATTTGGCTCAGATGTTAAAGGGCGGAGTAATCATGGATGTAGTGAATGTAGAGCAGGCGATAATTGCAGAAAAGGCAGGAGCCTGCGCAGTAATGGCACTAGAGAGAGTACCTTCGGATATTAGAAAAGAGGGTGGAGTAGCTAGAATGTCTGACCCCAAAATGATTAAAGAAATAAAAGCTGCAGTAACTATTCCAGTAATGGCTAAAGGTAGAATAGGTCATTTTGTTGAAGCACAAATTCTTCAGGAAATAGGTGTAGACTTTATAGATGAGAGCGAAGTTCTGACTCCAGCAGATGAGCAGTATCATATAAATAAGTGGGATTTTAAAGTACCTTATGTTTGTGGAGCAAGAAATTTAGGTGAGGCACTAAGAAGAATTGGAGAAGGTGCTGCCATGATAAGAACAAAAGGTGAAGCAGGCACAGGTAATGTAGTAGAAGCTGTTAGGCACATGAGATGTATAATGGATGAAATTCGTAAAGTTAAGAATGCTCCGAAAGAAGAGCTAATGACAATTGCTAAAGAGTTTGGGGCACCTATTAATTTAATAGAATATGTATGGAAAAACGGTAAACTACCAGTAGTAAATTTTGCTGCAGGCGGAATAGCGACCCCAGCCGATGCTGCACTCATGATGCAACTTGGAGCAGAAGGAGTTTTTGTAGGTTCAGGAATTTTTAAGGCAGAAAATCCTGAGGCTAGGGCAAAAGCAATAGTCCTTGCAACTACATATTATAATGATCCGAAAGTTGTTGCAAAAGTTTCAGAAAATCTTGGTGAAGCAATGAGTGGCCTAGAAATAAGCGAAATTAAAGAGAAGTTTGCGCAGAGAGGTTGGTAAAATTGAAAATAGGTGTTTTATCACTTCAAGGAGATGTAATTGAACATATAAATCATATTACAAAACTTGGTCACGTTGGGATAGAGGTTAAGAAACTCGAAGATATGGAGGGGATACATGGAATAATCCTACCAGGTGGTGAGAGTACAACAATTGGAAAACTTTTAAGGGAGACAAAAATGCTTATACCTCTAAGGGATAAAATACTTTCAGGATTACCTGTGTGGGGAACTTGTGCTGGTATGATTTTACTTGCTAAATCTATTGAGGGCGAAATAGATGGGCATCTTAAAATTATGGATATAAAGGTAAAAAGAAATGCTTATGGAAGCCAAATTAATAGTTTTAAAAGGAATGTTATAATAAGTGAGATTTCAAGTGAACCCTTGCCACTAGTGTTTATACGTGGACCTGTAATTACAGAAGTTTCAAGTAATGTAAAAATAATATGCAAGGTTGATGATAAAATTGTAGCAGCAATACAAGATAATATGTTAGTTACAGCTTTCCATCCAGAACTTACTGATAACTTAGAAGTTCATAAATATTTTATAAATATGTGTTACTAAAATTGTTAGCAATATCTATTTTGAAAACATATAAACAAACTGTAACAAAAATTCAAATCAGCATATTATATAATGTAGACAAGTCTACAAAATGTGATATGGAGGCGATTAACAATGTTAGCACCTTTTATAATATGCTTAAGAGAAGGCATAGAAATTTTCTTAGTCATTATTCCTCTAGTAGTTTATTTTAACAAAAACAAACTATATGGAATGACTAAGAGTGCATTGCTAGGTGGCGCTTTAGGAACTTTTATTGCAACTATAGTTGGTTCAATAATATTCTCTCAAGTTGCTTTATTAGATGGTCCTGCAGGAGAATTATTTGATGGACTTTTAGGGATAGTACTCGCTGCACTTGTATTATACAGTGTAGTACTCTTAAGGAAGAACAAATCATTTAATACAACTGCAAATCAGCAATTTATTTCATTAAGCAAAAAAGGAGTATTTATCCTTGCAGCTATAACATTCTTTAGGGAACTTCTAGAAGTAACATTATTTATATTAACTAGTGCGCAGTCAGGTTCTCCTATTTTATTGATAGGTTCATGCATATTAGGACTTGCCAGTGCAGCACTAATTGTTTATGTAGTGGCTAGAGGATTTTCAATGATTAATATAAGTGTAGTATTTTATATGTTAAATATATTTTTAGTTGGACTTGGTGCATACTACTTTGGTGATGGATTAGATGTATTGTTTGGTAGGTATGTTCCTGAGATATTTAAATTGGGTATATTACTATATGCAGTGCCTAGTTACTATTTAATGATAAAAAATGATCTGAAGAAATATCTAATTTCTGATAAGCTAAAATAATTATATTTGAATGTAATATTAATCTCATACATCTTTATTTTCAAACTTGTTTGAAAATGTTTATGTATGGGATGTTTTTTATGATAAAATAAGTTGCTATCATTTATAGATTAATTATGCAGGGGGAAAAAAGGGTGGAAGATAATTTTAATTTATCTGAATATATGAGTAATGGAATCGAAAATGTTGTAAAGGGTGTGGTGAAAGCATCACTTAAAAACCCAAAAGAAACATCATTTGTATTTAAATATGCGTTATCAAGTAAGGAAGCAAAAAAGAAGAGGGAGAAGTTTGAGAGTGAAGGTGAACATATTCCTGCATTTTTAATTTCTAGTATAACAAGCAGTTGCAACTTATTTTGCAAAGGGTGTTATGCAAGGGCCAATAAATCATGTGGTGAAAACCCTCAAAATAAGCAGATGTCTACGCAAAGATGGGAAGAATTATTTAAGGAAGCCAAAGGACTTGGGATTTCTTTTATACTGCTTGCAGGTGGTGAGCCTTTACTAAGAAAAGATGTTATAGAAAAGGCAGCGGAGCATAAAGAAATTATATTTCCAATATTCACTAATGGAACAATGCTTAAGGATGAATATATAAAGTTATTAGATAAAAACAGAAATCTAGTGCCTATGCTCAGCATCGAAGGGGATAGGGAGCAGACAGATGATAGACGAGGAGAAGGAACTTATGATGTTCTAATGAATGTAATGGACAGACTTAAGAAAAAGGGTATATTATATGGTGCATCGGTCACAGTAACAACTGAAAATTTAAGAACTGTTACTAGTAATGCCTTTTTTGAAAAGTTGTATAACAAAGGTTGTAGAGCAATTATTTACGTGGAGTATGTTCCAGTAACACAGGAAACAAAACAATTAGCACCAACTGATAGTGAACGTCAATTATTGGATAGCGCGCAGCAAAAGCTTAGAAAGCAATATGAAGATGTCATTTTTCTATCATTTCCAGGAGATGAGAAATACTCAGGTGGATGTCTTGCTGCAGGAAGAGGTTTCTTTCACATTAATGTAGATGGTCGAGCAGAACCTTGCCCATTCTCACCTTATTCTGACACTAATTTAAAAGACTGTACTTTGAGAGAGGCTTTAAAGTCACCATTATTTAGAAAACTTAACGAAACTGGAATACTACTAGGAGAACATGATGGCGGGTGCATTCTTTTTGAAAAAGAAAATAAGGTTAAAGAAATACTCAATAGTTGTAAATAAAAATGATATTGCATGGAGTTGTATAATATGTAAATAATTATGACCTCTAGGTTGCTTCGTAGTAGCCTAGAGGTCATAATATTTTAGACTATTTAAGCATAAATCCTTGTTTGTCTAAAAAATCTTTCATATGTGGTCTTTGAGGTTTGCTCATTAAACCAGACACTTGATTTGTCCATGTATCTACTCTTTTACCTTTAGTTCTTTTCTCATAATAATCAGTAATATGATCATCATATTTTTTTATGAGCGGTGCATCACCATCTATGTTATATACATCTGTTTTAAATATTACATCTTGAGGTAACCTTTCTTTTTTATCTGGATTATCATCAGGATAACCAATACACATTCCAAATACAGGGTATACACCAGAGGGAATGTTTAAAATCTTACATATTTCTGATGGATTATTTCGAATTCCACCTATATAAACTCCACCTAGGCCTAGAGATTCAGCAGCAATTAAAGTATTTTGAGCAGCAAGAGATGCATCTACAGTTGCTAAAATAAAAGTTTCAGTATTTGCCTCAGCCATAGTTTTATCATTAATTTCGCATGAAGTTTTACTGCGGTTTAAATCAGCACAGAAAACTAAAAACAAAGGGCACTGCTCCACATAACTTTGATCTCCTGCAAGATATGCTATATTTTTTCTATTATCCATATCAACTACATTTATAATTGTGTAGGCTTGAATAAAACTAGAAGTTGAGGCACATTGAGCACATTCAATAATGGCTTTTAATTTTTCAACTTCTATAGGCTGATCCTTATATTTTCTTATAGATTTATGATTTTTTAATAAATTTATTGTTTCATTCATATCTTTAACCACCTTAATTAGAATTTTGTTATTTGAGCATTTTAAAATAAATTATTCATGTCAATAATATACCATAAATCAAATAAAATAAAAGCAATATTGAGCTTAGATAAATGAATTTACACATCCATTATTTAATAGTATATTATAGATAATGTATTTTATAAAATTATTAGAGGTGAAGAGTATGTATAAACTTTTAATTGCCGATGATGAACCAAGGATTCGGAGAGGTTTAAGAAATGCTTTGGAATGGAATGAATTTAGTATTGAGGTGGTGGGTGAAGCCGAAGATGGTGAAATAGCCTTAATTCAAACAGAAAAATTAAAACCAGATATAATATTTTTAGATATATGTATGCCATTTTTAAATGGCTTGGAGCTCATTAAAAAATTAAATGAGACAGACCACAATTGTATTATTATAGTAATAACGGGATATGATGAATTTGAATATATGCATGAAGCACTTAAACTTAAAACATTCGATTATCTTTTAAAACCGGTTCCAAAAGAAGTACTTAGAGATACAGTTAATAAAGCAATACTAGAAATAAGTAAAAATGAAGAGAAAAAGGTATATTTAGATTGGGCAGATAAACAATTAGACGAAAATTCTGATATGTTAAAACAAGTTTTTTTAAATAATTGGCTAAAGGGCAATTATGTATATGAGAAATTATTAAATGAATTAAAATTTTTTAAATATAAATTCGATTCTGGCATTGCAATAGTAGTAATCAAAGTAATAGAGAGGTTAAATCATGAGGTATACTCAAAAAACTGGGATAGAGAACTGTTAAATTTTGCTTTAACTAATGTTACTCTTGAGATCATGAGCAAAGTTAATCCTGAAGTCACATATATTGATGAAGACAATAACATTGTTATAATTAGTAATGTTAGCAATATATCAGAGTGGTTAAATATAGCAAATGAAATTGAAAATAAAATATATTACTATTTGCATTTCACTGTAATTATGCAGCAAAAGAAAATTAAAAATGGTATTGTAGATGTAGAAAATGTTTATAATGAAATTATAGATAATATAAATAAAATAGCTGCTTATAAGCCAATAGTACTTCTAGCTATTAGATATATTGATAGTAATTACAATGTAAACGATTTGAATTTGGGCGATGTAGCAGAAAAATTTAATCTAAGTTCCTCCTACTTAAGTAAGTTATTAAAACGGGAGGTAGGACTTTCCTTTATTGATTACCTTACAGAGTATAGGATTAATAAGTCTATTTGTATTATGGATGATCCTAAATTTAAGATTTACGAAATTGCAGAAGCGGTAGGATATAACAATCAACATTATTTTTGTAAGGCATTTAAAAAAGTTATGGGTATAGCTCCAACAGAATATAGAGGGAGGAGTATGTAATTGATTAAAAATATTAAAGATAAAAGTATATATATATTTGTTTTACTTTTAATAATTACTACTTCAATAATAATTATTAAAGAAGTTACTATAAAAAAATCAGAAGGTGTGGAATTTGTAATTGGAATGTCACAAGCAAATTTGACGGAACCTTGGAGAATTTCTATGAATAATGAAATAATAGAGGAAGCGAAAAAATATAAAAATATAAAAATTGTATATAAAGATGCTGGTGGAGATACAGACAAACAAAAAAAAGATATAAATGAACTGGTAAGTGATGGTGTGGATCTTTTAATTGTATCAATAAATGATTCAAAAAAACTGACACCAATTGTGAGACAAGTATATAAATCGATGCCAGTAATAGTTTTAGATAGAGCTGTTGAAGGGTATGATTATTCATTATATATTGGACCAGACAATGAAAAAATAGGAATTCAAGTAGGAAATTTTGTAGTAAATTTAATTGGTAAAAGTGAAGGAAAAGTTATGGAGGTACAGGGCGTATTAGACTCTTCTCCAGTTATAGCAAGAAGCAATGGCTTTAGAGAAGTGCTTAAAAAACATAATAATATTGTAGTATCCAAAACTATTGTGAGTAATTGGCAAAGAGATGAAGCAGAAGATAAAGTTACAGAGGCACTAAAGGAAGATAAAAACATAAATGTTATATTCGCTCATAATGACTATATGGCTTTAGGAGCTTATAAGGCTGCTTTTAAACTTGGCCTTAATAACATAAAAATTATTGGTGTGGATGGCCTTACTGGAGAAAATAGTGGATTGGATTTAGTTTCTAAGGGAATGATTAAAGGAACTTTTACTTGTAAAACCGGAGGAGCAGAAGCTGTAGATTATGCAATGGATATTTTAAATAAGAAAGGTGACATACCAAAAAAAATTCTACTTAAAAGTGATAAAATTACAATTGCAAACGTAGATGAATATTTAAATAATAAATCAAAGAAACTAGTAAATAATAAAAATTAGTATTAGGCTATGCTCAATTAATGTCAGAGAGTAGATGGAGAGATGCCGATGCCAAATCAATTAAAGAAGCAGCCAAGGATGCTGATATTAATTTGGATTTTATAGAAGAAGGTTATACAAAGGAAGATCAAAAACGATTAATTAGGAAATTAATAAAAAAGAAAGTAGATATAATTGCCTTTTCACCTTTTGTGAAGTCGGGCTTTGATGATGTTCTGCTCGAGGCAAAAGATGCAGGTATTCTAGTTATTTTATGTGATAGAAGTGTGGATTCGGATGAATCGCTTTGGACCTGCAACATTGGTTCAGATTTCGTGGAGGAGGGACGACGTGCTGCAAGACTATTATTAGAACATTTTAAGGAGAAAGAAGTAAATATATTTGAAATCAAAGGTAACATAGGGTCAGCCCCTGAAATTGAAAGAGAGGCTGGATTTAATGAAGTAATTAAAGAACATCATAATTATAAGATAGTAGCAGAGGGTACTGGAAATTTTAATTTTGATGAGGGAAAGAAAGTAATGACAAATTTTCTGAATCATAAAAATAAAAAAATAAATATGGTATTTGCTCATAATGATGATATGGCACTTGGTGCTATAAAAGAGGCAGGATTTATACCAGGAAAAGATATTATTGTTATTGGAATAGATGCTACTAAGCAAGCATAACTCTCTATAAAAGAAGGTGAAATGTACAGTACTGTAGAGTGCAATCCACTTTTAGGCCCTCAATTAATGAAAACAGCGCGACAAATAATGAGAGGCGATGAAGTCCCAGTAAAAATAGTAAATGCAGAAGAGGTCTTTACAAAAGATAATTCAGCAAAAGAATTCAATAATAGAAAATATTAGATATAAAATACAGCGCTGTTATGTAGTGTTGTATTTTTTTGTTCCAAATAGTGTAAATAATAGCCGATTAGTATAAATACAGTAATGATAAATTGATATATAATTAATGTAAACGATTCGATATTAATCAGGGGGGTTTATTAATGAAAAATAAAAAAATAATTGCATTTTTAGCTACTGCGGTACTAGTTACTTCGATGTTTGTTGGATGTGGTTCAAAGACTGCGACCACTGGTGGGAATTCAGCGACAACAGCTACAAGTAAAAAAATAGTTATAGGTTTTGCACAAATTGGTGCAGAAAGCGGTTGGAGAGATGCAGAAACCAACTCAGTAAAAGATATTCCAAAGCAAAATAAGGACATTGAATTAAAATTTTCAGATGGACAACAAAAACAGGAGAATCAGATAAAAGCTATAAGATCATTCATAGCTCAAAAAGTTGATGTAATAGCTTTAGCACCAGTTGTTGAGTCAGGTTGGGACACAGTTTTAAAAGAAGCAAAAGATGCTAAGATACCAGTTGTTTTAATGGATAGAACTATAAAAGTTTCAGACGAATCCTTGTATACTACATTTATAGGTTCTGATTTCCCATTAGAAGGAAAGAATGCAGCTAAGTTTTTAACAGATAAGTATGGTAAGACTGGAAAGGCTAATATAGTTGAACTTCAAGGAACAGTTGGATCAAGTGCACAGGTTGATCGTATGGCAGGCTTTAAAGCAGGAATTAAGGATTTCCCAGGACTTAAAATTATTAAATCACAATCTGGTGACTTTACCCGCGCGAAAGGTAAGGAAGTTATGGAGGCTTTCTTAAAATCAGATGGAAAGAATATTCAAGTTTTATATGCTCATAATGATGATATGGCAATGGGTGCTATACAGGCAATTGAAGAGTATGGTCTAAAACCAGGAAAAGATATAACTATAGTTTCAATTGATGGAATTAAAGATGCATTCACTGCAATGTCACAAGGTAAGACTAACTGCGTAGTTGAATGTAATCCACTACTCGGACCACAACTAGCAAAAGTTGCAAGAGATTTAAATGCAGGAAAGACAGTAGACAAATGGGTAAAATCATCAGAGGGTGTCTTTGTTGGAGCTGACCAGGCTACAAAGGCATTGCCTAGTCGTAAGTATTAGTTTATGAATATATAGGTTAATAACATAAGAGCATGAATACTTTTGTAAGTATTCTGCTCTTATGTTGTAAAAAAGATATGTTGTCATTTTGATTAGAGGAGGGATAGCTTGATGCCAGATAGTAATGTAGTTTTAGATATGAGAGGTATATGTAAGACATTCCCAGGAGTAATAGCCCTTTCAAATGTTGATTTTCAGCTTAAAAAAGGAGAAATTCATACATTGATGGGTGAAAATGGAGCTGGAAAATCAACATTAATTAAAGTACTTACTGGAGTTTATCAAATTGATGACGGCGAAATAATTTTAAATGGTAAAGAAATTAGAATTACGTCGACCCAGGCAGCTCAAAAACATGGAATTAGTACTGTTTATCAAGAAGTTAATTTATGTCCTAATTTAAGTGTGGCTGAAAATATATATATAGGTCGTGAGCCTATAAAAAGGGGAGCTATTGATTGGGATACAATAAACAAAAATGCTAAGCAATTATTAGAGGAAAGGCTTAATTTAAAAATAGATGTAGAAAAGTTATTATCTTCTTATTCTGTAGCAATACAGCAAATGATTGCAATTGCACGTGCTGTTGATATTTCAAAGGGAATACTTATACTAGATGAGCCAACCTCTAGTTTGGATAGTAACGAAGTAAAAGAGTTGTTTAAAGCAATGAGAAAACTCAAAGATGAGGGTATGTCTATAATATTTGTAAGTCACTTTTTAGAGCAGGTCTATGAAATATCTGACAGAATAACTATACTCAGAAATGGTAAATTTATTGGAACGTATGAAGCCGATAAACTTGCACGAATCGACTTGATTTCTAAGATGGTAGGTAAGGAATTTAATAACATAGAGAGTATTATTAAGAAATCTAGAGAAGTAAGTTCTAAGTCAAGTGAAGGTAATTTTTTGAAGGCAACTAAATTTGGTAAAAAAGGTACAATAGAACCTTTTGATTTAGATATAAAGCAAGGAGAAATTCTTGGATTTGCAGGACTTTTAGGATCTGGAAGATCAGAAATTGCAAAATTAATATTTGGCATTGATAAATCTGATAGTGGAACAATCAAAATTGGGGGCAGTGAGTATTCTTATATTTATCCACTTAAAGCTATTAAAGAAGGTTTCGGATTTTGTCCTGAGGATAGGAAGGTTCAAGGTATAATTGGCGAACTATCAATTAGAGAGAACATAATATTGGCACTACAATCAAGTATGGGAATTTTGAAATATTTACCGATGAAAAAGCAACAAGAAATTTCAGAAAAATATGTACAATTATTAAAAATAGCTACACCTAGTATTGAACAGAGGATAGATAATTTAAGTGGTGGAAACCAACAAAAGGTAATACTTGCAAGATGGCTTGCAACTAATCCGAAACTTTTAATTTTAGATGAACCTACAAGAGGAATTGATGTAGGGGCAAAGAGTGAAGTAATGAAACTTGTAGCGAAACTTGCAGGTGAAGGTATGACAATTATATTCATATCTTCAGAGCTCCAAGAAATGGTAAGGTGCTGTGATAGGGTATTTGTATTAAAAGATAGGATGATTATCAGAGAACTATTAGGTGATGAAATACAGGAAAAAATCATAATGAGAACTATTGCACAGGGAGGTTTCAGTTATGGAAAAAACCAAGCGTAAGAGTAATTTATCAAAAATATGTAGTATGTCTATTTTCTGGCCACTAATGTGTTTAGTTTGCATTATTTTTATTAACTTTATTATAAATCCTCAATTTTTAAGTATACAAATGAGAGATGGTCATTTATTTGGTAGTTTAATTGATATATTAAATAGAGCAGCACCACTTATTCTTATATCACTTGGGATGACAATAGTAATCGCTGTCCAAGGGATTGATATTTCAGTAGGTTCTGTAATCGCAATATGTGCTTGCATCTCAGCAACGGTAATAGTTAATAACGGAGGCGTGGTACTAGCAATATGCGCTGGGTTATTTGCGGGACTTATTTGCGGTATGTGGAATGGTTTTTTAGTTGCATATATTGGAGTACAACCAATGGTTGGTACATTAATTCTATATATTGTAGGTAGAGGAATAGCGCAATTGATAACAGATGGAAAAATACTAACATTTACAAATAAAGCTTTTATTTTTATAGGAACTGGTTATTTACTTATACCAATGGCTGTATTTATTGCTATAGCGGTTATTTTAATAATGTATTTTGTAATGAGAAAAACTTCTTTAGGATTATTTGTTGAGGCAATTGGGGTTAATAGAGAGGCTAGTAGATTTTCTGGAATAAATGCGACAAAAGTAATTTTCTCACTTTATGCTATATGTGGTTTGCTTGCGGGTATAGCTGGAATAATTATATGTTCGAATATAAAAAGTGCAGATGCTAACAATGCAGGTCAGTGGTTGGAACTAGATGCTATTTTATCTGTAGTTATAGGTGGTACATCTATGTCAGGAGGAAGATTTTATTTAGGAGGAACTGTTATAGGAGCACTATTTATTCAAAGTCTTACTACAACTATATATAGTATTGGAGTTCCACCTGAGGTTACACTTGTTGTTAAAGCGGTTGTGGTTATAACAGTAGTTTTAATTCAGTCTCCTATATTTAGAAATATGATAACTAGAAATACTATAATTAGAAAATTGAAGACAAAGAAGGTGGCTAAGGTATGAGTAAGAAAAGTGTTAATCTATCATTCCTTAAAATAACACCATCTAATATTTCAATTTATGTTACCCTGTTATTGTTTGTAATATTATTTACGATTGGATCAATAATGTTTGATAATTTTTTTACAACTCAAGTGTTTGCTAATTTGTTTATAGATAATGCTTATCTTATAGTTGTAGCTGTAGGAGAAACATTTGCAATATTAACAGGAGGTATAGATCTTTCAGTAGGTGCGATGATTGCATTTGTAAGCATGATTTCTGCAGAGTTACTTAGAAAGGGAGTAAACCCAATTCTAGTAATTGGTTTTGTATTATTAGTAGGAATCACATTCGGAACAGTTCAAGGATTATTAATTCAAAAATTTAAATTACACCCTTGGATTGTTACATTGGCTGGTATGTTCTTTGCAAGAGGTTCAAGTTATTTAATAAGTATTGATAGTATTACTATTGGAAACCCAACATTTTCAATGATTTCTAGTTTAAGGATTCCAATTGGGTTTGGAAGCCATATTTCTATAAATGTTGTAGTGAGTTTAATTGTTGTTGCAGCTTCGGTATATATTCTGAAATATACTAAATTTGGAAGGACTATATTTGCAATCGGTGGAAATGAGAATTCGGCAATGCTTATGGGACTCCCTGTTGAAAGAACTAAAATATTAGTTTATACATTTTCAGGGTTTTGTTCATCTTTAGGTGGACT
>Ga0209123_1002431_pt1 | contig 15777 bp, 10 predicted proteins | sample BarGraIncu00431A_FD_184500 | JGI IMG/M metagenome (GOLD analysis project Ga0209123, IMG submission 184500) | Arctic peat soil microbial communities from Barrow, Alaska, USA - Barrow Graham LP Incubations 004-31A (SPAdes) (version 2) | ecosystem: Environmental > Terrestrial > Soil > Wetlands >...
TTGTTACGCGAGCATAACCATCAGCCGCATGGGAGGCAATTTGTTCATGACGAACATTAATAAACTTAATTTTTTCACTTTTGGCTAGTTCTGCTAAAAATGCAATCACCGTGTGACCACAAAGACCGAAGATATGTTCTACGCCTCTGTTTTCCAAATACTTGACGAGTTGCTTAGAAATTAATTCTTTCATTTTCATCCTCCTAAAATTTGAGAGCTATTTTGGCAAAATTCCCACCGAGTGCATCTTCAAAGGCCTGATGAAAATCAGTGAGGGGAATGACTTTAGATAAGACTGGCGATAAATCAAAGGTAGGATCCTTCAGATATTCAATAGCATCCGCAAAATCTTTAAGTGTATAGATGATGCTACCATAAATCGTTACTTCACTCCGTGTAATTTTTAGTGCTGGGTAATTTACGGGATCGCAGGTAATTCCAATGGCAACAATAGCGCCTCCTGGTTTTACAATCTTCATGGCTTGCTCAATGGATGCTGGCACACCTGCTGCCTCAACAACAACATCAAAGAATTGATCGCCCACGTCTTTAGGATGTAAAGTCTGTACATTTTTGCCAAGACGTTTGGCAATCTCTAGTTTCACAGGATTGACATCAATTACAGTAATCTTTGCTCCAACCTTATTCGCCAAGGCTACGGAAAATAGACCTTCAGTACCACCGCCAATAATGGCCACTGAATCGCCTTCTTGAATATTAGCATGTCTTAAAGCATGAACGGTAACAGCAAAAGGTTCAATTAATACTGCTCTTTCATCAGCTATTTCGTCAGGTACAGCCACTATATACTTAGCTTCAATAATAACTTCTTGGGCAAATACGCCATCAGAGGATACACCAATTGGTTGTTTAGATTCACAAATATTTGTTTTTCCTCGTTTACAGTATTCACATTGGCCGCAGAACGTATTCGGAAAAACAACAACGCGCGTACCTACCTTATGAGATACTTCTTGTCCTGCTTCAATAACCGTCCCTACAACTTCATGACCAGGGCGAAGAGGATAAGCTGCGTACGTAATCAAGCCTTTATAGACCTTAAGATCTGATCCACAAATTCCACCATAAACTACTTTAATTTTTACTTCATTTTTCTTGATTGCTGGTAAGGCTTTAGCCTCACGCAAGACCAACTCACCAGGCTGATTCAAATATAATTCTAGCATTGTACTCATACCTCCATCGTTTTTTATCTACACATAAAAAGTTTTTTTGAGTACTGCGAGTGAGCGTTGCCTTTACAATCAACATCTTTTATATGTTAATTTTTTGCAACAGGATGATACCATCTCACTCAATCTTTCTTATCTTTTTGCGGATTTACTATATCACTACATTTACCAGCTTTGAGAATGAAGCTTGATGTATCATGACCTATCATTTGCTGGACTGAGCGTCCAATAGACAAGACCGCATCCAAATCATAGCCAGTTTGAATCCCCATTTCATGACACATATGGATTAAATCTTCCGTCGCAATATTCCCAGATGCCCCCGGTGCAAAAGGACATCCGCCCAAACCTGCAAAACATGCATCATACCGCTCAATACCAGCCATCATCCCAGCAATAACATTCGCTAGCCCCATTCCTCGCGTATTGTGAAAGTGTAAAAACCAATTTACATCTGGAAACTGTTCTTTCACCTTCATACTATACTCATAAACCTGATCGGGATTTGCCATGCCTGTGGTGTCGGATAGGGATAATTCTTTCACGCCAATTTCGCGGAAACATGAAACTACGGACAGAACTTGCTCAAATGGAACTTTACCTTCAATTGAACAACCAAAAGCAGTAGAAATGGCTCCAGAAAGTTCGATACCATTTTTCGCTGCATATTCTGCACATGCAGCGAAACCTCTGACCACTTCTTCGGGCGTTTTATTAATATTAGCAAGAGAGTGAGCCCGGCTAGCTGACGCAGTAAGCTTGGCTTTGGTAATTCCCGCTGCTTTTGCTCGCTCTAAGCCACGCAAATTCATAACTAAAACTCGGTACTCAACGCCATCAACACGTTTCATTCTTTTGACAACTTCATCCGTATCCGCCATTTGCGGAATTGCTTTAGGACTGACAAAAGATCCAACTTCAATAATCTTGGCCCCCGCTTTGGTAGATCGATCTAATAGTTCAACCTTCTGCTCCACATTTAAGAGCACCTTCTCATTTTGTAGACCATCTCTAAGCCCTACTTCACAAATGGTAATCTTAGTAGGCCATTGCATATTCCAGCCTCCTTCTTCGAATTCTCTCTTTCTTGCCTGTACTCTATTTTTCGTTGTTCATGTGAACTAATTTGTTATTGTCTAAATTGTATAGCAATTCTATTATCTATTCAATAGATAAATACGATGGCATTAATATAAAATCGTTATTAATTAAAATTATATCCTGAGAAGCCGGCTTTATTCACTTAACGGATCATACGTTACAAAGACTTCTTTGACCTTTGCTCTCATTCGTTGTATATTATCAAAACATTCTAAAGCAATTGACAACTTAACTATTTAGGAATACGCTCTTATTAGATCGATCTGTAAATTCTTTATACCATATGGTTTAACTACCATGTGTTTTAATTTTGAACTCTAGAATAAAACACAATAGGAGGAAAGCTTATGAATACTCTAGAATCAACAGACAAAACTCTTACTACGAATTCACCAACAAGTAAACCAACCCGTGCTCGCCATGTCGTTCTTTTGCTGTTATTTGTCGTAACTGCCATTAATTACCTGGATCGTACTAACATGGCAGTCGCTGCACCAGCCATGAGTGCAGAATTTGGCTTCGATGCCGCTACCATGGGTCTACTCTTTTCTGCTTTTGGTTGGACCTATGCCTTCATGCAAATACCTGGAGGTGCATTCTTAGATCGCGTTGGACCGCGAGTTGCCTATCTGTGGTCCTGTGGTTTATGGTCTTTCTTTACCCTATTAATGGGTTTTGGTAAAGGTTTTACTACTTTATTTGGACTTCGTTTAGCCATTGGCTTTGCTGAAGCTCCCGCCTTCCCAACAAACAGTCGGGTCGTTGCCTCATGGTTTCCTAAAGAGGAACGTGCCATGGCGACTGCCGTTTATACAGCAGGCGAATATGTTGGTCTGGCCTTTCTAACCCCCGTACTCTTCTGGCTACTGGCTACTTGGGGTTGGTCAAGTATTTTCTTAATTACTGGTATTATTGGTGTTGCATTTAGTATCGTTTGGTATACCTACTATCGCGACCCCAAAGATAGTACCTCTGTCAATCAAGCAGAATTGGACCTAATCCGTGAAGGCGGTGGACTGGGAGAGACTGCACGCAAAGCAGATAAATTTGAATGGTCTGATCTACGTACACTCACTCAATACCGTCAATTATGGGGTATTTATATTGGTCAATTCGCTACAGCTTCCACTTTGTACTTCTTTTTAACATGGTTTCCAACATACCTAGTTACCGAAAAACATATGCCCATGTTAAAAGCGGGGTTTTATGCCTCAGTGCCCTACATTGCTGCATTTATCGGCGTGTTGATCGGTGGTTATTGGTCCGATACCATGCTGAAGAAAGGCTATTCCCTGTCAGCCGCACGTAAAGTTCCCATTGTCACTGGGGGGTTGTTGAGTACTTGCATCGTCTTGGCAAATTACTCCAATGATTTTACTGTTATCATTTCAATCATGTCTGTAGCTTTTTTTGCACAAGGAATGGCTGCTATTGGTTGGGTTGTTGTTGGTGATGTTGCACCACCTAAATTGGTAGGATTGGCCGGCGGAGTATTTAACTTCTGCGCCAACCTATCTGGTATCATTACACCCATTGCCATTGGCTTTATTGTACAGGCCACTGGCTCCTTTACGGGTGCTCTTGTCTTTATGAGTTTTATTGCCTTACTCGGCGCATCCTCCTACCTCTTCATTGTAGGCGAAATTAAGCGTGTAGGCGTAGAATCTTAAATCCTACTTGAAAAAGAGGAGACCGACTAGCAAAATTGCTAACTGGTCTCCTCTTTCCTCTGTTGTTTCTTATCATATACCACAATAATTCCATATTATCTCAATTTTGATAGGATCACGTCCCATTTTATTATAAAAATCAAAATATTCTAAACCCGTTGACAATTTAAATAATTTCTAATATACTCTTGTTAGATCGATCTACAAAATAAAAATAGGGGGCAAGATTATGAATTCTCCACAGCCAACAAGTAATAATCTTAACGCTAATTCACCAGCCAGTAAACCAACCCGCGCCCGTCACGTCGTCTTATTGCTATTATTTGTCGTAACTGCTATTAACTATCTAGACCGTACCAACATGGCAGTCGCTGCACCAGCCATGAGGGCTGAATTTGGCTTTGATGCCGCTACCATGGGTCTGCTCTTTTCCGCTTTTGGTTGGACCTATGCCTTCATGCAAATACCTGGAGGTGCATTCCTAGATCGCGTTGGACCGCGAGTTGCCTATCTGTGGTCCTGTGGTTTATGGTCTTTCTTTACTCTATTAATGGGTTTTGGCAAAGGTTTTACTACTTTATTTGGACTTCGTTTAGCCATTGGTTTTTCCGAAGCTCCTGCTTTCCCAACCAACAGTCGGGTTGTTGCCTCTTGGTTTCCTAAAGAAGAACGTGCTATGGCGACTGCAGTTTACACGGCAGGTGAATATGTTGGTTTGGCTTTTCTAACCCCTGTCCTCTTTTGGTTACTGGCTACTTGGGGCTGGTCAAGCATCTTCATATGTACTGGTGTTATTGGTATTATCTTTAGTATCGTATGGTATGCTTACTATCGTGATCCCAAGGATAGTACATCGGTAAATCAGGCAGAATTAGACTTAATCCGAGCCGGTGGTGGACTTGGAGAGACGGCACGCAAGGCCGATAAATTCAATTGGTCTGATCTACGCACACTGACTCAATATCGTCAATTATGGGGCATTTATATTGGTCAGTTTGCTACAGCTTCCACTCTGTACTTCTTTTTAACATGGTTTCCAACATACTTAGTTACAGAAAAACACATGCCCATGTTAAAAGCGGGATTTTATGCCTCCGTACCTTATATTGCAGCATTTATCGGTGTTCTTATTGGTGGCTATTGGTCTGACACCATGTTGAAAAAAGGTTATTCCTTGTCAGCTGCACGTAAAGTTCCTATTGTTACGGGTGGCTTGTTGAGCACTTGTATCGTCTTAGCAAATTACTCCGATGATTTTAATGTTATCATTTCAATCATGTCCGTAGCGTTTTTTGCACAAGGAATGGCCGCCATTGGTTGGGTTGTTGTTGGTGACGTCGCACCACCTAAATTGGTCGGACTCGCCGGCGGAGTATTTAACTTCTGCGCCAACCTATCTGGTATCATTACCCCCATTGCCATTGGCTTTATTGTACAGGCCACTGGTTCCTTTACGGGTGCTCTTGTCTTTATGAGTTTTATCGCTTTACTCGGTGCTTCCTCTTATCTCTTTATTGTCGGTGAAATTAAACGGGTCGGCGTAGAATCTTAAGTCTTCATTAAAAAGAGGAGATCAATTAGCGTTACGCTAGTAGATCTCCTCTTTCCGTTGTATGACGAAAGAGTCTCCAACTACGATAGAATCTAATTATGCAACCCAAATTCATTACCCGCGAGTCCTGGAAATAATACTCTAAAGTAGCATTGATCAACATCAAGAGTATGATATTGATCATACTTTTATTCATTATTATATGTGACTCCATTAATATTATCAAACTATTCTAAAATGATTGACAATTTTATTGTAATTTAGTATAATTTTGTAAGATCGATCTATGATTTTAATAAGAGGAGGAAACATTATGGATACTCCCGAATCAATGCCGGTACGCCTTAAAACTCCCCCGCCAACAAGCACACCAACTCGTGCTCGTCATGTTGTTTTATTGCTATTATTTATTGTAACTGCCATCAATTACCTAGACCGTACCAACATGGCCGTCGCTGCACCAGCCATGCGAGCCGAATTCGGCTTTGATGCCGCTACCATGGGTCTGCTCTTTTCTGCTTTTGGTTGGACTTATGCCTTCATGCAAATACCTGGAGGTGCCTTTTTAGATCGTGTGGGACCTCGCGTGGCTTATCTATGGTCTTGCGGTTTATGGTCTTTTTTTACTTTATTAATGGGTTTTGGTAAAGGCTTCACTACTTTATTTGGACTTCGATTAGCTATTGGATTTTCTGAAGCTCCTGCTTTTCCAACTAATAGTCGGGTTGTTGCGTCTTGGTTTCCTAAAGAAGAACGTGCCATGGCAACTGCCGTTTATACAGCAGGTGAATATGTTGGTCTAGCCTTTCTAACTCCTGTCCTTTTCTGGCTATTGGCTACTTGGGGATGGTCAAGTATTTTCATCGTTACTGGTGTTATTGGCATTGCCTTTAGCGCTGTATGGTATGCTTACTACCGGGACCCAAAGGATAGCACATCGGTAAACCAAGCAGAATTAGACTTAATCCGTGCCGGTGGCGGACTTGGGGAAACGGCACGCAAAGCCGATAAATTCAGTTGGTCCGATCTACGCACACTCACTCAATACCGTCAATTATGGGGTATTTATATTGGTCAATTCGCTACAGCTTCCACTCTTTATTTTTTCTTAACATGGTTTCCAACATACCTGGTTACAGAAAAGCATATGCCCATGTTAAAAGCAGGGTTTTATGCCTCGGTACCCTACATTGCAGCATTTATCGGCGTTCTTATCGGTGGGTATTGGTCTGATACCATGTTGAAGAAAGGTTATTCCTTGTCGGTTGCACGTAAAGTCCCTATTGTTACGGGTGGCCTACTGAGCACTTCCATCGTACTTGCAAATTATTCCAATGATTTCAATGTTATCATTTCAATTATGTCCCTTGCTTTCTTTGCACAAGGAATGGCTGCCATTGGTTGGGTTGTTGTTGGCGACGTCGCACCACCCAAATTAGTCGGACTAGCCGGCGGTGTATTTAACTTCTGTGCTAATCTATCTGGTATTATTACCCCCATCGCAATTGGTTTTATTGTACAGGCAACTGGTTCATTTACGGGTGCTCTTGTCTTTATGAGTTGTATCGCCCTACTCGGTGCTTCTTCTTACCTCTTTATTGTTGGTGAAATTAAACGGGTCGGCATACAAGATTAAGTAATCATTAAAAAGGGGAGATCCGCTAGCGTAATGCTAACTGATCTCCTCTTTCTTTTGGCTATTCTTGATAATGTTCCACTTATTTTCTTCTACACAAAAGAAGGTTCCTCAAAAAATAATAGGTTAATTAAAAATCGTATACACTCATTGCACATATGACCTGCTACGAGAAACAAAGTTAACATCTTCATTGATCAATAGATAAGTTCAAACTATTTCTTGACATATTTTATCTGTTTGTTATAATAGAGAACAAATGATTCAAAATCATTACGTATTTTGTATTCACTGGAGGATGTTCTCATGTTAAATCTCATGCATAAAGTAATTGGACAACAATATTTTTACTTTTTTAGCTGGAGCTACTTTTATAGCTTTAGCTATTTTTGCTGGGAAAATTCAATAGAACATTTTTCACTGAGTACTTAGATGTGAGGTAAGATCAGGATCAACTGGTCTCTACAATCTTTTTCACAAGCATCTTGATAAGACTCAATGGAGTCTTATTTTTTTTGCTGTTATCTGAGGTTTTTTTAATAAGAGGAGGTTTATTATGGTTATTGTACTATGTCCTTCAGCGACGCCTGAAAATATTGAGGAAATAACAGTTATACTAGAAAAAAACGATTGCAAGGTTTGTCCTACCTATGGGGAATTTCAAATGACTCTTGGTGTTGTTGGTAACACTCAGCAAATTGACCGTGACAGACTATTAAATAAAAAATATGTGGATAAAATACTATCAGTGTTAGAACCTTATAAAAAAGCCAATCGCATGTTCCATCCCGCCAATACAGTCATTCAAGTTGGCAATGAAACCATTGGTGGCAATCAGTTAACAATGATCGCCGGTCCATGTTCTGTGGAAAGTGAGGCACAAATTGTTGATATTGCGAGAAAAGTGAAAGCCGCTGGTGCCCGTTTTCTCCGCGGCGGAGCCTATAAACCACGTACATCGCCTTATAGTTTTCAAGGCATGGAAGAAGAAGGTCTTGAATTATTAAAAATTGCTCGCCTGGAAACGGGGTTACCCATTGTCTCTGAAATTATGTCCGTCACGAAGTTAGATAAATTTATTGAAGATGTGGATATTATACAAATTGGGGCTCGGAATATGCAGAATTTTGACCTACTCAAAGCACTCGGCCAAACGAATAAACCCATCCTCTTAAAAAGAGGGCTTAGTGCCACTATTGAAGAATTACTTATGTCAGCAGAATATATTATGGCTGGCGGTAATGAAAATGTTATTTTATGCGAGCGTGGAATTCGCACCTTCGAAACCTATACCCGCAATACTCTAGATCTTAGTGCTGTATTGGCCATTAAAAGATTAAGCCACTTACCAATTATTATTGATCCTAGCCATGCTGCTGGAAAATGGTGGATGGTCGAAGCCCTCTCCAAAGCAGCCATCGCTGTTGGCGCTGACGGACTCATTATTGAAGTACACAATGACCCTGATAATGCCAGTTGTGATGGTAAACAATCCATTACCCCTGATCGTTTCTCCGCTTTAATGGATCCATTACGTCGAATTGCGCAGATTGATAACCATGCTTTTTAGAACAATTTTCTCTGCATAAGAATAGACTTAGTTTTTCTTACTTAAAACCTTCGAAAGTAATCTATTTTATGATTCTGTAAAAAAGGAGGCGTTAATTTCATGTTTAATCTCGCCATAAATCTTGCGCAAAAGCAATACACCATTATGATTGAGAAAGATTTATTAGGAGATGTTGGAAAATATCTGCATAGCAAATATGGTAACAAAAAAATTGTTGTTGTAACAGATGCAAATGTTGATGCACTTTATGGTTCTCAACTGATCAATAGTTTAGCAAGCCAAGGTCTCCTGGTCTCGAAAGTAGTGATACCTCCAGGTGAAAAGAGCAAATCCATGGAGATGCTTGATTACCTTTATCGTCAATTTGTTGATTATAAATTATCCCGTTCTGATCTCATCATTGCTTTTGGGGGGGGTGTCGTCGGCGATTTAGTGGGATTTGCGGCAGCAACCTTTTTGCGTGGCGTACCGTATATCCAAATTCCAACCACATTATTGGCCCAAATTGACAGCAGTATCGGTGGGAAAGTTGCTATCAATCTACCGACTGGTAAGAATTTAGTCGGTGCTTTTTATCATCCTGAGGCTGTGTTTATTGATCCCAAACTCCTAGACACACTACCGTTGAGAGTCCTGCGTGACGGCATTGCCGAGGTCATCAAATATAGTGTCATCAGTGAAACCACTCTTTTTGCCGACCTAAATCGATACCAAGATGAACAAGACTTGCTAGCAAATATTGAAGGCATTATCGCCACCTGTTGCCAAATCAAGCAACAATTTGTTGAAGCAGACGAAAAAGATACAGGGGTACGCATGATTCTTAATTTTGGGCATACCATTGGCCATGGTGTTGAAAACTATTTCAATTACGAAACATATACCCATGGTGAAGGAGTAGCCATTGGTATGGCACACATTACTGCGGGAAGCGAATCTCTAGGCATCACACAGCCAGGTACGGCCCAACAACTGAATGAGCTTATCCAAAAATATGGTCTGCCGACAACTGCAACAACCTATGATCATCAGGCTTTATTGGCCGCAATTACCCTAGATAAGAAAAACTCCAATGATGGATTGCATATTATCTTACTGACATCCATCGGTAAACCTATCATTAATAAAATTAATCAGGATGAAATGCATCTTTATTTATAATCAGGAGGTACTTATGAGCGATATGTCTATTATGCCCGCAACTCTGACTGGCACAGTTTGTGTTCCAACTTCTAAGAGCGTCTCTCACCGCGCCGTTATTTGCGCTGCTTTAGCAAAAGGAACATCAAAGCTTACGGGAATCTTAGTTTCCGATGATCTTATTGCAACAATTGCAGCTATGGAAGCTTTAGGTGCTATCATTGACCAACAAGAAGGCGTCCTTGTCATTACTGGTACAGATTGTCAAAATCCGCTACATCATGTGATTGACTGTAACGAATCGGGATCCACTCTGCGGTTTTTAATTCCTCTCGCACTCAACGGGCAAACCACAACCTTTATGGGGAGGGGCAAACTTGTAGAACGACCACTGGATGATTACTTTAATATTTTAAATGAACAACAAATTCCATACCAAACGACAGATGGGCATCTTCCCCTGACAGTGACAGGTGTATTACAACCAGGAATATTTCACTTACGGGGGGATGTCAGTTCCCAATTTGTATCAGGGCTTTTGTTCGCCCTACCTCGCTTAGCGGGCGATTCATCCATTATCATCACCACTGAAATGGAATCAAAAGGTTATATTGATTTGACCCTCGCCATGCTTGCCCGTTTCGGCATAACAATTATCAATCAGAATTACCAAGAATTTATTGTACCGGGCAATCAACAATACCAAAGTACTGATTACCATGCCGAAGGTGACTATTCACAAGTTGCCTTTTGGTTAACTGCTGGAACAATTGGCTCCTCCATCACGGCGACTGGACTTTATCCTGATTCCTTACAAGGGGATAAAGTCATTGTCGACTTAATCACAACAATGGGGGGCAAACTAACCCATAATGGCAAGATAATTGAATCCTCACCCGCCATAACAAAAGGCATTGTCATTGATGCTTCACAATGCCCTGACCTAGTACCCATCCTCACAGTCCTGGCCGCTGTCAGCGACGGAACAACGCAAATCATCCGCGCCGGCCGATTACGGATAAAAGAATGTGACCGTTTAAAGGCAATTACCCAGGAACTTAACAAACTGGGAGCCGACGTGGAAGAACATGAGGATTCACTTACTATTCATGGCCGTCGTCAGCTCACAGGAGGCGTTGTCGACAGTTGGCATGATCACCGTATCGCTATGGCACTGGCAATTGCCTCCATATCCTGTAAGCAACCTGTTACCATCAAACATAGTGAATGTGTCAGTAAATCCTATCCTGATTTTTGGAAGGATTTTCAGATGTTAGGAGGACAGATTAATGAGCGCTACTTGGGGTAAAAAAATACGTTATACAATTTTCGGTGAAAGCCACGGTAAAGGCATTGGCATTACGATTGACGGCTTGCCACCAGGCTATGAAATTGACTTGGCAGAAGTATCCCGGGAGATGACACGCCGCGCTCCTGGACGCAACCCCTTGTCGACAGATCGATCGGAAAAGGATGCCTATACCATATGGAGTGGTTTCGTCAATGGTAAAACCACTGGTACGCCCTTATGTGCGATGATCGAAAATACCAATCAGCGATCGGCAGATTACGACTCGTTAGCCTCGAAATTTCGTCCTGGTCATGCCGACTATTCTGGTTTTATTAAATACAATGGTTTTAACGACATTCGTGGTGGTGGTCACTTTTCTGGCAGATTAACAGCTCCCCTTGTCTTTGCTGGCGCTATCGCCAAGCAAATTCTCAGGCAGAAAAATATCCTCATTGGTTCACATATACAACGCATTGGCCCTGTTAGTGAACCAAAGTTCTCTACTATACCTTTTGAGGAACAACTCTTAGAGCAACTTACCCATCAAGATTTTCCAGTCATTAATCCACTGATGGGTCAGCAAATGCAGGACTGTATCTTATCCGCAAAATCAGCCGGTGATTCTGTAGGAGGCGTTATCGAAGCAGCCGCCCTTAATCTACCTGCTGGTTTGGGCGAACCATTCTTCGACTCTCTGGAAAGCACCCTATCCCATCTATTATTTTCTATTCCTGCCATCAAGGGTGTTGAATTCGGTGCCGGATTTGACTTTGCCAACATGTTGGGTAGCATTGCCAACGATGCTATGTATAACCAAAATGGTGTCATTAAAACATCCACCAACAATAATGGAGGTATCCTTGGCGGAATTACCAACGGTATGCCTCTCATCTTCCGCGTTGCTGTGAAACCAACTGCGTCCATCCACTTAGAACAACATACGGTGAACTCCATTGGAGAGAATACTACAATTATCGTCGACGGCCGTCATGATCCATGTATTGTTCCTAGGGCTGTGCCAGTAGTGGAAGCCGTTACGGCAATGGGGATTCTTGATCTATTATAAAGTCTTATATAGGAGATAATTCATTGAAAACCAATACACATAATATCGTTCTCATCGGTCTGCCTGGTAGCGGAAAAACTTCAATCGGCTCCATCATTGCAAGTATTCTGGGACTTGTTTTTTGTGATATCGATAAATATATTGAAGCAAAAGAGCAAGCAACCATTCCCCAACTTTTTTTGCGTGGAGAAGAGCATTTTCGTCAATTGGAAAGCAAAGCCACTCGAGAAATTCATCATCGACAATCCGTCGTCATCTCAACAGGTGGAGGTATCGTAACACGTTCTGAAAATATGATACTCCTTCGAAAGACAGGCATTGTCTTTTATATCGAACGTCCTATTGATATGATTTTAACTTCATTAGACATTACAAACCGTCCACTGTTGGCGAAAGATAGTCATAGAATTTATACCCTATATGACGAAAGAAAACATCTCTACGAGCAATACTGTCATTTTCGTATTACTAATGATCAGTCTATGGAGATAGCCGCTGATAGAATTATACAGATGCTAAAAAAACTAGCAAATAAGTTCTGATCTTTAAAAGAAGCAGCTATGAGAATACCGTCACAGAAATTGTGACGGTATTTTGTATCATTAGATGTATGATACCATATGATAAGATCAGGCATTTTATTATTATTTTTGTACTAAATATGATAAATTCTAGTTATTATAGAGGATTTTGCATTCATTTGTAAGAATATACAATAAACTACATATAAATTTTCATGTTAGACTCACTGACCATTCCAATAAACCATCTATTTCTTGTTTTGCCACTAGGAACGTACTTTACGATTGACTTAGAATGGACAAGATCAAAAGTCGAAAAAAGGGGGCTCTAAATTGGACAAAATTATTGCTAATAAAATTGTGAACTTTATTTTTGATGAAGCTGGGTTATATTCAATTGTCTGTGACCACAAAGGGGTGATTGTGGCAGCTAAAATTGCTTCTCGGGTAGGTGATCTTCACAGTGGGGCGCAGAAGATGCTGCAGGAAAAATCAAAACATGCTATTGTAACCGTCGCAGATGAAGAACGTTCGGGTGGTACGATGCGAGCGGGTGTTAGCTTACCAATTATATATAAAAATGAGTGGATTGGCAGCTTTGGTATAACGGGTGACCCTGTTAGTACCGAACCCATCGCAAAAATTTCCGCCGGCATCGTCCGCAAAGAGTTTCAAGGCATTGAGAGTACAGCCATGTTACTGGATCAAGCCCAACAAGTTAATGATTCAATCGCTACCATCGCTGCCACGATCGAGGAGATCAATGCTTCGCAAGAAGACCTGACTGCTACCATGCAAGAAGTGGCTAACTTATCCCATCAAGCATCAACAGATGTCAATAATACGGATAGTATTATCTCCGTTATTCAGCAGATAGCAAGTCAGACAAATCTACTGGGTCTTAACGCTGCTATTGAGGCTGCTAGGGCTGGAGAACAAGGTAGGGGATTCGCTGTCGTCGCTGAAGAGGTCCGAAAACTTTCGGGCGAGAGTAATCAGTCAGCAAAAGATATTAAAGATACACTTCAAAGTTTAAAATCATCAATGGGAAAGGTGATTGGCCATGCTCAGCAAACTGCGGGTATTACCCATGAACAGGCTAAAGCAACACAGTCCATTACCGAAATGGTCATGACATTAAAAATTGTTGGTGAAAAGTTGCTTTCTATGGCAAAGGCTGAATCCAATTGACCTTATATTAATTTAAATATGAAAATAACGCCACATAAATATGCTCCCTTTATAGTAAACAGTTTCAATCATAAAACTGTTTCTGTAAAGGGAGCATATCAAATTGCCCGATGAAGGATTTCTATTTTATTATAGTTGAGAACCAATTACGATGCCAACTACACCAGCGAGAATTTCATTCATCGATGACTGCCTAGTCATAATCTACTAAATAAAAAAGCAGTCCGCTCATAAGCAGGTAACTTATACCTTACTTACAAATTAAATAGTGCAATAATTGAGTTACTAGCGGTATAAAGCACTAGCATTCCTGCAAAAATTACAATTGGGTGATAGTTCCACTCATTTTTTCTTCCCGTTTCCATAAGTCACCTCTTTATTTTTTTAATCATCTAATACATGTATTAGATGATACTATACAATCATTAATATTTTCTTAAATTTATGACATGTAAAAAAACTTTCCCCTATCACAATGACCTGCTAAGGGGGATTGTCGTGTAGATAAACCTGTTTACAAAAACAACAACAAACAACAGCATATTAAAAATGCTGAATATATTACCCGCGTAGGTCAACCAAACCACCCAAATACTTAAAAGAAAGCCACTATCCGGTAAACGTTAGATAGTGGCTTTAGTATAGATCTATTAATAACGATTGTATTAGTAGTCAAGTCTTCGCCCTCTATTTTCCTTATAGTATAAAGACCCATATCCTGCAATTAGCACTACACCCGCCATCCCGATTAAAATTCCAATTCCAAGCATAATCATTCTATTTCCCCCCCATCATAGTAATTCTATCACTATTATTATAAAGGATAATTGTTACGATGATGTTACAGAATTCAATATTTCTCCAAAAATATTTCCACTAGTAATTTACGTAAAAATAGCCAAATCACTATAATTCGTGATTTGGCTATTTAAAAATGTCCCATACTTGTCCAACTAAGCAATTCAACTGCTCAATAAATTACGGACCCATGATTATACAATACTTCCCAGGTTTTTTGTTGCTTATTCCCACTCAATCGTCGAAGGTGGTTTGGAAGTGATATCATATACAATACGATTCACACCTTTTACTTCATTGACAATCCGGCGAGAAATTTGATCCAATACCTCATAGGGCATTCTTACCCAGTCAGCAGTCATACCATCTTCACTGGATACAATACGGAGTCCGATAGTATAGTCATAGGTACGTTCATCACCCATAACTCCTACACTTTTCATAGCAGGGAGAATGGCGAAGGATTGCCAGACCTTACGATACAGTCCGGCATTTTTAATTTCTTCTTGAACAATGGCATCAGCTTCCCGTAGAATGCCTAGACGTTCTTCCGTAATTTCACCAATAATACGAATGGCAAGACCGGGACCAGGGAAAGGTTGACGCCAGACAATTTCTTCTGGTAAGTTAAGTTCGCGAGCTAGAACCCGCACTTCATCTTTGAATAGATCGCGAAGAGGTTCAACCAAGGAAAATTTCATATCTTCAGGCAATCCACCAACATTATGATGACTCTTGATAACCGCGGCCGTATCAGTACCACTCTCAATCACATCCGGATACAAAGTGCCTTGGACCAAAAAGTCGATATCACCTAATTTATTGGCTTCGGCTTCAAATACACGAATAAACTCTTCACCAATAATTTTGCGTTTTGCTTCTGGCTCAACAACACCAGCAATCCGTGCCATGAAGCGGTCAGCCACATTAGCATAGATTAGATTCATATTATAACCATCACGGAAAGTCTTAATAACCTGCTCAGACTCATTTTTACGCATAAAACCATGGTTAACATATACACAGGTCAATTGATCACCAACTAGAT
>Ga0209123_1002433_pt1 | contig 15768 bp, 13 predicted proteins | sample BarGraIncu00431A_FD_184500 | JGI IMG/M metagenome (GOLD analysis project Ga0209123, IMG submission 184500) | Arctic peat soil microbial communities from Barrow, Alaska, USA - Barrow Graham LP Incubations 004-31A (SPAdes) (version 2) | ecosystem: Environmental > Terrestrial > Soil > Wetlands >...
CATAATAATCATAACTTCCCGGTGTAGCGAAAGCCGGAGGAGTATAAGTAGGTGAATTTGCTCCTGCTATTACAGTTCCACCAGAATTTGTATTGGTATTTCCATTATAAAACCACTGATAACTAGCTGTACCTACTCCATTGACATAACTTACACTTAAAGGTGAACCAATTGTTCCTCCAACGCATATTTTTTGAGTCGAAAGCGGTTGAGTACTGATTGTAGGTGATGGATTTACGGTTACAGTTGCTGTATTAGAAGTCAAATCAGAGCAGGTACCTAATGTAAATGTTATCACACAATAATAATTCGTTACACCAATAGTCGAAGTTGAAGGAGTATAACTTGCATTTGTGGCACCTGGAATCGGTGTAGGCGTGTTTAGACCAACATAACTATACCATTGATAAGAAGGAGTATCAGCTATTGCAGTAAAAGCAACAGTTAAATTATTAGGTGTCCCATTTTTACAGACACTACTTGAACTCGGTTGAGTAGTAATTGTGGGTGAAGGGTTTACAGTTACAACATAATTAGTCACATTACCCGTACAGCCATTAAATGACGGAGTTATAGCATAAGTTACAGTCCCTGCAGTTGGAGAAGTAGTTGTAAGAGTTTGAGGTGGTATGACGCTTGATCCGGAACCTGCAAACCCGGTTATGCCAGAAGTTGCTGTTGCCGACCAGGAGAAAGTTGATCCTGCTAAATCTGCAGTTAAATCTACCTGACTAGTTGTTAACCCAGAACAAACAGATTGCGAAAGCGGCGAATTAGTAACTGTTGGTAATTTCTTTATTGTAAATGTTTTAGAATCAGTAGTAGAACTACCACATTCATTTGCAATACTTAAGGATACAGTATACAATCCATCAGTGTTGTATGTAATATTCGTTGGATTTGGATCCGTTGATGTTGAAGGAGTTCCACCGGGGAAACTCCAAGCATAAGTAATTAAACTAGTAGATTGTGTGCAACTTTCTACAGTTGCTGTAGGATTAATTGACGCAGAGCCACAAAAGTCAGGAATTGTATTTATAGTAACGGTTGGTGGTTTTTTCACTTCTACAGATTGGGTACTAGTATATGAACCACAAAGATTTGTCACAGTAAGTTTAATGGTATAAATGCCAGGGTTTATAAATTGAAATTCTGGATTCGAAGAGGCAGAATTTGTTCCATTCAAATAGTTATATGAAGAAGTAGTAGCACAATTAGCAGCGGTATAAGTTACTTCCCAAAAATAAGTAAGTGTAGAACAAACTGAAATTGCATTGGTGGTATTAGTAGTTTGAACAGATAAAGGAGCACAACCTTGAGCTTTATCAACACTAAAAGAAGGAGATGGCACGGGTTCAATACAGATTTGTTGTGAATTTGTAATTGTACCACAAGCATTTTGAGTTGTAAGAGTTACAGTATAACTACCTGGCTGGGTATATGTATGTGTTTTACTCTGTGGAGAAACTTGTTGATTAGAATTAATAATTGTTCCATCTCCAAAATCCCATTTAAAATTTGCAAGATTAGAACAACCCGGACCACTTGGGATGGAAGAATTGGTGAACACTACAGGCGTATTCACACAAGCCGATGTTACATTTGGAGTTGCATTATTAACTCGACTGATTATATTAGAGTCTTGTTCTGAAGAATATTCAACACCACTTGAATTTGCAATATTAAAATCATAATATTCAGGTTTATATGCACTATTACTCTCAGCAATGCAAATATTTATACCAATTGTAAACAGAATAACTATTGTATTAAAAAAACTTCTCATTTGTTACATTTAAAGTGAATATACACACTCTTGGCATTTTCTTTATTAGGTAAAACTAATAAAACTCAGAGAATGTAAATTAGAACTAAAATCTAAACCTTTAATCGCTTGTAAAATTACTGTATTTTTTCAAATTAATAAATAAAAATAGGACTATTTTAATAATTCATCTCAATATTAACATTATTTATTCTTCATAATTATTTGAAATTAGTACTAATAATAAACAAACTGAATTTTATTTGCATTAGTGTATCAGTTTATTTACATGTTGAATTCAAAACTTCAAATTATTTTTATTACGATTTAACTATAACAAACAACGAAATTAGCGTTATTTTGTAAGAAATATTGGTAAACAAACACATCCTCTGATTTAATTATTGAAAAAAAATTGTCTCTCAAAAATCATTTTTTGAAAAAAAAAAATTTTAAAAAAAGCAAGCCCGATGTGTAATTCATAACATCGGGCTCTTTTCATTACGTGCAAACAAAGAGAAAATTTTATCTATATCTAGAAAGATTATTTAAAGTAACATATACAATGTCAACCACGCAAATTAAATCGACTAACGATGCGAAAGTAATTGTTATTGTAAAAATAAATGTGCAGTATTATAAAACGATACACATTTCACCATCAAATTATAAGTTTTATACAAACATTAATAGTTATACTGTTGTCAAAAAAATTCGTTTGATAAGAATTGAATATCAATTTTTAAGTTGGCTGTATTCGGATGGTGTGAGGTTGGTATATCTTTTAAAAACTTTATTAAAAGAGCTCTTAGATCCAAATCCGCAATCATATCCGATTGCTTCTACAGTGGTTTTTTCAGTATAGTTCACTACTAATAATTTCTTAGCTTCAATTATTCGATACTCGTTAATAAATTCTGGGAAAGTTTTATTGAAACGTTTATTTAGAATATTAGAAAGGTGATGAATAGAGATCCCTGTTTGTTCAGATATTGTCTGGATATTGCAGTTCTCATTTAAATAAGGCTTTTGTTCCTCCATAAATGAAATTAATATTTTAAAGTATTCATCAGCAACATTTTCCGCAATTTTGAGTACTGCTTCTTTGTATTTTATTTCAGTAAAAGAGTCCGCAGAAAAGAAACCAGTTTGCCACGTAGATTTAACAAACAAATAAACAAACTGAACAACCATTGCTATTTGGGCAATTAACAAGTTTACTTTCTCATTTGCAAAATAAAAACTTAAAGGTGCTGACAACATCATAAAACTCAAATTCAACACAACGTAGATTTTCAGCCACGAAACATCTAATTTAATTTTATTAATTATTATACTGGAAGATACTTTTAATTGTTGCTGAATAGTTTTGTAGCATATTATGAGGTAAATCGTCATCTGAAAATACAATAATAAATTTAACATATTTGTATGCCAAATTCCATGTTCAAAATTTTCAATTAACAAAACAAGTCTTGTTGTTGTATCTTGTAAAATAAAATAAATAATGAAAATTATTGCAGGGATTACAGGTAGTATTTGAATAAATACTTTGAAAAAATGCAACCGAATTTTTTGTCCTAATAATACTTTTATATAAAGCAACAAACATGGTCCCAAAGAAAACAAAATAATTAAATCAAAGGGAATATAGTAAATTAAATCTGCATAATTTTTATCTAATAATGCAGTAAAATAAAAAGAAAGAATGATACTATAAATCGCCAACAAAGCAAACAAAATACCAAGTACTCTATTGGCCTTGCGGATAGGTGATTTTTTGAACAGCAAAACTGCTGAAAAAATTATATAATTGAGACCAGAAAAGAGTGTTATATACTTCAAAAACATAATATAGCTTTGTGTCAATACGTTTGCAAAGTAACAAAAAAAAATTAAAAATAACATGAGTTTATCTTGAACACACGTTATTTTTAATTTGATTAAAACAAAATCATTACCAAATACTATATTAAATATCAAATTCAGTGTATATCTTTAGTATCTTTGTTCTTTTAAAAATTCAATTTTATAATATGAAATATGTAAGAAAACCTGATTGGTTAAAAACCAAATTACAAAGTAATGCTCAATTTGTAAAGGTAAACAATATAGTTAAGGAGCATGGACTCCATACAATATGTTCAAGTGGCAGATGTCCAAATATGTCTGAATGTTGGAATAAAGGAACAGCAACATTTATGATTCTAGGTGAAATTTGCACTCGCTCATGTCGTTTCTGTAACACAATTACCGGACGTCCACTCCCACCCGATTTAAACGAGCCAATAAAAGTAGCAGAATCAATTAGACTAATGAATTTAAATCATGCCGTTATTACTTCTGTAGACCGCGATGATTTACCAGATGGAGGAGCTTTAATTTGGAAAGAGACTATTAGAAAAATAAAAGAACATAATCCAAAAACAAGTCTCGAAGTTTTAATTCCCGATTTTGATGGAAAGACAGAATTGATAGATTTAATTATTTCAGAACAACCCGATATAATTTCACATAATTTGGAAACAGTTCGCAGACTTACACCATCTATCCGCACAAAGGCAAAATATGACACAAGCTTACGGGTCCTGGCGTATATAGCTTCGAAGAATATAATTGCAAAAACAGGGATTATGCTTGGACTCGGAGAAACTGAAGAAGAAATTCTTAATTTGATGGATGATGCATTAGCCACAGGCTGTTCAATACTTACAATTGGCCAATATATGCAACCATCTCGCAAAAATATAGTCGTTACAGAATATATTACTCCATCAAAATTTGAAGAATACAAACAAATAGGGCTCCAAAAAGGGTTTCGTATAGTTGAAAGTGCACCACTTGTACGATCATCTTATTGTGCAGAAAAACATATTACAAAATAGTTTTTGGTTCTGGAATGAAACTGCATCTATATAATCAAGTACTTTTATTAAATAATAAACATTATATTATTGATAATAAATAACTTGCAAATAGTTTGGCACTAAATTATAATATTGGATTTATTTAATCTATAAATTGTAATTGTTTCATTTTTGTAATTTTCCTAAATATATCGTATTTTGTTAAGCATTTATCCAAAAATATATGCTACAATAAAAAATAATAATTATATTTGTATCGTAAATCTACAACAATTGATTTCGGAAGAGCTCTTTATTTAATATTCTTCAGTATAGACAACTGACAATCAATTACTTATTTCTGTTTCACACAGTTTTTTCAAGAATTATTTGTTTAGATAAATTATTACCAACTTGGTAGTGTTATCGATTACTAAGTTTTATTTATTCACACATAAAACTACAACATTATGAAAAACGTTGAATTTGAAAATGAATTAGTAGCGTTACAAAGTAACATGCGTAATTTCGCGTTTTCGCTTACTTTAAACCGTGATGATGCGGAAGATCTATTGCAAGATACTACGCTTAAAGTTTTGGACAATCAAGAAAAATTTACCGACAATGTAAATTTCAAAGGTTGGGTGTTAACTATTATGAAGAATATTTTCATAAACAATTATCGTAAAATTGTACGTAACCAAACTGTAGTCGACAAAACTGAAGACTTACATCATTTAAATTTACCGCAGAATTCGGGCTTTGACAGTCCTGAAGGCTCTTATGCAATTGGTGAAATTTCTAATAGTATCGCAGCTTTTGCTGACGAATACAGAATACCATTCTCCATGCATATACAAGGATTTAAATATGAAGAAATTGCTCAACACATGAATTTACCCATTGGCACTGTGAAGAGTCGTATATTTTTAGCTCGCAAACGTCTTCAAGAACAACTTAAAGATTACCGATTTTAACGATATATAATCATATTTTTTAAAGCCGAAGTTAAACACTTCGGCTTTTTTTGTTTAATTTTGAAAATTATTAAAGAACTGTATGAATTTAACTGCTACAATCATCGATTAATAAAAATGAATATCGCAATCATCATGTTGGGAAGTAATATCGAAACTGATATGAATTTGAAACAGGCCAAAGAAAAACTCTCAATATATTTTCACATAGTCAATGAAAGTCCCCTAATAAAGTCTAAACCGCATGGCAATCATTATTTAAATGATTTTTACAATATTGGCATTAAATTACAATCAGATAAATCAATGGAAGAGACAATTGTAATTTTCAAAAACATTGAAATTGAATTGGGTCGAACACTAGAAAGTAAAAACGAAGGAGTGATTCCAATTGATATTGACATGATTTTTTGGAACGAATATCAGGTTCATCAAGATTATGACCGATTCTATTTTGTAAAAGAATGTGTGGACAATATTAAATAAAATTTATCATGTCAATATTCCAATTAAAAAAAGCCTGACATTGGGATATCTTAGTTTTAAATATTGCAGGACGGGAACAAAATATAAATTTAAAAACAAGTATATTTGTAGTTCTCACTGAAATTCAAATACAATTTTCAACAAATTGAATATTATGAAACATTTTGCACCTTCCGAACTTATTATTAACAATGATGGAAGTATTTTCCATTTGCATCTAAAACCTGAGCAACTTGCAGATAACGTGATTTTAGTAGGTGATCCCGGTCGAGTGGCTTTGGTAGCTTCCTATTTCGATTCACAGGAATTTTCCGTTTCTAGTCGGGAGTTTAACACTATAACCGGAACTTATAAGGGCAAACGAATTTCAGTTATATCTACAGGTATTGGAACCGACAATATAGATATTGTTATGAATGAATTGGATGCTTTGTCCAATATCGATTTTGAGACTCGCACTGAGAAACAAAATTTCAGACAATTAACAATAATTCGCATAGGCACATCTGGTGGAATGCAACCGGATATTCCTCTTGGAAGTTTTCTTATTTCTGAAAAATCAATCGGCTTTGATGGAATGTTGAATTTCTATGCAGGCCGTGATTCAGTTAGCGATTTGGATTTTGAAGAATCAATGAAAAAACATCTCGTTTGGAATAAGCAACTTGCAGCACCTTATGTAGTTGACAATGATGAAGAGCTAATAAACCGAATAGGGAAAAACGATATGATGCGTGGTATAACAATCTCGGCCAATGGCTTTTATGGGCCACAAGGACGTGTACTTCGTATCAATTTAGCTGATATGCAACTGAACGATAAGATAGAAAGCTTCCGTTACGGAAAATACAAAATCACGAACTACGAAATGGAAGGATCGGCCATTGCCGGACTTTCTAAACTAATGGGACATAAAGCTATGACTGTTTGCTGCATAATAGCCAATCGTAGGGTAGAAGCTGCAAACACCGATTATAAAGAATATATTGAAAAATTAGTAACAACAGTACTGGATAGAATTTAATTAATGTCAACTATAACTGCTATTTCAACCGCTCCGGGTATTGGAGGCATTGCTGTAATAAGGGTATCAGGAAAAGATGCTGTAAAAAACTGTAATGAAATTTTTGCGCCAAAGAAAAAATCATTTTCATTATTTCAACAAAATGCGTATACAATAAGTTTTGGAAGTATTATTAATAAACAAAAGGAAATTATTGATGATGTCTTAATGGCAGTGTTTCGTGCTCCACATTCATTTACTGGCGAGGATATTGTAGAAATATCCTGCCATGGTTCGGTATTTGTTCAACAAGAAATTTTACATCTTTTGCTTGAACAAGGATGTGTTCTGGCCCAACCTGGTGAGTTTACCCAGCGAGCCTTTATGAATGGCAAAATGGATCTTTCGCAAGCAGAAGCTGTTGCAGATTTAATTGCATCTACTTCTGCCGCTTCGCACCGAATGGCATTGAACCAAATGCGAGGTGGATTTTCAAGTGAATTGCTTAAACTCAGAACTCAGTTACTGGATTTTGTATCGTTGGTTGAGTTGGAACTGGACTTCAACGAGGAAGATGTTGAATTTGCTGACCGCACGAAATTAAAAACACTGGCCACTGAAATTGGAATACTGATTGCTAAACTTGCAGATTCGTTTCGTGTGGGTAATGCGCTTAAAAATGGAGTTCCGGTAGCTTTGGTTGGTGAGACAAATGTGGGTAAATCTACATTACTCAATTTCCTGTTAAACGAAGATAAAGCCATAGTATCAGATATTCACGGTACCACTCGCGATACAATTGAAGATTCGGTGAATATAAAAGGTATCACATTCCGATTTATAGACACAGCCGGCATTCGTGATACCAAAGATAAAATTGAGAACATGGGTATTGAGCGGACTTACAAAAAGATTGAACAAGCTGCTATTATACTTTGGATACTGGATTGCACGCAACTCAGCGAACACATGGAATGGCTTACTAATCGAATCGAAAAAAAGGCCGAAGGAAAAAAAATTATTCTCGTTTTCAATAAAATTGATAAGATTGCCGAAGAAGAACGCGAAGTTCTGAACCAGCTATTCGAACAGTTTAAAGGTGAACGAATTTACATTTCTGCCCGGGAACGAATAAATACTGAAGGCCTTAAAAGGGCTTTAATTAATGCGGCACAATTACCAGATATCAATCCCGGAGATGTGGTAGTTAGCAATATCCGTCATTACGAGGCACTTAAAAAAGCTCAAGAAGCCATTAGTCGGGTAGTTAATGGCCTTGATTCAGGCATTTCCGGCGACTTTCTTTCACAGGATATCAGAGAATGCATGCATTTTTTAGGAGAAATAACCGGACAAATATCAAATGATGAAATTCTGGGAAATATTTTCGGAAAATTCTGTATCGGAAAATAAATAACAACAAGCAATATTATCTTAATAAGCAAGGCACTCAAATTGAGTGCCTTGCTTATTAAGATAATAATCTATATCCAAAAAAACAAGATAATAGGTTATCTATACCTGCTTATAATTGAAGTTATTAAGTATTCTATCTACCTTTTATAAGTCTGAAGAGAATAGATATAATAGCAATAATTAGAAGGATATGTATAAAGCCACCAAGGCTGAATGCAAAGACGCCAATAGCCCATAGGATTATAAGTAATAATGCGACAGTATATAATAGATTACTCATGAGATAATTTTATTAAATGGTTGTTTTTATAAAGTGTTTGTTATTATTTAGCTTTTATGCTGGTTTTTATCGTATAAACTGGTCAATTAAAGAAATGAAATTGCCAGATAAAAACTCATTACTCCATTGGTAGAATTTGGTATTATATAATTTGTACCCAGAAATGATTGAGTTTTACCTACTTTAGTAAGTCCTAAGTTATAGCGGGCACCCATTGTAATGCCATGAACATCGATACCTGCTCCGAACACAATACCAGCATCTATTCGATTATAATTATCAGTGTTAAGATTTTGCTCAAAATTAAACAAGGTAACATTAGATTTATTTGTCACTTTTGCATCGAGCAAATAAGCAACGTAAGGACCAACCTGAAGATTAACCCGATTCGTTACATTGAATACGCACAACAACGGCATTTCCAAATAAGTGAGGTTGAAGTTAGCAGATCCATCTAAAAGCAGACTGTTATAAGTTACTGTTGCTCCCTTAGTGGTTAAGCTTAGTTCGGACTGAAAAGCGATAAGAGTAGTTAAGGGTAATTTCGAAAATACACCTACATTGAAACCCGGGATTAAATCCGTAGTAGCACCATCTTTTGAATTAAAATCGGAGATATTTAAACCGGCTTTTATACCGAATTCTACAGGTTTTTCTTCCTGAGCCTGACTCTGAATGTACATCGTACTAATGAACATGAGTAAAAATACAGTTCTTAATATTGACGTTTTCATTATTTCTATATCTATCATAATTTATATCTCAATCTGATAATCAAAAGCATTCTCTCAAGTCCCGACAGTGCTTTCATAACTTCAACTATAAAGTTGTAAGTTTCATTCCTCGTTGCTAAGAGGAATAAGAGCAGGCAGTTTATTCAATAGTTTTGTTCTTAAATATTCCTCATTTAGTATTTTGGCTGGCAATCCTTTTCAAAGTATTGCCAAATTCATCGAGGTCGCGATTAAAATCACGTTTAAATTTTGTCCAGTCACTATGGGTTTCTTCATATTCACCCAATCTTTTCTTCAGGTTACTATTTTTAATCTCTAGTGAATCAATTTCCCGTGTGTAAAATTCATCAGGAACAACACCGGGTTTATTCATTTTCAATTTTAATTCAGCTATCTTGGCTTCGTTGTTTTTTATCTTCAAATCAGATTCCAGTCTGAATGTTTTGAGTTCGTCGGCGGTGGCAGCTTTTTCAGCTACTACTACAGCATTGTTTTGTTTTTTAGCCAGATTGTCCTGTGCAACGATTACTTGTGCATCGGCAGCTGCTTTTTTCTGATCGGACGATAAGCAACCTGTAAATAAACATCCTGCTGCAAACATCGTGGTTACAAATAGTATATAAGTTGATTTTTTCATCTTGTTGTTTAAGATTGTTTATAATTAAATCCCTGAAATAATTTTATAAAGCTCTTCTTTAGTTTTTCCCAGTTTGGTTTCTAATCGTCCAAACATTTCATCTTTCTTGCCTTCGGCAAATAAAAGATCATTATCTGTAAGGCTGGCAAACTTTTGTTTCAGATTCCCTTTTTGTTGTTCCCAGTTTCCTTTTAGTTCTGTCGTATTCATTTTTTGTTTTTATTTAATTAGCGAAAGTATTTTTACTTCACAAAGTTGCGAAATTTCGGGACTAAGTGTGTTACACAACTTTAGATATAAGTTACATGATTCACACCTTACCATTATAAAGCTATAATTTTACATCAGGAAATATACCTGTTCTAAGATGTTGCTTTTTTATTATTATAAGTGCAAAAGAAGATGTATATCATACTAAAATTAAAGCAGAGACTTCGTTTTGAAGTCTCTGCTTATCAGGATTAAAATGTAAACAAATTGAGAAAACTTACTGTTTAGGCAGTATATCTATAATTACCGTTCTATTGTAAAAGCGTTCTTCAGGATATTTATTATCGAAAGGAGCTAATTTTTGATCGGCACCATAACCAGATACATTGAAAGTAACATCATGACGACCAATTTTTGTTAAACCAGCTTCCAAAATTGTTTTCACGTCGTTTGCACGAGCCATTGACAATTTTTGATTATAATCTGTTTCTCCAATAATATCGGTATGACCATGTATAATAACGGTTCCACCAATAGGAATCTTAGGAATTACATTATCTGTAAGATAACTGTGATACATGCTAATAGCCTTTGATTTATTGAATTCATAGATTATGCTGAAACGTGTTCCTTCATTAATTCTCGGTGCAACCCACAATACAATATGTATAGTAGTGTCTTTTACAATCACTTTACTGTTTTTTGCATTACCAATCATTTGTACTCTGTAATCACCTTCTGAGCGTGTTCCCAAAATTGTTTTTCCGGGAATACTAACAGTTTCCTGATTATAAGGACCAAAGAATTGTTTAGTTCCTTTTTCGTCAGCAATTTCCATCGACCATGAATTGAATGCTTTATCAGACCCATCAACATTAAAACTTACAAAACTGTCAAGCGGTGCCGTTTGAATGGCATTGATAACAACAGGTTTTAATGGTGAATCGGATCCACTCTGGAATTCCATTAATAATGCAGGTGAATTACTTTCAATAGAAACACGTCGGTCACCTTCACGTAGTAAGACAAGATCTTTTGTTCCACCAGGTTGTAAAGAAGGATTAGTTGGTTCTACCCTACCTTCAATTGCAATTCTCGATGGATTTATTTCAAATATAGTTACTAAGTATTGCTTAACCGATTCTGCCATAGCAAGTCCATCTTTTGTACCCTGTTCGGAAGAACCAACCAGTTTTATTGTAGTTGTAGGATCACTTTCCATTCTTTCACCAAGGATGTTCAGCACATTGTAATAAACTTTCATCTGACGTTCTGAGCGACCGGACATATTTTCCGGAGCTGTCATGGATAAATCGTCTTCTTTGAAATCTTTTACCTGATTCTTCTTAAGCAATACATAACGATTTGGAATCTTATCCGAACCTAAATCGAAAAATACATAGTTACGAATTGGGAAAATCTCTCTTAGTCTGTCTTCATTCTCGATATTCTTTGGTGAGTTTACAGTAAATTTCACTTCAGGAATTACAACCACTGTCGGAACAAATTCATTGGCCTTTACTGGTGATACTATCTTATGTCCGCTACCCAGTTTAAGGGCTGCACCAACTCTGACAGTTGTTATATTCCATGTTTCAATACTACGTGGATCTTGTCCAAAATAAGGTTGAAAAGAAACAAATGGAGAAAGTACAAATTGTGTTTTACTGTATTGTGAAGAAAGATGGATATCATATCCTGCACCAATCTGCATTGAAACTAGATTTTTATTTATGCTGCTAAAATCTCCTTTTACCGGATCAGTAGGTAATTGATCGGGATATGCGGGATTAATTCCAACTTTATACGTAAAAGATTTATTTAAATTGAATGCCAACCGGGGTCCGGCGTACAAATAAAAATCTGATTTAAATGGAGCGAATCGCACACTCGGTTCAACGGTAAGATAGCTCAGATCGGAAATTAAATCGTCCGGGCAATTACAAGGACTTTTTACGCCACTGAATGAACCTCTACGACTATCGTAGCCGGCTTCAAACATAACTCCCCATCTTGAATTTGCAGGGCGATACTCAATGAGTGGTGCAACAAACAGGCCAACTCCAGTACCATTATGAAAGGTTGTGGGAACAGTCAGTTCTGCATTTAACTGTTGTGTAGAACCGCGATAGAAATTTATATTTCCACCAGCTGCCACTCCAAAATACCACGAAGGTTGGGTGTAGCGAATAGAATCCTGTGCATGTACTGTGGTTTGCATTCCCATTAAAATAAAAGCACAAAGGATAAGACTTTTTATGCTCTGGGCATAAGGGAACCGCGCCATGCGCGATTCCTTTGTGATATGATTTTTTGTTTTCATATTCTATTGAATTATTTTATTTAGTCTTCTGAAAGAACAAACTAGTTTTAAGGTAATACAACCGTGGCTGTGTTTAATGTTACTGCCGATTGAGCCAATAACCTTCCGGTAACCTTAGCTCCTGTATTCAGTGAAATAAGTGTCTGGCTAAGGATATTTCCGCTAAAATCAACGTTTGATCCTATTATAGCATCAGAAGCAGTAATCCAGAATATATTTTTAGCCTGAGCTCCACCTGTTAGATGTATTATAGCTGTATTATCAACTGTAAGACCTTGTGCAATCTGGAAAACCCAAGTATCATTTGGTCCACCTGCCAATGTTACACCGGCATTAGTTATCAAAAGACCGGAACTCCATTTATATAAACCCGGAGCCAATGTCATCCCGCTAATATTACCCGCACCTTTATCTACAATTACTGTAGTTGTCAACCCCATTGCGGTAGTGAATGCAGTCTGCATATCGCTAATAGCTGTGGTCATTTTAGACGGTGGAGCAAGTGTATAGTCAGAAGCAAAAACCTGACCTGATACGTAAAGAGAAGTTGAGAATTGATTGGTAGCATCCATAATTAAGGAGAAACCGGTTATGGCTGTTGCAGCTGCCGGACTCACACCGATATTACCGGTAATGGAAGTAACGCCAATGGTAGAGATACCTGTTTTTGAAAGAATACTAAAGTCACCGGATGTTCCAAGATTTACAATGCCCGGACCAGTTCCTGTTGGAGCTGTAAAGTTGGCAGTGATATTTTTATTCGAATTCATATTTACCGTCAATGGACTTACTGAACCTAAAGCATCTCCACTCCATGAATCAAAAGTATAACCTGCATTTGGCGTTGGAGTAAGAACTACATTAGTACCATTCGGATAAGTTAACTGATCCGGATTTCTTGAAACTGAACCACCTACTGCAATTACATTTAATGTAAAATTACTTGCATTAGAAGTAAAGTTTGCAGTGATATTCTTATTCCCATTCACGATTACAGTTAATGGATTTGTAGAACCTGTGGCATCTCCACTCCACGAAGAAAATGTATAACCGGCACTAGCAGTTGCAGTAAGTTTTACACTTGCACCACTATTGTATGTAAGTTGATTCGGACTTTTAGCTACCGCACCATTGGGCGCAGTAATATTCAATGTATAAATACTGGTAGTTGTAAATGTCCATGTCGAATCTTTTACTATTGCAGTACCATCTAAATTCTTTGCAGCCATACTCATTTTGGCTGTATAAACAGTTGCAGGACTAAGTGTGGCAGCGGGTGTAAAACTTGCAACTGCTCCTGCTGTCGAAACTGTACCTGAAATTGGCGTTGCGCCATTTTTCAATGTAAAAGAAGTAATAATAGTTGCGGCATCCATTGGCACACTAAAAGTGGCAGTAATGATTTTGTCAAGTGCAACTCCCGAAGCTAAATTGATAGGACTGGTAGCAGTAATTACCGGTAATATAGTTGCACCTGTACTAAAGGCCCATACATAATCTACCTGTAAGGCATTTCCCATTTTGTCTTTAACTCCAGTTGTAATTCTGGCCTCGAAAGTTTGGTTATCAGCAAATTTGGCAGGAGCCGTAAATGTTGCTGTAGAGTCGGTGTAAGTAACAGTTCCCACTATAGCCGAAGCTCCGGTAACTTTTACAGTAAAAGTAGATTCGTTAATCGTTTTCGGATCCATTTTTTTATTGAAGGTTGCAGTAACCAGCGTTGTGCGTGCAGCCATGTCGCTTGCAGTTGTCGAAGTTACTTTACTACGACCAACCAATGTTGCTCCATTAGTTGGAGTAACTGATACTACAAGCGGGCAAGGTCCTGCATTTATAGCAACATAATCATCGTTTTTGCACCCGGCAAACAAAACAACCGATACGATTACAAGGGTTGAGAGTAGCTTTTTAATTTTCATATATTTGAGTTTAATTGTGAAAGAATTTTCACGTTGCAAAGGTGATACATTAAAAAGGCGGGTGTGTTACATAATTTCTCTAAAGAGTTGCATCATTCACACCTTTACATATTTACAGTTAATATTAATAATACATATTCTGTAGGAAAACTAATAGTTACCTGAGATTAGACTATTTTTTAGTAAGAGATAAAAAAGAGCATTGTCCATCAATTGATGAACAATGCTCTTTTCAAAATTCAGAGTTTGTAAATAAACAGGTAAAATATATTTCTAATTTGAAGCGATACTAACGATGCGTTTAACTTCAGGTCATTTTATACCTAACCGAACAATACAGTACCAAAAACACCAAATGCATTGAGTAATCCTGCCACTACAACAAACATTACTACAATGTTCAGTATTCTCCTAATTTTATACTCCCTTGGAATAATAGTGTTGATAGCCCAAAGTAAAAGAATAATAGCGCTAACTGATAAAAAGATAGTTGATTGTGACATAATAATTAATGTTAGAAATTAAACTGAATAATAAGATATGGGTTGGATTTTTTTATACTTGAATATTGGTCAGAAAGCTAAAAAGTCCAAACACTTTGAGAATCCATATGATTGTTACAACCACAACTACAATATTGAAGATGTTTTTAATTTTGTGATCCATGGGTATGTATGTATTGACAGCCCAAAGAAGAACACCTACAATAATAATGACTAGAAATATCGTTAATAGTGACATAATAAATAATTTAAAAAAATTAAAGTCTGCTAGGATTAAAAACTACAACCTTATATTGGTGTGTTTTAATGTGTTTCAAAGATAGATGAATAAACAGGTATAAAAATTACACAATTAAGGGTAAGACTTGCAACATTCACACTTTAATATGAAACTCCGGGATTACAACAGAAATAAGCGTTGTACTACAATTGCTGGACAACGCTTATTTATAATTTTATTATTCCCTAAATTCTCAATTCAAGGTGAAAACAAACCCGTTGTCGGACTCTACCGAATACTTTCAGGCCTGTACATCTGCTGACTAAAAAATCAGAATATTTTGACAAGCGATATGATAATAGCAATCATAACCATAACATTTAAGATTTTCCTGGTTTTACTACTTATGGGAATAACCATGTTAATAGCCCACAGAAGAAGTAAAACAA
>Ga0209123_1002434_pt1 | contig 15768 bp, 2 predicted proteins | sample BarGraIncu00431A_FD_184500 | JGI IMG/M metagenome (GOLD analysis project Ga0209123, IMG submission 184500) | Arctic peat soil microbial communities from Barrow, Alaska, USA - Barrow Graham LP Incubations 004-31A (SPAdes) (version 2) | ecosystem: Environmental > Terrestrial > Soil > Wetlands >...
CAGGTGAAGGTCGAACATAGACATGTGATGGTCGCACATAGAATACTGAATGCTACACATACGAATGTTGAGGTCGCAAATGGTGTGTTTCACCCCGCACATATTTACTTTTGGGCGATACAAACGGATTTTTATTGTGCTATTTAAAATAAAAGGTTAATTGTTGGGTACGCAAGTGCACTCACCTATTTTGCTAAACATTTCTGACGGCCAACTACGATGTTGCAAGTAAAATAATTTTACGCTTTATCAAAACCCCATTCTTACGCAGTCAAAGTTCTTTCCGTTAGTCCTGATATACAAATCGTTTGTTCCTTTCAAAATTTATTAATAATGGTAAATAATTTGTTTAAATAAATACAATTTAAAATGATTTTTATGTAGATTTAACAAATCGAAATTTCAAAATAACTCAGAATTTATTGATTGTGCTAAATGATTTTGATTAATTTGAAAATTGCATTTCGTTAATAAGAAACATTTTAAGATTGCCACTTATTTTTTTCATACATGTAGCACGACGAATCTGTCATGGGAACCGCTTATCCGGATCGCTTGATAGGGTAAAATCTATTGCTACATCCGTCAATCTTTTCTTTACTCCCTCACGCTTATTATCTTACACAAACCACACAGTCAGCGGTTTTCGGTTGATGCTGGTATTATCTGTTTTCTTTGCCATTAGCATTAGTGCTTCATTTGCACAGACTGCCGGGGATTACAGATCGGTTGGTACTGGTGATTGGAAAACCTTAGCTATCTGGCAACGATTCGATGGATCAGTCTGGATTACCCCAACCACAGAAGGCTGGCCGGGTCAATTTACGGGAACAGGAGCCGTTTCGATAAAGGCAAGTGATAATGTTACAATTTCGGGTAGTCTGGCCACAACTACTTTGGGAACAGTTATAATCGATGGATCCTTAGCAATTTCAGATGATGCGATTTTTACTTTATCAACGTCGGATCTTAGAATGACTACTGCAAATGGCAAAATTGAATTTGGTCAAAAATCAGAATTAAAGCTGCTTGTTAGTACGAACATTAATTTAGCAGCTGGAAGTTTAATCGGGCAATGCGATGCTAACGTAAGAATTTATATCGGTCCCGACCTCTACACATGCACTGGCAGTACCGATTCACCAAAAGGTAATTTTCCCGATTTATATATTCCAACTATAACCAGTACGACACCGGCTTCCAAGTGTGGAACTGGCACTGTTAATTTAGAAGCCACATCAAGCCTGGGAAGTGACATTAACTGGTTTACAACTCCGACAGGAGGAGTTTCACTTTGGACAGGAAACAGTTTTACAACCCCGACAATTTCCGCACCAACAACTTATTACGCGGAGGCAAAAAACCCAATTACAGGATTCAAATCCGATCCAAGAATAGCTGTGGTTGCGACCGTTTTCAATGCTACACCCGCCACGCCTGGGACAATTACTGGTTCTACGCCGGTTTGTCAAAATTCATCCGGGTTGACTTACAGCGTTATTCCTATGGCGGAGGCTGCCAGTTACAACTGGACTTTACCGACAGGCTGGTCAATAACATCCGGCGAAAACACAAATTCAATAACGGTAAGCCCCGGCACCGCCGCACAAAGCGGGACAATAATAGTTTCAGCAACGAACACCTGCGGAACAAGCGCTCAAAGTAGTTTTGCCGTAACCGTTGAGCCATATGTATCCATCATGCTTATTGAAACAAACCCGGCAATCTGTTTAAATACAGGAACTGCTGGTGTTACCTATAGCGGCGCAACAGGCAATCCAACAAATTATAGCGTCGACTTCGATGCTTCAGCCATTGCTGCCGCTTTTATAGATCAAAACAACTATTCAATTCCTGGCGTTGGTCCGCTGACTGTGGTTATTCCAAATGGAGGAACATCAATACTTCCCGGTGTTTACAATGGGTTTTTAACAGTTAATACGAACACTCCAATTACCTGCACTAGTGAGGTTCACCCAATCAGTATCTCTATAAATGGCAATCGGGCTTCGCAGGTGAGCATCAGTGGGGGCCTATCGCCAATCTGTAACAATACATCGCCGGGTGGCCTCACTGCAACAGCTGAAGGAAACTCAACTTCTGACACCTATCTGTGGTATAAAGACAATTTACCAACAGGCATAACAACTAAAACCTACGATCCCGGTAAGCTAACGGCAACGGCTTCATTTTACTGCAAAATAATTAGTGGTATTTGTGGAACGGTCCAAACCCCTGACAAAATAATAACAGTAACTCCTTCAATCGTTCCGAATATCACGGGTATAAGTTCTTTGTGCATCGGTACACCAACATCCTGGACTGGCACCCCGCTTGCAGGAACATGGAGCAGTGATAATACGGCGGTAGCTACTGTTGATGCATCAGGACTTATAACACCATTGACTGCAGGAACATCATTAATCACTTATTCAGTAACAACAGGAAGCTGTACTGAAATTGATACGAAAACAGTAACGGTTAATCCGGCGCCAACGCTCACAGGAGCATCGCAGGCAGCGACCGTCTGTGCAGGATCAGTTGCAACAATCAATCTGACCGGATTGCAGACTGGCAGCACCTCGACAATAAACTATTCAATCAATACCATTGCGCAGACTCCCGTAACAGGTGTTGTTGCCGATGCAGCAGGCAATGCCAATTTCACCTCGGCCAGCCTAACAGAAGCAAACAATGGTCAGACGCTACTGATAACTGACATCACCACAATAGGTACAATCCCAACTTGCAGTAATACAATTAATCTGCCTGTTACTTTAAGTGTTAATCCAACAACTTTGGGCGGAACCATTTCCGCGGTTCAGCCAATTTGCTTTGGCACTTCACCGGCAGACCTCACGTTGAGCGGAAACATGGGTGCAGTAATCAGATGGGAGAGCGCAACCGATCTGGCTTTTACAGCTCCAATTCAAATAGCAGAAACTTCGACGATGTTATTGGGGACAACGATCGGCAACCTCACTGCAAATACTTATTACAGAGCTGTTGTTCAGAGTGGTACTTGTCTGCTACTCAACGCTGCCCCTGTGTTAATTTCGGTTAATCCAGCTCCAACGCTCACAGGAGCATCGCAGGCAGCTACCGTCTGTGCAGGATCAGCTGCAACAATCAACCTGACCGGATTGCAGGCTAACAGCACGTCAACCATATCCTATTCAATCAATGGAGTTGACCAGACTCCCGTTACAGGCGTTATTGCCGATGCAACCGGCGCAGCCAATTTCACCTCGGCCAACCTCACTGAAGTTAACAACGGACAGACACTGCTGATAAGGGGCATCACTACAACAAGTGCAAATCCAAATTGCACGAATACAGTTAATCTGCCTGTGATCCTGAGTGTGGATCCTACAACTACAGGCGGAACAATAACTTCAGATCAGACGATCTGTACGGGGACCTCACCAGCAGACCTCACGCTGAGCGGAAACATGGGTGCAGTAATCAGATGGGAAAGCGCAACCAATCTGGCTTTTACATCTCCAATGCCAATAACAGAAACTTCGACGACCTTATTGGGGACAACGATCGGCAACCTTACTTCAAATACTTATTTCAGATCCGTTGTTCAGAGTGGAACTTGTCCGATAGTCAACTCAGCTCCTGTGCTGATTTCGGTTAATCCTGTGCCAACGCTCACAGGAGCAACACAATCGGCATCCGTCTGTGCAGGTTCAGCCGCAACAATCAACCTGACCGGATTGCAGGCTAACAGCACGTCAACCATATCCTATTCAATCAATGGAGTTGACCAGACTCCCGTTACAGGCGTTGTTGCAGATGCAGCCGGCGCAGCCAATTTCACTTCGGCCAGCCTCACTCAAGTCAACAACGGACAGACATTACTGATAACGGGCATCACCACAACAAATGCAATCCCAAATTGCACAAATCCATTTAATCTGTCTGTGACCTTAAGTGTCAATCCAACAACTTTGGGTGGAACGATAACCGCGGTTCAGCCAATTTGTTTTGGCACTTCACCAGCTGACCTGACTTTGATCGGGAGTACAGGAGCCGTGTTAAAATGGCAGAAATCAAGCGATGTTGGATTTACCACCCCAACAGATATCGCTGCAACAACCACTACTTTGTTAGGGACGACAATCGGCAACCTGAACTCCGACACCTATTTCAGGGCTGTGGTTCAAAGTGGAAGTTGCGTAGCAGTCTACTCAAATCCAGTACTGATTTCGGTCATTCCTGCTCCAACAGCAACAGCCTTACCTTTAAACCAAACCATCTGCTCCGGAACGGCCCCTTCCATTAATTTATCAAGCAGTTTACCTCTCACAACCTTCAACTGGACAGTTGCCGAAACAAATGAAACAGGAGCTTATGATTTTAATGGCCCTAAAATTGCTCAACCCCTGGTAGCCACTGCAACAACTCCCGGAACGGCAACTTATACGGTTACGCCGACAGCAAACGGGTGTGCGGGACTTCCAGTTTATGTTGATATAACGGTTGATCCAATCCCCACTGCAACGGTCACTCCAATGCCCCAAACCATTTGTAATGGAAGCACAACTTCAATTGCCTTAACCAGTGATATTTCGGGAACTACGTTTGACTGGACAGTTATAGAATCGGATGTTACGGGAACATCCCCAGGTGGTGGCTCAACAATTGCACAGATGCTAACAGCAACAACCACAAATTCCGGAGCTGCCACTTATATTATCACTCCAAAATTTAACGGATGTGCGGGTGATCAGGTCCCTGCTATTGCCTACGTTAATCCAACCATAACCGTAACACCCTCTTCCTTCGCCGAAACCATCTGTTCGGGTAGTGCACCAGCAATTACTTTGGATGGCAATCCCACCTGGACTGTCTTCAACTGGACTATTACCCAATCATCCGGTATTACAGGTGCTGCCGATGGTACTGGCGCTATTATTGCACAAACCTTAACAACCACAGGAACTACTCCCGGAACAGTAATATACCGAATTACACCTACAGCTGACGGATGTGACGGTACTCCGGTGGAAGTGGTGGTGACCGTCAACCCTATACCAACATTGTCAAGTTCGCTAATAGAAAATTACTGCAGCAATGTTCCGTTTAGTTACAATCCGACAAGCAACACCCCCGGAGCTATATTTAACTGGTCGAGAGCGGCAGTCGTTGGTATTCAAAACCCTGCGGCTTCAGGGTCGGGACCCGTAAATGAAACATTGGTTAATATTACAGGGATTGCCAAAACAGTATCGTACGATTTCACAGTTAATGACAATGGTTGTACAAGTCTGCCCATTAACGTTGATGTGACAGTTTACCCGAAGCCATCACTCGTTAGTTCCCTGACTCCCCCTGCGGTTTGCAGCAATACTATATTCAGCTACACTGCAGCACCTTCAATTGCAGGAACTGCACTAACCTGGTCAAGAGCCGCTGTGGTAGGAATCAGCAATCCGGCAGGAAACGGATCGGGTGATATTAACGAAACACTCATCAATACAACTGCAGCCGATGTGATTGTTCCTTATATATACACGCTGACAAAAGGGTGTAGCACTACGGTTACCGTCAATGCAACCATCAAACCTACGCCAGTACTTTCAAGCGCGATTGCGGCACCCGCGGTTTGCAGTAACTCTCTTTTCACTTATATCCCAACCAGCTTAACACCAGGTACTATTTTCACCTGGACGCGCACCCCGGTTTCGGGGATCAGTAATGGCTTCAGTTTTGGCTCCGGCAACGTGAGCGAACTGCTGATTAATACAATCGATAGTCCATTAAATGTAATCTATTCTTACACGCTGAATGCCAATGGTTGTGAGAATGAACAGGACGTGACTGTGGATGTCAAGCCCACGCCTACCATTGACGACCAGGTTGATCAGCAATTTTGTAACGGAGTATCAACTCCGGTTATTCCATTAACAGGCCTTATGAGTAGCGCTAGTTTTAACTGGACAAATGACAATCCGGCTATCGGACTGGCTGCAGGTGGTTCGGGAGATATCCCCTCATTTACAGCAATAAACAGCACAAGCCTTCCTGTCTCCGCTTTGATTACAGTAACCCCATCGGCAAATGGCTGTATTGGAATCCCCAAAACGTTTCATATTACCGTTGAACCATCGCCAGTCGCAAATAATCCGGGTGACCAGACAATCTGCAAGGGTACATCCACCTCTGCCATTAATTTTACGGGAACATTTGACCATATCACCTGGACCAATGATCATCCTGAAATCGGATTGGCAGCCAGCGGATCAGGAAACATTGGCGCTTTCACGGGTGCCAATCCGGGTTTAAATCCGATCAATGCCAAAATAACCGTTACTGCTCATCCTGTAATAAGCGGTTCAGGTTGTGACGGTATCCCTTTCAGCTTTTTAATCACAGTGAATCCCATTCCCGTGGTTGATGCAATTGGTAACCAGACCTATTGTGTCGGTTCGAACAATTCAGGTTTCAGCTTTGCAACTTCTACTACCGGAGGAACTCCCATATTTAACTGGACCAGCAGCAACGATATTGGCTTCGGCACTTCAGGTACCGGTACTATCCCGCCGTTCACAGCCAGCAACGCCGGATCATCCCTGTTAACGACCACTGTCAGTGTGACTGCCACCATCAACGGATGCACGGGTAACGCTACCACTTTTGCGGTTACAGTCAACCCGGCTCCGTCTGTTATTCCGCCTGCAACTCAGGCGTTCTGCAATACAGCAATAACAACTGCCGTTCATTTCACGGGAACAGCCACCTCTTTTACGTGGACAAATAGCAATAATACGATTGGTCTGGCAAGTTCCGGCACGGGAGATCTTCCGCCATTTACGGCAATAAATACGGGATCCGCACCGATTGTTGCAACTGTCACGGTAACCCCTTCCTATACCAATGGCGGAAAAACCTGCACGGGGCCCACAAAATCATTCAATATTACCATTAACCCAAGCCCAACCGGCACCATTTCCGGAACCACTGCGGCCTGCCAGGGCGGGACAGAACCGCTCATCACATTTACGGGTTCAAATGGAACTTTTCCCTACACTTTTACTTACAAGATCAATGGCGGAGCTGATCAGAATGTTTCCACAAGTTCGGGAAACAGTGTAACCGTCAGCGCTCCCACCACTGTTACCGGAACTTTCAATTACACCCTGGTCAAAGTTACAGCCACCAACGGATGTTCACAGTTACAATCGGGTACTGCCACCATTAATGTGGTTTCCAAACCAAGTGCCAACATTGCCGGAACCACAAGCATTTGCCAGAACAGCGCAACACCAGTAGTAACTTTTACAGGAGCAGGCGGAACTGCACCTTATACATTTACTTACCAGGTTAATGGCGGCACCCCTCAAACGGTTACCACCATATCGGGAAATAGTGCGCTCCTCAACGCCCCGACCGCTGCACCGGGCGTCTTTATCTATTCATTGATTTCCGTTTCATCCGCATCGGGTTGTATCCAGCCTCAGGCGGGAACGGCAACGATTACTGTAAATCAGGCTCCTGGAGCATCCATCAACGGAACAACGGTTGTTTGTCAGAATGACGTTTCCCCTTTCATCACTTTCACGGGTTCAGATGGTATAGCCCCATACACATTTATCTATAATATCAATGGCGGGGCAAACGTGTCTGTTACCACATCGATTGGCAACAGTGTAAGTCTTCCTGCTTCAACATCCTTCGCCAGTACGTTTACTTACAATTTGGTAAAAGCTACAGAAGCAGGGGGTTGTTCACAAACGCTGTCGGGAACTGCAGTGGTGACGGTAAAGCCTGCACCCGTTCTCACCAGCTCTTTAACACCTACCGGGATATGCAGCAATACCCTTTTTAATTATCCGCATACATTTTCACCCTTAGGTACGACGTTCGAATGGAAACGCAATGTCATTCCGGGAATCAGTAATGGCGCAAATTCTTCGACAACTGATGTTCCGAACGAAACACTTAATAATACGACAACAGGACCGATAGAAGTAAGTTTCAATTACACCATGAGTGCCAATGGTTGTACAAATAGCCAGACCGTAAAAGTAATGGTAACTGAAACGCCATTATTAACAAGCATGCTAACGCCACCAAATATTTGCGGTGGCTCAAAATTCTCCTATACACCAACCAGTAACATAGCAGGTACAATTTTTTCATGGTCAAGGGCCGCCGTTGGAGGAAATCCTGCCAAATCCGGTTTTGGAAATCCAAATGAAATCCTTATTAATAACACCACCAATCCTATCAGCATAATCTACAATTACACGTTAAATTCAAGTAGTTGTTCAAATCCTCTGGTGTACCAGGTTTTAGTTACTGTGATCCCGGCGCCTGTAGTAACGGTAGGTGCTTCTGCTCTTACTGTCTGCCCCGGAACAGCTGTAAATCTTACCTCTTCTGTTGTTTTGGGTACTTCTTTGAATACCAATTTGCTAACCGAAAATTTCAATGGGGCAACCAATGGTTGGGCCACAAACCCAATCTCAGGGGTTGGCGCATGGACACTCAGTTCAAGTCCGAGTCCGAGTCCGATTGATGGTAAAACATTCAGTTCAAATGATGCCAGCCAATTTTATATTTCGGATATGCTGAATGCAAATTCTACGACAACTAGTACCTTAACGTCCCCAGCCTTCTCAACAGTAGGATATACACTGATTAATCTAAGTTTTTGGAATTATTATAAGAATGGTGGCGATGTTGCGACAGTAAATTATTCAACGGACGGTTCTACATGGACCAATTTATTCAAATTTACCACTACTCAAGGCTCAAGCAGTGGATTTAAAAATGAAATCATTGGTTTGCCTGTTGGAGTGCCAAACCTAATTATTCAATTCTATTACAAAGCAAAAAAAGACTTTTATTGGGCAATTGACAATGTAACAGTTACTGGAACACCAACTGCAACACCAACGATCAGCTGGACCTCGAATACTTCCGGATGGACATCAAACATCGCCAATCCGATGGGCGTAACACCTACCGGAACAACTACCTATACTGCAACCTATACTGATCCAAATACCTATTGTCCCGGAAGCAATTCTGTTACAGTAACTGTTAATCCGCCACCAGTACCTACAATTACAGCCGATTACTGTATCGACCGCCCCAAAGTGCGGCTAACGGCAAGTTCACATGCCTCGTGGTTGTGGAATACGGGGGCAACCTCCCAAACCATTGATGTAGATGTTGCCGGGAGATACACGGTTACCGTTACAGATGCCAATGGCTGCACCGGAACAACATTTATCCAGGTCGCACAAGAATTGGTTACCAACGGAGATTTTTCGGCAGGAAATGTCGGGTTTACATCAGATTATCCAAACGTAACTGCTGCAGGTGGATTAGCTTCAGGTGGTGCCGGAGGAGGTGGAGCAGGTTTATCTGGAATCGGTACAACAGGTCAATATTACCACTCCAATTTTTGGGGCTATGACCATACAACAAATAACGGTACAGGCAAATTTCTCCTTTTCAATGGTTATGGCAGCACCTATACTGTATGGCAAGAAATCAATGTACCAGTTACTCCCAATACGGACTACTATTTTGCTGCATGGGCTATAAGCCTTAATGATGTTGGTCCATATGCCAAGCTTAAATTTGAAATTGAAACAACTGATTATGGGAAAGAAAAGGTTGGATCAACTGCAAATTTGACGGTAGGCACGCGTAGCAATGCAAATCCATGGAAACCGGCAGACAGGTTTTATGGAATCTGGAATTCAAGAAATGCGACTACCGCAACCATAAGGATCATCAACCTGGAAGCCAGCACAGGAGGTAACGACTTTGGCCTCGACGATATTTCATTTGGAACCCTGGTTAATGTTCCAATAACTGTGGGCACAAGCAGTAACGCTCCAATCAGCTCCCCAATTTGCAGCAGGGGAGATTTGCAATTAAACTCGACCGTTACAGGCGGAAAACCTCCGCTGGATTATACCTGGACCGATCAAGCGGGGAATGTGGTTTCCAAAGATGCCAACCCATTGATCTCGAATGTTTCACCGTATGGAGACGGAATCTACACCCTCGCGGTAAAAGACTGGTACAATTGCCCGGCAATCACTTCAACGACAACAGTTGTACTGAATCCTACTCCCGAGATCCCAGATCAGATTATACCTCCAATTTGCAGCGGTTCATCATTTGATGCGACACCGAAAGACGGCGTTCCCGACGCAAATACCTATGTCAAGCCAATCACCACCTATTCGTGGCCGGCACCTGTTCTTTCAATCGCTGGCAGCATCACAGGCGCAAGTGCCGGCAATGCACTCAGTGCCATCACCCAGACCCTTACAAACACTACCACCATTCCCGCAACTGCAACCTATACGGTCACGCCCGTGAATGGAACCTGTATCGGAAATTCGTTCAAAGTGGTTGTCACCGTCAATCCGACGGCTACCGTCAATGCAGGAAGTAACCAGGATATTTGCGCCGGAAGCGCTGTACAATTAAACGGATCAATGGGTGGAGCAGCAACTTCGGCTACATGGAGCGGAGGAACGGGTAGTTTCAGCCCTAACCGGAATTCGCTCACCCCGGTGTATACACCAAGCGCTGCAGAAATCACAGCCGGTACGGTTATACTGACACTAAATTCAAATGATCCCGATGGAGCAGGTCCTTGTTCTGCTGCCACCTCTTCTGTAACTATTGTCGTTAATTCCCTGCCAACGCTTGCCTATAGTTCGGTTAACCTGAACTGTAACGGCGCCTCAACCGGTTCGATCAACCTTTCCGTATCTTCCGGCACACCCGCCTATTCGTACGCATGGACAGCAAGCAATGGTGGATCAGTCCCTTCAGGGCAGGTTAATGCTCAAAATCTTACAAATTTAGTGGCGGGCACCTATAGTGTTATCGTTAATGATTCAAAAACCTGCGGGGCCACCAAATCTGTCCTACTTACTGAACCTACAGCGCTCGTTGCCAGTGAAAGCCACCTCAATGTTTCGTGCGCAGGCGATGCCTCTTCGGTAAAAATTACAGCAACGGGGGGAACGGGAACTTATACCGGAACAGGTACATATTCGCAGGCCGTTGGAACAACCACTTATGCGATAACCGATGCGAACGGATGTACGGCCAATGTCACGGCAATCGTTACCGCAATCCCGAATATAGCGCCGGTTATCACGACAAACCCGGTTCTACGAAATTTCAATGGATGCACCACCGCCAATATTGCGGGACCAGTTTTCTCATCCGTAATTGTAAGTTCCACTTATTCAACATTTAGTGATACAAACAACAAGGGTGTTGCAACTGATAATTGTGCAATAACAACAGTGAGTTACCAGGATGTTGCGAACGCTTCGTGCCCGATCACCGTTACGCGGACCTGGACTTTGGGCGATGCAAGTGGCCTTACAACCACCTGCCAGCAAATCTTAAAGGTTACCGATATTGACAAACCCACCTGGACCACGGCCGCCGGGGTACTTAACAGAACCGTTGAATGCAGCGATGCGACAGGACAGGTTGCTGCCCAGGCTTTGTTCCCCACAGCAACTGATGCCTGTGATCCAACTGTATCTGATAGTAGTAAACCAGTTAAAACATCCGGCGTGTTTGTTCCATCGGGTGGTTGTTCCCAGAGTGGCACTTACACCAACAGCTGGAAGGTGACCGATGCATGCGGCAACACAAGTGATGCCTACACACAAGTTATCACGATTACTGATAAGACAGCACCGGTCTGGACAACCCCTGCAGGGTCGCTCGACCGCACGCTTCAATGCAGTGACAATGTAGGACTTACTGCTGCCAAAGCGCTAAAACCCGTGGCTTCGGATAACTGCGATGGAACTGTCACGAATCTTGTAAAAGTTACCGGGGCTTTTGTAAGTGATGGAACCTGCGGACAGCAGGGAACTTATACAAATACCTGGACGGTCGCCGATGATTGCGGAAATTTGAGTGTCGTTTTCAAACAGGTAATCACCCTTACGGATAATACAGCACCCATATGGATCACGGCTCCGGGGACAATCAATGCCATGGTTGAATGTGACGATGCGAGCGGGTTAGCAGCGGCACAAGCATTGCGCCCAAAAGCATGGGATAATTGTGACGCAAATGTTTCCGATATTGTTAAAACTTCCGGTTTATTCGTCCCTTCAAGTGCAGGTTCCATTGAAGGCACCTATACGAATACATGGATTGTTAAGGATGACTGCGGGAATACCAGTCCAATTTATACACAGATAATTACGGTTGAAGACCATGCAGCTCCGATCATCTACTGTCCGCCAGGCAACGCCTTTTCGTGCAATTCCCCTTCTTTCGATCCCGCTTTTACAGGAACAGCTACGGCAACTGACCATTGTGATACGGCTCCCGTAATAACCTATTCTGACAATATAGTAACCACAAGCTGCGCCGGCGAATACAATATCTTCCGTACCTGGACGGCCAAAGATGCCAGGGGAAATTCAAGTTCCTGCCAACAAACAATTTTTGTTCAGGATGTGACGCCACCTGTATTAAATGTTCCTTCCGACCGCACTGTCGATTACCATAATCCGACAACTCCTTCCTCGACCGGTACTGCAACAGCGACTGATAATTGCGATGCGAATCCGATAGTTTCCTATACAGATCAGACGATTTCAGGTGCCACCATCCACGATTACACCATCGTAAGGACCTGGTTATCTGTCGACTGTGCCAACAATACGAGTAACTACGATCAGAAAATAACCGTTAAAGACTTTACCGCATTATCCATCACGTGCCAGCCAGCCGTGAATGCAAATACAGATCTTAATCAGGCCTGGGCATCAAATATAAATCCGGGAATACCAACATTGACCGGCTCAGGTGTCACTTACAGCTGGTCGATGTCAGGTGCAACCGTGGGTGCAGGAAACGGAGCCATGGGAAAACGACGATTTAACCTTGGTGTAACAACAATTACGTGGAAAGCCAAAAATTATTCTGGAACAACTACCTGCACGCAAACGGTTACGGTGTTTGACAAGCAGCCGCCGACCTTTACGGTTACAGCGGCCTCTTTTGTCCAATGTGTTGAAAAACTAGAAACCGCCATTTACAACATCGCGACTACAGATATCAATCCTGACCGACCCGATTATTACACGTTGGATAGTGGGTCCACATTGCTCAATCTGAATACGGCCACATTTTCTGACAATTGTAGTCTGTCAAAGTGCACCGTTGAAATCAGGTGGAAAATCGATCTGAGTGACGGGACACGTATTCCTGATCTGTCAACACCATATAATACAGGTCAGCCATCCACCTATGGAATGGACCTCCATTTAACAGGCGACGGAATTAATTTCAGCACGCTTACCCACACGATAACCTATTGGATTGTAGATTGCTCAGAAAATGTGTCACTGTTAAAAACCCGGACAATTATCATCAAACCGCGTCCCAGATTGACAAAAGGGAATAATTAATCATTCAAGATAAATTCATAAAATAAATATAAAAAATCATGAAAAAACAAGACAAAAAACAGATCCATGAGGCTGCAATCCTTCAGCTTACACCAAGTATCCGGGAACAATCAATCGTGAACCCGTTGGCGATGCGACCAAATCAGAACAGATGGAAATGGCCGCCGGGAATTTTGAATAGTTCCGGAAGGTTTTCCGGGCAGGACACTGATCCGCAGCAAACACTTACAAAATCACCAATAAATAAGAATAATTCAAATAAAGAACAATCATATATCAATATTATGAAAAAGCAAATTTCAATTTTCACGTTTATGATAATGGCACTCTTTGCCATTAGTATGGGCACCGCCTTTGGGCAAAAAGCAGTCCATGATTCTGATCCAGAAACGAATGCTTTAACCAGTGATGCTTTGCATCCTGTGGCAGGAAAAAAGTACAATTATTCTATTTCAATACCATCTGGGGTAACTGGTAACTATACATGGTGGGCAACCAAAGATCCAAATTTTATTAGCAGTCAAGGTTCAAATAACATGGCGTCCAAGAAGTTGACGGTTGGGGCCACTAACGATATCGTAGCTGCCAGTTCAGCATATGGTACTTCAAGCGCAACATCAAATGTTGATATTACCTGGTCTTCCACACTTCTTTTGGGAACTAGTTACCAGGGTGCTGTATCCTCAAAGCCCCCAACATTTGTGGCCGTTCAATTTGATGCCACATCGGGAAGCTGTGCGAATAACCTTAAAGTTTATGAGCTCAATCCCAAAAACGGATTTATGGTCGATATCAGGAACCTGAATAATGCATCCCCTTTTGCAAAGGCCGCTTATGACGACAACACCTCAATAACACAATGTATTGATAAAGTGTCGAAAGCCGCTTATAATCCGGCCACACACAAAATGGAATATGAGTATGGAACAAATATCTTCTATTATGAAGTCGTAGCAGCGAATTTTTCAGAATCCTATAAACCACTTTTAACATTTACAGGCCTTGATCCCGTTCAAACTTATAAGATTGAATGGACTTACAAAAGTGATTTTACCAGCTTATCTACCTATACTTCAGGATCTACAGTTGTTGCAACTGATGTAACTGATAACTCAAATGGTGTATCCATCTATGTTAAAGTTACAGTCACAAATAATAACTATGAAGGAATAGCGGACAAGAAAGTCACGTTATCGCTTGATGGACAAAATAAAGATGGCAGCTGGGATATCGTCAATTCGACAGATGCTGAGACTGCAGCTGCAGACAAAAATGATTTCGCGATTCAGACGCTCAAATCACGCCCTGGTGTTACCGGAACAACGACTGCAGCATCTGCTCCAATCAATATAATTCCTGGAAATGAAAGTAACAATCATGCTGGTGAATAATTGACGGTTGGCCTGTTCATCAACTCGCTATTTCTCCCGTTGGCCAAAACCAATAGAAGAGAGATGGTCACAGAACAGATAAATAGGAAAATGGAATACTGAATTACGATTCAGAAAATTTTAAATTTTAAACATTGAAGTTTAATCTCTTGTATATTGTAAGTCGTGCCTGGGTAGCGTTGCTGCCTTTGCTGTTGGCTTTGGCTCCTGCCAAGGCCCAGACTGTCGTGTATGAGGGTGTCACAACACAATTAAATATCAATGCAATTGCAGGCAATACTTACGAATGGAAAATCTATAATGACGCCACGCTGGATTTCTCTCTTGAGTCGAGCCCAGGGTGTCCCGTTACTGCTGCGAATTTCACAGTTGGCAATACCGGACCAAGCGTTGAAGTAAAATGGTTAAAACAAGGCATCTATTTCTACAAGGTCACTGCCCACGATGCAACTCATTGTGCCATGAATCTGAAAGTCGGAATGATTACCGTGCTCCCGATTGAGACAAAAGCCGTAATTACAGGTGAAACAATCACTGGGTCGTGCAGGGGAGTTAACCTGAGTGCTTCGAATTCAATCGGAGTTAACTATGAATGGTCATTGGTCGGACAAGGTGGTGTATTATCAACAACGACAGGTCTTAATACCGAATTTAAACTGACAGACACTTACGACGGTCCGCTACCGGCAAATTTCCAGGTCAGACTTTTAGTCAGTGACCTATCCGGTCATTCGGACAATACAATCGTCACGATTAAAGTAGATCAACCGCCTCATGCCAATGCTTTCATATCAGGACAATATGAAGCGGATGGAACGATGCTCGCCGATGGAAAAGGTTCGACGGGAACTGTCCTGAATTACAATTGGTATACAACGGGCGGAGACATCACCGGACCTGACAACCAGCAGACTGCCAACCTGTACGGAACCGGTACT
>Ga0209123_1002436_pt1 | contig 15758 bp, 11 predicted proteins | sample BarGraIncu00431A_FD_184500 | JGI IMG/M metagenome (GOLD analysis project Ga0209123, IMG submission 184500) | Arctic peat soil microbial communities from Barrow, Alaska, USA - Barrow Graham LP Incubations 004-31A (SPAdes) (version 2) | ecosystem: Environmental > Terrestrial > Soil > Wetlands >...
TGGGCAGAGAAACGAAAAAAGTGAAGCGAAGCCGAGACGCATGCAATGCGTCTCGACCTGATTAACCGATTTCCTAGAGACGCATTGCCGGCGCCTCCATGCCTCCTCGGTCTCACTTAAAGCTCCTTGGCAAAGCGGAAACGCAACTCAGACTGTTGGCAACGCCTTAAATAAGAGTTGCTTCGGCATACCTAATGTAGTATCGGTGACGGTTATGATATTTAAACCGATTAAACCAAAGAAGGTGTCAACCCAGATCGCCGAGCAGATCAGGACCTCGATCCTGGCAGGCGAATTCAACCCGGGCGAGAAGCTGCCGCCGGAGCGCGAGCTCGCCGAGATGTTCGGGGTATCGCGTCCCTCGGTACGCGAGGCGCTCAACTTCTTGGCATCAACCGGTCTCGTCGAGACCTACCAGGGCGGAGGGACCGTGGTCCGCTCCCTGGTGGAGAATTCAGCGGGAATGCCGCTTTCCGAACTGATCCGGATCGACGGCGACCGTGCTCTCGACGTGATAGAGGTGCGCCAGGGAATGGAATCCTGGACCGCCTGGTACGCCGCCACCCGGGCGCTCCCCGAGGACATCCGCCGGCTGGAAACCATCGTGAACGGCATGTCGGCGAACCTGGAAGGGCTCAAGCAGTCCGAGGACCTGGACGCGCATTTCCACACCGTCATCGCCCGGGCCACCCACAATGTCGTCTGGTTTCACATGATGCAGAGCATCTTTGACGCCATGCAGGAGTTCCAGCGCGACGTTTGGCGTGCCGTTTACCTGACGGAGGATGATCAAAAGCTCCTTTACCTGCACCACCTGCGCATTTACGAGAAGATCCGGGACCGCGACCCGGAAGGGGCCCGGGAGGCGATGATGGAGCACCTGACCTTCGCGCAGAAAAGGTGTAGCGCGTACGTCTCCATGCGCGGCGGTGACCTGCAGGGAGTTTAACTGCCGGAGATTTCCGTAGGGGCGACCGGCGGTCGCCCGTTTTCGGCACAAGGTGACGGATTCCCCGCAACCCGCACCGACACGGGCGACCGCCGGTCGCCCCTACGCTTTAAAACGGTGCATACCAGTTTTCATGAGGATTGGCACCTCGATTCTTGGCGAGACCACTAGTTACTGCGAAGGCCCGACAGCACAGCTGCCGGGCCTTTCTTTTTCAAACTATCTCCCAAACGAGTTAGCAATCTTGCCGGTCCCCTTCGCAATGGGTGCACGTTTTCATCTTTTACAACTACTCAACCTGGTGAAAACTCTCCCTCCCCTTCAAGGGGAGGGCCGGGGTGGGGATGGGGAGGGCCGGACCTTATTCATGTTAAGCGTCGCGCCAGTAATGAGGAAACGGTGTCGATCCGCGGCGCTCCGAGGTTTTTGGTTGATGCGGGGGGGCTTTTTGGGTATAGTTACGCGGTTTACCGTATAGATAAAACCAAGGGAGGTTTTCAATGATAGATTTTCTGGGAGATTGGAAGAGGAGTGATTACTGTGGTGAGCTGCAAAGCTCCCAGGTCGGGCAAGAGGTCATCCTCATGGGATGGGTGGCAAAAAGGCGCGACCACGGCGGCCTCATCTTCGTCGACCTGCGTGACCGGGACGGCATCGCCCAGATCGTCTTCGACCCGGAGCGCGCCCCGGCACCCCACGCCAAGGCGGAAGCCGTGCGTAACGAGTACGTCCTCGCCATCAAGGGAACCGTGGCCCTGCGCCCCGAGGGAACCGTCAACCCCAAGATGAAGACCGGCGAGGTGGAAATCCTGGTGACGGAGTGCAAGCTCCTGAACCCCTCCAAGGCGCTCCCCTTCACCCTGGACGGCTTCGTCGACGTCAATGAAAACATCAGGCTCAAATACCGCTACCTCGACCTGCGCACCGGTTCGCTGCAGGCCAACATGATACTGCGCTCCCGGGTTTCCCAGCTTACCCGCTCCTATCTGGTCGACAACGGCTTTCTGGAAATCGAAACGCCCTTCCTCACCAAGTCGACCCCGGAAGGGGCGCGCGACTTTCTGGTTCCCTCGCGCATCTCCAAGGGCGAGTTCTACGCGCTCCCCCAGTCGCCCCAGCTCTTCAAGCAGATCCTGATGGTCTCCGGCTTCGACCGCTATTTCCAGGTTGTGCGCTGCTTCAGGGACGAGGACCTGCGCGCCGACCGCCAGCCGGAATTCACCCAGATCGACTGCGAAATGTCCTTCATCGACCGCGAGGACATCATCACGGTCATGGAGGGCCTCATGGCCCGCATCTTCTCCGAGGCGAAGGGGGTGCAGGTGACCCTCCCGATCCAGAGAATGACCTACGGCGAGGCGATCGACCGCTTCGGCGTCGACAACCCGGACCTGCGCTTCGGCCTGGAACTGGTGCAGCTCTCCGAAATCGTCAAGGGTTCCGGCTTCAAGGTGTTCGCCGACGTGGTGGCAGGCGGCGGCATCGTCAAGGGGATGAACGTGAAGGGAGCGGCGTCCATGTCGAGGAAGGAAATCGACGAGCTGACCGAGTTCACCAAGATCTACGGCGCCAAGGGGCTTGCCTACGTGAAGATGACCCCGGACGGCTGGAACTCGCCGATCGCCAAGTTCTTCACCCCGGAAGAGATCGCCTCCATGAACCAGGCCTTCGATGCCAAGGAAGGGGACCTGCTCCTCTTCGTGGCGGACAAGCCCAAAGTCGTGAACGATTCCCTGGGACGCCTGAGAAACCACCTGGCGGCAAAGCTGGGACTTACCAACAAGGAAGAGTACCGTTTCGTCTGGATCACCGACTTCCCGCTTCTCGAGTGGGACGAGGAGAGCAACCGCTGGTGCGCGGTGCATCACCCGTTCACCGCCCCGATGGACGAGGACCTCGCCTATGTCGAGAGCGACCCGGGTCGCTGCCGCGCCAAGGCCTACGACCTCGTGCTAAACGGCAACGAGATTGGCGGCGGGAGCATCAGGATTCATCAGGAGGAGGTGCAGTCCCTGATGTTCAAGATGCTGGGACTTTCCGAGGAGAATGCCCGGAGCAAGTTCGGCTTCCTCCTGGATGCTCTGGAATACGGGACTCCGCCCCACGGCGGCATCGCCTTCGGCATGGACCGGCTCATGATGCTTCTGACCGGATCCGATTCGATTCGCGACGTCATCGCCTTCCCGAAGACCCAGAAGGGTGCCTGCCTCATGTCCGAGGCTCCCTCCGGAGTCGATACCCTGCAACTGCGCGAGCTCGGCATCCGCTTGGCGACCAAGTAGCGGTCGCCGGCAGTTGAGGTCTACCGGCAAGGTCATACTGCTGCTCTTACTGTTCTCCCTGAGCGCCTGCGCTACGCAGCCGCCGCGCTACCGAGGCGAAGCCCTCGGCACGCTGGAGCGCGTCAAAAGGGAGGGTCCGACCGGGCCGTTCGTCGCGGAGTTTGTCAGTGCCCAGGAGACCTTCGACAGGGGGGAGACCTTTTTGCAGCAGCACGAGGCTGAGGATGCCGAGCGCTACTATTTCCTGGCGCTTCAGAAAGGGATTTTGCTGAAAAAGGAGATCCACGAGGAGCGGGAGCGGCTCAAGCTTGCCGAGCAGCTTGCCGAGGAGGAGAGGAAGGCGGAACTGGAGCGCCGTGCGCAGCAGGAGGCGCAGCGCCTGGCCCAGGCCAAGGCGGAAGCCGAGGCCAAGGCGGAGGCGGAAGTCCTGGCCCGCAGGGAGGCTGCCGAGGCCGAGCGCAAGAGGGCCAAGCCGCAAAGGGAGCAGCACCTGCTGGTCTCCTCCTACACGGTGCGCCGGGGGGAGTCCCTCCCCCTGATCGCTTCCCAGTTGGAAGTGTACGGCGACCGGAACCTCTGGCCGCTCCTTTATCGGGCAAACCGCGACCAGATCAGTGACCCGCGCCACATCTGGCCCGGACAGGTATTGCGCATACCGCGAAACCTGGGACGCGACGACATCTCCGAGGCGCGGCGCTACTCGCAGGAGCGCCCGCTGCACTGAAAATGAAGAATTGGGGTTTGTCCCCCCTCTGAAATAGGGGGGAAGCCGAACGTAGAGAGGCAGGGGGGTGCTTAGCCGAAAGGGAGCACCCCCCTGTCTCGCTTGCGCGAGCCTTCCCCCCTGTTTCCTAGGGGGGATACTGCCGAGTTCCCAAGCCGCCTCACTTTCCAAACTGCTCAAACCCCGACCCTCGCCCTCCGGGAGAGGGTCGGGGTGAGGGAATCGCAGACTTTTCCCCGCTGCCCCAACCTAAGTGAAGCTCGAAGGAACGGGGCTTAGTTGGGAGGTGGCGCTTCGTGGCCAGTCCCTCACCCCTGCCCCTCTCCCGGAGGGCGAGGGGATCCCCGGCCAACAAGGGGGCAAGCGGCAGTTTTCCCTCATCTAACGCGAGCTCCCTCCTACTCTCCCCGCAGCAAGGCCGCACCCACCCGCCCCGACCAAAAAACATTCAAAATCAGGTAATTATCCTCAACTCACCCGACACCACCCGGGGGGTGAGAACATTTTTAAGGGACCATAAGTTTATACCAAGATTTTCCCTTGACAGTGAAAAGTGATTTGTATACTGTATACAAAATTTGCATGCTGGGATTTTCCTGCTAACTTCTTATAATCCCTGCGTTAATGAGCCGCCCAGTCTCGGGGCCGGAAGTTTTGTCCCGTCAAATAAAGTTCAGCGAAATAGCGTGGGTTATTCAGCTCGTGAAGGTTTCGGGGTAGGGGGGCGGCAAGCACCTGGATTCACACCCCGACGGACTTTCATTAAGGCACTTGCGATACGGAATAAAAAAACCAAGGAGAGAACATGACAACTTCAAAGATCATCTGGACCAAAATTGATGAAGCACCCGCATTGGCAACCTACTCGTTACTTCCCATCGTCAATGCCTTCACCAAGGCTGCCGGCGTTGTTGTTGAAACCAGGGACATCTCTCTCGCAGGGCGCATCATCGCTAACTTCCCGGAGAACCTGACCGAGGACCAGAAGATCGCCGACGAACTGGCCTACCTGGGCGACCTGACCCAGAAGCCGGAAGCAAACATCATCAAGCTCCCCAACGTTTCCGCCTCCATTCCGCAGCTGATTGCCGCCGTCGCCGAACTGCAGAGCCAGGGCTACAAGATTCCGGATTTCCCGGAAGAGCCGAAAACCGACGCCGAGAAGGCACTGGCCGCCCGCTTCGCCAAGGTGCTGGGAAGTGCTGTTAACCCCGTGCTGCGTGAAGGTAACTCCGACCGCCGCGTCGCCAAGGCCGTGAAGGAATACGCCAAGAAGCACCCGCACAAGATGGGCGCCTGGAAGCCGGAATCGAAGACCCACGTCTCGCACATGACGGGCGGCGACTTCTTCCACAGCGAAAAATCGGTCACGGTCCCCGAAGCCACCACGGTGAAATTCGAACTGGTCGGCAAGGACGGCAAGGTAACCGTACTGAAAGAGAAGCTGGCACTTCAGGCCGGCGAAGTATTCGACGGCACTTTCATGAGCGTTTCGGCCCTCAGGAAGTTCATCGCCGAGCAGATCGAAGACGCCAAAAAGAAGGACGTGCTCTTCTCCGTGCACCTCAAGGCTACCATGATGAAGATCTCCGATCCCATCATCTTCGGCCATTTCGTTTCCGTCTTCTACCAGGACGTCTTCGCCAAGCATGGCGAAACCCTGAAGGAACTGGGCGTAAACCCGGACCTCGGCATGGGCGACCTCTACAAGAAACTCGAGACGCTGCCGGCAGCCAAGAAAGCAGAGATTGAGGCCGACATCCAGGCCGTCTACGCCGTGCGCCCGAGACTGGCCATGGTCGACTCCGACAAGGGTATCACCAACCTGCACGCCTCCAACGACATCATCATCGACGCTTCCATGCCGGTAGTGGTCCGCGACTCCGGCGGGATGTGGGGCCCGGACGGCAAACTTCAGGACGTGAAGTGCGTCATCCCGGACACCAGCTACTCCGAGTGGTACCAGGAGGCAATAGACTTTTGCAAGAAGAACGGCCAGTTCGACCCCACCACCATGGGCGCCACCTCCAACGTCGGCCTCATGGCACAGAAGGCTGAAGAGTACGGCTCACACGACAAGACCTTCAAGGTGCCGGCAGCCGGCACGGTCCGCGTGGTTGACGCCTCCGGCAAGGTCCTCTTCGAGCATCAGGTGGAAGAGGGCGACATCTACCGCGGCTGCCAGGCCAAAGATCTGCCGATCCAGGACTGGGTCAAGCTGGCAGTAGGCCGCGCACGCGCCACCGGAGCTCCGGCCATCTTCTGGCTGGACAAGACCCGCGCCCATGACGCACAGATGATCCTCAAGGTGGAGAAATACCTGAAGGACCACGACACCAAGGGGCTCGACATCCAGATCATGAGCCCGGTCGAGGCGATGCGCTTCACCCTGCCGCGCGCCAAGGCAGGCCTGGACACCATCACCGTCACCGGCAACGCCCTGAGGGATTACATCACCGACCTCTTCCCGATCCTGGAACTCGGCACCTCCGCCAAGATGCTCTCCATCGTGCCGCTTTTGGCCGGCGGCGGACTCTTCGAAACGGGCGCCGGCGGCTCGGCTCCCAAGCACGTCGAGCAGTTCCGTCAGGAAGGGTACCTGCGTTGGGATTCCCTTGGCGAGTTCCTGGCCCTGGCCGTCTCCCTGGAGCACCTGGCTGCCACCTTCAAGAATGCCAAGGCACAGCTTTTAGCTGACACCCTGGACGAGGCCAACACCAAGTTTCTCGACAACAACAAAAACCCGGCGCGTAAGGTCGGCCAGATCGACAACCGTGGCAGCCACTTCTACCTCGCCATGTACTGGGCAGAAGCGATCGCCGCGCAGACCAAGGACAAGGAGTTGGCAGCCAACTTCGCCAAAGTAGCCAAGCAGCTGCAGGACGCCGAAGAAAAGATCAACTCCGAGCTGATCGGAGCGCAGGGCAAGCCGGTCGACATGGGCGGCTACTACCACCCGGATGATGCCAAAGTGGAAAAGGCGATGCGCCCGAGCGCAACCTTGAACGCCATAATCGACGCTATCAGATAACTATTTGTTGCACTGGCAGATAACCCCAATTCAATACGGAGGATGAAAACATGGCTCGTAAGAAGATTTCCCTTATCGGTGGCGGACAGATTGGCGGCGTTTTGGCTCAGCTTTGCGCTCTGCGTGAACTTGGTGACGTAGTACTCTTCGACATCGTCGAAGGTCTTCCCCAGGGAAAGATGCTCGACATCGCCGAAGCTGCTCCGGTCGACGGCTATGACGTCAACCTGAAGGGTACCAACAGCTACGAAGACATCCAGGGCTCCGACGTCGTCATCGTGACCGCCGGCCTGCCGCGCAAACCGGGCATGAGCCGCGACGACCTGATCGAAGTCAACTCCAAGATCATGACCGCGGTAGCCGAAGGGATCAAAGCCAACGCACCGGACGCTTTCGTCATCGTCATCTCCAACCCGCTGGACGCCATGGTCACCCTGTGCCAGAAGATCACCGGCTTCCCTTACAACCGCGTCATCGGCCAGGCAGGCGTGCTGGACTCCGCACGTTTCAAGGCATTCATCGCCTGGGAACTCGGCGTCTCCGTGAAAGACGTCAACGCCATGACCCTCGGCGGCCACGGCGACGACATGGTTCCCCTGGTGCGTTACGCCTCCGTGAACGGCATCCCCGTTCTGGAACTCCTCGAGAACAAGTACAAGAGCAAAGACAAGGCAGCCGAAGTCATGGCCGCCATGGTGAAGAGAACCCGCGGCGCGGGCGGCGAAGTCGTTGCCCTGCTGAAGACCGGTTCCGCCTTCTACTCACCGGCTTCCTCCGCCATCAACATGGCTGAATCGATCCTCAAGGACCAGAAGCGCGTCCTGCCGACCTGCGCATACCTGAACGGCGAGTTCGGCGTCACGGGCTTCTACGTAGGCGTTCCCTGCGTACTGGGCGCTGCCGGCATCGAGCAGATCCTCGAGTTCAAACTCGACGCCGAAGAGCAGGCCATGATGGACAAGTCCGTAGCAGCCGTTAAGGAACTTGTCGGTTCCATGAAATAATTGTTTGAGCGCAGCAACCCGGGGTAAGGAGGGTCTCCCCTCCTTACCCTTTTTTTACGACAAAATGCCGCAACTGTCATAGCTTAGCCGCATTTGCTTGCATTTTGTATACGGAATATGCTATAAAACCGCATTTGCCAGCCCTGCCAAGGGCATTTAAGTCAAAGGAGCTACGTGGATGGAGAAAAAACTGCCTACAATCGAGATCATCGAGAAGTACTGCAAGGGGTGCCACATTTGTGTGGAATTTTGCCCGACTAAAGTCTTGGAGATGAAAGGCTTTACCGCAAGCGTCAAGAACCTTGAGGCCTGCATCAAGTGCATGCAGTGCGAACTGAGATGCCCTGACTTCGCAATTAAAGTGACGGCTTAATTATTTTTTAGGAGGTAGTTAAAGTGGCTAAGAAAGTTGCATTCCTTCAGGGGAACGAAGCTGCCGCCCAGGGTGCGCTGTACGCCGGCTGCACGTTCTTCGGCGGTTATCCGATTACCCCTTCCACCGAGGTGGCCGAGGTGCTGTCGATAGAGCTCCCTAAGATCGGCGGAAAATTCATCCAGATGGAGGACGAGATCGGCGCGATGGCTTCCATCATCGGCGCTTCCCTCACCGGCGCCAAGGTCATGACCTCGACCTCCGGTCCCGGACTCTCCTTGAAGCAGGAACTGATCGGCTATGCCTGCATCGCCGAGACTCCTTGCGTTATCTACAACGTCATGCGCGGCGGTCCTTCCACCGGCATGCCGACCGGTCCTTCCCAGTCCGACGTCATGTGCGCCAAGTGGGGCACCCACGGTGACCACGCCGCCATCTGCCTGGTCCCGGCCTCCGTTCAGGAGATCTTCGAGGAGACCGTGCGCGCCTTCAACCTGGCCGAGAAATACCGCATGCCGGTCATGATCATGCCTGACGAGATCGGCGCGCACATGCGCGAGCGTATCGTCTTCCCGGAAGTAGGCGAGCTGGAAGTCATCAACCGTACCGCTCCGAGCGTGGCTCCGGCCGATTACAAGCCCTACGACACCAGCTTCGGCGACGTTCCCCCGCTGGCCGCCTTCGGGACCGAGTACCGTTTCCACGTGACCGGCCTCAACAAGGGTCAGGACGGCTTCCCGACCACCAAGGCAGCCTGGGTTCAGGCCGAGGAAGAGCGCCAGATCCGCAAGGTCGACGCCAACATCGACGACATCGTGACCTTCGAAGAGTACCTGCTGGACGACTGCGAAGTTGCCGTGGTAGCTTTCGGCTCCACCTCCCGCTCGGCGCGTTTTGCCGTCAACGAGGCGAGAAAGGCAGGGATCAAGGCAGGCATGTTCCGGATCAAGACCTTCTGGCCTTTCCCGGACAAGCAGATTGCCGCCCTGGCCACCAAGGTGAAAGCGATCATCACCCCCGAGATGAATCTCGGTATGTGCACCGGAGAAGTTATCCGCTGCGCCGCAGGAAACGCGCCGGTGACCGGCATCTTCCGCGTCGACGGCGAGCCGATCAACCCCGGGCAGATCCTGGAAAAGATCAAGGAGGTTATGTAACATGTCTTTTGATTACGATAAATACATCCGTCCCGGGAAACTGCCGCATATCTGGTGCCCGGGCTGCGGCCACGGCATCGTCATGAAGGGAATGATCCGCGCCATCGACACCCTGGGCCTGGACAAGAACAACACGGCGATCGTTTCCGGCATCGGCTGCGCCTCGCGCCTTCCCGGCTACCTCGACTTCTGCACGCTGCACACGGCCCACGGCCGCGCTGCCGCATTCGCCACCGGCGTCAAGATGGCCAAGCCGGAGATGAACGTGATCCTCGTGGGCGGCGACGGCGACGGTACCGCGATCGGCGGTAACCACTTCATCCACGCCTGCCGCAGAAACATCGACATGACCTACATCATCATGAACAACTCCATCTACGGGATGACCGGCGGGCAGTTCTCCCCCTGCACCCCGACCGGAGCCAAGGCTTCCACGACCGTTTACGGCAACCCGGACCCCTCCTTCGACATCGCGAAGCTCGCGATCGGCGCAGGCGCTACCTTCGTTGCCCGCGGCACCGCGTACCACGCGACCCAGATCGACAAGCTGATCGTCGAAGCCATCCAGCACAAAGGTTTCTCCGTCGTTGAAATCCTGGACGACTGCCCGACCACCTACGGTCGCCGCAATAAGTTCAAGTCCGTCATCGAGATGATGAACCGCCTGAAGGAAATTGCGGTTCCCATCAAGGCAGCAGAGAAGATGAGCGCCGAGCAGCTGGAAGGCAAGGTTATCACGGGCGTGCTGTACAAGGAAGAACGCGGCACCCACTACACCGACGAATACGCCAAGCTCATCGAGCGCGCCAAGAAAGCATAAAGGAGAAGATCAGATGTCACAAAGATATGAAATCAGATTTTCCGGGGCTGGCGGGCAGGGGCTGATCCTTGCAGGCGTCATCATGGCCGAGGCCGCCTCGATTTACGACGGCAAGCAGGCCGTCCAGTCCCAGAGCTACGGCCCTGAGGCGCGCGGGGGGGCTTCCAAGTCGGAAGTCATCATCTCCGACGACTTCATCGACTACCCGAAAGCGACCATCGTCGACGCACTTCTGGCGCTGACCCAGGAAGCCGCCGACAAGTACTCCCACGACCTGAAGGACGGCGGGATACTGCTGATCGACTCCGACCTCGTGAAGAAGGTCCCGGAAGGGAACTTCAAGACCGTCGCCTTCCCGATCATCAACACGGCGAAGAACGAAGTCGGCCGCGAGATCGTCGCGAACATCGTGGCGCTTGGCGCCATGGTGGCTCTCACCGGCGTCGTCACCAAGGAAGGGGCCGAGAAGGCAGTTCTGGCCCGCGTTCCCGAGGCGTTCATGGAGCTGAACAAGAAGGCATTCAGTCTGGGCTACGACAAGGCTATTGCAGCAATGGCTTAACAATCGCAACCGATTGATCGTTTGATAAATGGAAAAGGCCCGGCGCTAAGAAGCGTCGGGCCTTTTCCATTCGGAACTTGGTTGAAACGTAGGGGCGAATCTTGTATTCGCCCGCTTTTGAATCAGCCGTGGCGCAGCGGGCAACGAAAACCGGGCGAACACAAGGTTCGCCCCTACGGGCTTAGTGCCCAGGTGCCGACCTGTATCGTTGTGCAAGGAGCAACCGGAAGCTTCTGTTCCGTTTCCCTTTGAACGAGATTGCACTTTCGACAGCTATCGACTATAAAGACTTAACAGTCATAACAAGCGATGGATTGTTTAAGGATTCACATGATACTGGACCGTTGCAACATGGCGCTCAGGCAGACGCTCGATCTCATCCACCTTACCGACCAGACGCTGCAGGGTTTCTCGCGGAGAAAGTTCAGCAGCGAGGAATTGTATCGTGAGGTGCTCGGCAAGCTTTTGGGCGGTAACGGCCGGCGCGGCCCGTCCGGGATCTTCCTCGCTTCGGAGTACGCTGATTGCTCCTGCTACCGGGGCCGTGTGTTCCACCTGCGCCATGAGCAGATGATCGAGCGCTCGGAAGAGCTCACCATCGATCCCGGTTCCAGTTACGCGATGACCCTCACCAGGGCAGAGGGGGCTCAGGAGGCCGTTGCGGTCAACTGGGGCAAGATCTGCGCCTCCGTCGAGGAGTTTCAGCACTTCTTCCATCCGGCAGTCGTCCAGGCCATGGAGACACCGATCCTCAACTTCGTGAGTTGCCGGATCTCCGGGGAGTCCCCCGGCGTGATCATCGCCTTCAACTATCCGGGAAACGCTACCGAATACGATGCCGACGTGCTGCGCTCTGCCGCGGTCGTCATAGGATCGCTCCTGACGGTATCCGACCGGATGCGAGAGACCGAGCGGGCCTTCAACTACACCATCGAGGCACTGGCCCGTGCCTGCGAGGCTGCGGAGGAGGATACCGGTAAGCACATCGTGCGGGTGAACAGGTACGCCGGTGCGCTCGCCGCCAACATGGGTTTTAACGCGTCCTTCATCGAGGAGATCTCGGCCTCCGCCCAGATGCACGACGTCGGTAAAATCAAGATCCCCGCAGCGCTTCTCTTGAAGGAGGGGCCGCTCACCCCGCGCGAGATGAAGCTGATGCGGCAGCATCCGGCTTTTGGCTGCGAGATCCTGGGAGATTCGCCCAGACTCAAGGTCGCCCGTGAGATAGCGTTGTCGCACCACGAGAACTGGGACGGCACCGGGTATCCCAAGAGGTTGAAAGGGCACCAGATCCCGATGTCCGGCCGGATCGTGAAGGTTGCCGACGTCTACGACGCGCTGCGCTCCAAGCGCAGTTACAAGGCGCCCATGACCCATGAAGAGGCACTGCACGTGTTTCGGGAGGGGGACGACAGGATAAATCCGGGAGCCCATTTCGACCCCGAGGTGCTCGCCACCTTTTTCAAGATTGAGCACATGTTTGACATGATTTATGACAGTTCCATTCTGAAGATCGGGTTGAAGCGATAGCGGAAAGCGGGGTAGCATCGATAATACCGGATTTAACCGGTTCAGGTCCTTCCCGAGCTTTTTCCCGACTCTTTTGCCATTCAGGTAGAGACGCATTGCATGCGTCTCAGCACTTTTCCCCCAAAGTAGTTCGGAAACCAAGGACGGAGACGCATGCAATGCGTCTCTACACGATTTGACGCCCACCTGAATTCACCCTTTCCTGAATTCCTCGACGCGGCGCTGCATGATGACCTGTTGGAGTTTCTCAGATGGCTTATAGGCCTCCTGGCCATCCCCACCATCCCCGTCCTTACTGTCCTTACTGTCGTCCTGGTAGGCAGCCGGGTCTATCCCCAGCTGAGCCGAGTTAAGCCCGGCGACTCGCAGCGCATTTTCCCAGCCAGGCATGCTGCCGCCGCAGTCGGCAGCAACGATCAGCGGCAGATAGGGAGCAATCCCGCCTTTGAGAGCATCCAGGGCCAGCTGGATCTTGGTGGAGTCCCGCAACTCGTGCCAGCGGTTCGCCGTATCGTGCAGCTTGCTGGTCGCCTGCAAGGCGCGCTGCAGCGCGGCTGGCAGGCGCAGCCTTTTGCAGAACGCCGGCGCGGCTGTAAAGCCTGCCTGGTCGTGCCCGTGATGCTTTGGATAAAGCTCTTTTGGTGTGGAGAGTTTGCCGAGGTCGTGGAACAGGGCGCAAAACCGCGCGGTCGGTTCGGGCGTGCTGAGAGACATCCGCTCCAGTACCTGCATGGAGTGGGTGAAGAGATCTCCTTCGGGGTGGTACTGCCGGGGGCCGGCCGGAACCTCGTGCATCCTGAATGTTTCCGGTAGCAGCGTTTCCCCGATTCCAAACTGCAACATGCGGCGGAAAAAACGGCTGGGGTCGGGCTTGGCAAGCGCCTTCAGCATCTCCTGCGAGAATCGCTCGATCGGCTGGCGCATCAAGTCGCCGGACCAGTCGCGGCCCGAAAGTAATAGCTCGGCGTCCCGGTCCAGCCGCCAGCCGTCGCACTCGAAGCGGAAGGCGCGAAAGATCCGGGCCGGGTCGTCATCAAGACTCGTCGCGCTGCAGGTGCGCAGAACCCGCTGTTCCAGGTCCGCCGCTCCTTGTAACGGGTCATAGAGCACCTGATCCAGAGTCATCGCCATGGCATTGATGGTGAAATCGCGGCGACTCAGGTCTTCCAGGAGCGCGTCCGTCGAGGGAAGCCAGGTTACCTCGACCTTGCCGAGATCCAGGCTGAACCAGAAGTAGATGTTGGGAGTGCTTTTCGACTCGACCAGGCGAAAGCCGAGTGCGGAGAGTTCCTGCGGGGGAATGGCGGCGGCGAGGTCGATGTCCTGGCACTCGACCCCCAGGAGGATGTCGCGCACCATGCCGCCGACCAGAAAGATCCGGTTGTGCAGCGGTTCGGGGAAAAGGTTCTTCAGCTTGGCGATGATATGATCCATGTCATCCCCGGAGGTTCTCTGCCCCCCTCCCGACCTCCCCCCTCCGGGAGGAGGAGAGATGGTTGGGTGCTAACAGTTGTAAAAATCCTCACCCGGGGGGATTGGGTCAGGGGACACTGCCATCAAGTTAACGATTCCGTCTAGCTCAAACTCTCCCTCCCCCCTTGCGGGGGAGGGTCGGGGTGAGGGGGAAGATGCCATACTTTGAGGAATTGGCATCTTCACCTCGGCCCAGCTAAAATCACCCCTCTACTCTTTCCAGCAGCGCCACGTCCTCGACATGAATAGTCTGCGGGAACATGTCGACCGGGTGGACCTGCAGGGTGCGGTACCCCAGGCGCGACAGGATGTCCAGATCGCGCGACAGCGTCTCCGGCGAGCAGGATACGTAGATGATGCGCGCCGGCTTGATCCCCGCAACGCTCTCCAGCACCTTTTCCTCGCACCCCTTGCGCGGCGGGTTGAGGATGATCAGGTCAGCGCCGCCGTCCTCTCCAATCTCGTCGATCAGGTGAGCCGCGTCTCCGGCCACGAACCGGCAGTTACCCGCCCGGTTCAGTGCCGCGTTCTCGGTGGCGTCGGCGACCGCCGCCTCGACGAACTCGATTCCCACGACTTCCCGCGCCTGGTCGGCGAGAAAAATGGAAATTCCCCCGATGCCGCAATAGACGTCGATGACCCGCTCGGTTCCCGTCAGCGCGGCAAGTTCGCGCACCTTTTCATAGATGATCTCCGCAGCGCCGGAGTTCACCTGGAAAAAGGAGTGCGGCGACAGGGAGAAGGTCTTTTCACCCAGATAGGCGCGCAGTGTCTGCGCCTTAGTGATGAAGCGGTCCTTGTGGCCGAAGATGACGTTGCCGGTGGAGTTGTTGATGTTCTGCGCCACCACGGCGACCTCGGGGACCGCCAGCTGAATGTGTTTGGCCAGGTGATGCATCTCGTTGTAGCCCTGTTCGCTCGTTACCAGAACCACCATGACCCGGTCGCTCGGCTCGGCGACCCGGACCACCAGGTAGCGCAAAAGCCCCATCTCGCTCTTCGGGTTGTAGATGGCGACCTTTCCCTTCCGGATGCCGACCTTGGCGGCCTTCACCACCTTGTTGATGAGCGGGTGGTGCAGGGGACAGTCGTCGATCTCCAGCACCTCGTGGGTGTTGCGCCGGTAGATGCCGATGACGGGCTCGGAGAACTTGCCGGCGACCACGAGCTTTGCGGAGTTCCGGTAGTTGAGCTCCTTGGGAGAACCCAAGGCGTCGTGAATCTGAACCTCGGCAAGCGAGGGGTATTTGCGGATTTCCCGGGCCACCAGGCTCTTTTTCCAGACGAGCTGGGCGGGGTAACGCATCTGCATCAAGCCGCAGCCGTCGCAGCACTTGCCCATGCTGCAGGCAGGGGAGGGCTGGCGGTCCGGAGAAGTCTTGATGCATTTAAGGGTGTTGGCGAAAGCCTCTCTGCGGCCGACGTAGGTTACCCGCGCCACCAGCTGCTCGCCGGGGAGTCCGCCGGCGACCAGCACCCGTTTCCCCTCGTGCATGGAGACGCCGAAGCCCTCATTGGTCGTGGCGGCGATCTTCAGTTCCAGCGTCATGCCGGAGTGCAGGTTCGGCTTCTGGTCTGCGCCCTGGGGGAGTTCGGAGCGGTGGTGCGCCCGGTGCTCGGCGGGGGCGATGTGGCCCGGTTTTCCGGCAGGCCGGTGCGGGGACGCACCGAACTGTTCCTGTCTCACGTTGACGGCAGGCTCAGACCCGGGCGCGCGCTCGGCTCTTGGGGCGCGTGCCGGTCGTGGTGCACCGTCAGTCTTGATGATGGAATCGCCCTGGTACGCGCCTTCGGTCCGGTGAGCCTTGCTTCGTTCGGCGGCGGCCGGTCTGTCGCTTCTGGAAGCGGCGCTC
>Ga0209123_1002438_pt1 | contig 15750 bp, 18 predicted proteins | sample BarGraIncu00431A_FD_184500 | JGI IMG/M metagenome (GOLD analysis project Ga0209123, IMG submission 184500) | Arctic peat soil microbial communities from Barrow, Alaska, USA - Barrow Graham LP Incubations 004-31A (SPAdes) (version 2) | ecosystem: Environmental > Terrestrial > Soil > Wetlands >...
AAAATTAAAAAACATGGCAAAACTAAAAAAGTTAAACCAACAAAACCTATGCATTTTATCTCAAGTGAAGGCATTGATATTTATGTTGGTAGAAATAACATTCAAAACGATCTTTTAACTTTAAAATTTGCTAACAAAAATGATATGTGGTTACACACAAAGGACATACCAGGTTCTCATGTTATTATAAAACATATTGGTGATGTTCCTGAAACCACCCTACTTGAGGCTGGCAACTTATCAGCCTATTTCAGTAAATCACAAAATTCTTCTAGCGTGCCTGTTGACTATACCCAGGTTAGAAATGTAAAGAAACCCTCAGGCGCAAAACCAGGAATGGTTATATACTCTACAAACAAAACTATATATGTAACTCCTATAGAAAGTACTTTAGAAAGAGTTCAATAGAAAAAGCAGAAGGTTTAAACATAGCCTTCTGCTTATCTTTTGAGATGATAATTTAACTTATCTTTTGAATTTGTACTTGTATAGGTAAATTTTCTTTTAGGATAGTAATAACTTTATCGTAATCGCTCTTTTTAAAATGAAATGTTTGCTCCATAAAGCCACCTGCTAACTTAACCTTTATATTCTTTGAATTAATTACCATAACTTTTTCAATTTCATTCCATAATATAATCTCTTTATATCTATACACTGAAATGAAACCTTTTGAATTAATTCCTTGTTTAATCAATATGCCCACAAACATAACAATAGCGAGCACTCCCGTAACATAATGAACCCAGGTATTCGCATAAAAATATGTAAGACCTATGAAAACAAACACACTAAGCAATACAGTAATAATTTCTACATACGTTTTTCTTGTTGGTATTATTAATGTTTTCATATATTTAAACTGTTTTAAAATAATTGCAATAAAAAATAATAGAACAATAATATCATAAATACTCATTCAAACTCTCTCCCTTACAAGTAATTCTGGTTATTAACATTTAGTGTTTCTGTTATTCATGTCGTAAATCTTTAAGACTATTAAACAACTTATAAATAGATTGTACCATTTAATATAAAGAAATAACCTTAATTCATCAAAATATAAGACAAAATAAGAGGATGGATATATGTATAATATATCCATCCTCTTATCTTCTTTAGAAATTCTCATACCCTTACACCGTCGTACATCGTGCTGGCGAATCCTTCTTCCCCCTCACTTGACCTTCGCAGTTACATACATAATAGCATGAGTTTCTCTATAGTTGATTGCAATAAAAAGCGAAAAAACATTGAAATCCAATTTATAAATTCTTCTTTTTCAATATAAAATTCTCGTGAACCTGACAGGAGGTCAGGTTAGCGAACCCGAGACAGGACGTCGAGTGTGAGCGTCAGAGAATTTTATATTGAAAAAGATTAGAATTTGTTAATTGAATTTCACGTTCTGAGTTTTTATTGTAATCCACGTCAAGAGAACTCGCTCTAGTCTTCTTTTTTCTTTCTAGGCACCTCTATTATATATTGGTAGTAATAACACAACAATCTTCCATTATATAATTTTCTATTTTTATCTGATCTGTTTCCAAATTGCTTTTGGAAATCAACATTAGATGTTATTACGTAGCAAGACCATTCGTTTAAGCTCCTATACATTTCTCCAAGACCCTCATGTATTGCTTTTACCTGCTCACGCTCACCAAGTCTTTCTCCATATGGTGGGTTTGTAATTATAACTCCATATTTCTGCCTAGATGCAAAAGTTTGCATTGGAATCTTTTGAAATTTTATAAACTCAGAAACTCCAGCTTTTTCTGCATTTTGCATTGCTGTTCTAAGCAAACTTCCATCAATATCTGATGCAAGTATTTCAACTTCATTTGGGTTTATAGTGCGAAGTGCACCTTCCCTAACTTGTTCCCAAATTTCTTTTTCCATAGTTGGCCAAGTTTCACTAACAAACTTTCTATTTAATCCTGGTGCCATATTTTTCGCTATAAGTGCTGCTTCTATCGGAATAGTTCCAGAACCACATAGTGGATCAGCTAAAACTCTTGTACTATCCCATTTACTTATTAAAACAAGAGCAGCTGCCAGTGTTTCCTTAAGTGGTGCCTCTCCAGCATATTCTCTGTATCCTCTTTTATGTAGTCCAACTCCTGATGTATCTACTGATAAAGTAACTATATCCCTTAAAATTGACACCTCTATTTTATAAACAGGGCCGTCTTCTGTAAACCATTCTTTATCGTATTTTTTCTTCATTGATTCTACTACTGCCTTTTTCACTATTCCCTGACAATCTGGCACACTATGAAGCTGTGATTTCACAGATTTTCCTACAATATGCATCTTACCATCTTCAGGTATTAAGCTACCCCAATCTACAGCAAGTGTTCCTTGAAATAAGTCTTCAAAAGACAAAGCCTTAAATTCAGCCATCTTTATATAAAGTCTTTCTGCGGTTCTGAGCCAAGTATTGCATATAGCAATATCCATCTCATCCCCTTCAAATATTACTCTTCCGTTTTCAACAATTAAATTTTCGTACCCTAATACTTTTAGTTCTTTAGCAGTAACTGCTTCTATTCCAAAAGTTGTAGTGGCAATTAATGTATACATCATAAATTATCTCTCCCATTTCTTCTTATCTTAGGGCATGAAAAAAAATAATAAGCCAAATAAACCAACATATCAACTTATTTTTTATCTCAGATGTCCCATGTATCTATTATCTCTAATATCATAATATCTCTATTTGCTATTATTGTCTAGAAATTTTAATAATCCAACTATAAAATACACAAAAGTGCCAGAACTACTCTGACACTTTTGCGTATTGTTTTTAACATATCTTTATTGTTAATTGTCTCCTGATTTACTAGTCTGAGGTAAAATCAGATTAAGTACTATACCTACCAAAGTCGCTAAAGCAAGTCCTGCAATTTCTACATCAGCTCCTGCAAACTTAAAGTTAATACCGCCTCCGCCTATTCCTATAACTATTATAACTGAAGCAATTATAAGATTTCTCTTTTTACTGAAATCAACTTTATCCTCAACAAAAATCCTAAAACCAGAAGATGCAATTATTCCAAATAACATTACACTTACTCCCCCAATTACAGGTAGTGGAATGTTACCTATAACTTCTGATACTGGACCTATGAATGATAGTATTATTGCAATAATAGCTGCTCCTCCTATTACCCATACGCTGTAAACCTTAGTGATTGCCATAACCCCTATATTTTCACCGTATGTTGTATTTGGAGGGCCACCAACGAATCCTGCAAACATTGTAGCAACTCCGTCTCCAAGTATCGATCTATGAAGACCTGGGTCCTTTGCAAAATCTTTTCCGCAAACATTGCTTGTAACATACACATGACCAATATGCTCAGCAAGAGTTACAAAAGCTATTGGAGCCATAAGCATAATAGCATTTATATTAAAAGTCGGTAAAACAAAACTTGGTAATCTAATAAATTTAGCAGATCCAATTTGAGCTAGTGCTTCACTAGGAATTGCTCCGAATATTATAGATAGTATGTATCCAACTACCATCGCAATCAGAATAGGTACTACCCCGAAAAACCCTTTAAAATACATTGTGCCCGCTATTGCTACTGCCAATGTTGTCATTGATATGAATATCCACGTTCCTCTGGATATGCCAGCAAGTGCTGGTGATGTAAATGTAGAATTCAGTCCTGACCATTGTATTGCAACACTTGCAAGACTTAGTCCTATTACAATAACAACAGACCCTACAACAACTGGTGGCAATAACTTATTTATCCATTTGATTCCCACAAGTTTAATAATTAAAGCTACAATTATATATACAAATCCTGCGGCAATAATCCCTGAAAGCATTGAACTTTGTCCATAAGCCTTTGTAGCAACACCCATAGGTCCAATAAATGCAAAAGATGACCCTACATATGCTGGAAGCCTAGCTTTTGTACATAATATGTAGAGTAGAGTTCCAACACCACTACAAAATAATGCAATAGATGGGCTTAGCCCTGTAATCATTGGAACAAGTATAGTTGCCCCCACCATAGCAAATAAGTGCTGGAGACTTAACGGGATAGTCTTGAGTATTGGTAATTTTTCGTCAACATCTATAAATTCTTTCATTAGTTCCTCCTTTTAGTCTCGCTGGACTATATTAAAAGATCGCTTATCTTTGAAGCTTTATACTCGTCAAAGCTATTTATTTAAACCTCGAATATACTTACCGAGTCCTTTTCATCAGTTTCTGATAGTTTAACAGAAATCATTTCTTTGCTTGAAGTAGGTATGTTTTTACCTACATAGTCTGCTCTAATGGGCAGTTCCCTGTGTCCTCTGTCTACTAAAACAGCTAGTTGTATAGCAAGAGGCCTACCCTTATCTATTATTGCATCAATTGCAGCCCTAGCCGTTCTGCCAGTATATAATACATCATCAACTAAAATTATTTTTTTACCTTTTACATCTATGCCTAATTCTGCATTATTTAAAATTGGTTGGTCATCTAGGGTTGTGAGATCATCCCGGTATAAAGTAATATCAACTGAGCTTACAGGGACCTTAACGCCTTCGAACTGCTCTATAAGACTTGCAATCCTCTTCGCAATTGGAACGCCTCGTCTTTTTATACCCACAAGTATAATATCCTCTATACCCTTATTCTTTTCTATAATTTCATGTGCTACCCTTGTAAGCGTTCTTTCTATAGCTTTTCCATCTAATAATACTGATTTAAATTCCATAATTTCACCTCCCTTACAATAATTTCATTCCTTTTAAAAATCATAATACAAAAAGCCTTCACCAAAAAGGTAAAGGCATACTATACTTTCATAATAGTACTACTATCTTTATCCTTATGATCTCTCTGGAACATTTAAAGGGATAAATATTTTATTAAAGTATAATATACGTAACATGTTATATTATACTTACAACATTTTATCACAGGTTAACCTATATTTCAACTATTTTTCAACTTAGTTATAAGTTTTTCAAGATAATTTGGAAGCGGTGAGTTAAATTCCATATACTCATTAGTACTTGGGTGAATAAACCCAAGTTTTTTTGCATGAAGTACTTGCCCCTTTAAATTAAATCGTTGCTTTTTAAACCCATATATCAAATCACCAACTAGAGGATGTCCTATCTTTGCCATATGTACTCTTATTTGATGAGTTCTCCCAGTTTCTAAGTTACACTCCACTAAAGTATTACTTTCAAATCTCTCTAATACTTTAAAATGAGTTACTGCCCTTTTACCTGATTCTACTATAGCCATTTTTATTCTGTCTTTAGGGTGTCTTCCAATAGGCTCATCAATTGTTCCTTCATTACTTTTAATTATTCCTTCAACTAGGGCTATGTAACTTCTTGTCATTGAATGATCTTTTAGTTGCGCTGCAAGAGAATTATGAGCATTGTCATTTTTAGCAACCACTAAGGCACCTGATGTGTCCTTATCAATCCTATGAACTATCCCAGGACGCAAAACACCATTAATACCTGATAGATCTGTGCAATGATTTAAGAGTGCATTAACTAGTGTACCGCTATAATTCCCTGGTGCTGGATGAACGACCATATCCTGTGGTTTATTAATTACAATTACATCACTATCTTCATATATAATGTCCAGAGGTATATTCTCAGCTTTTACGTTTAGCTCAATAGGCTCTGGAACTTTCAAAATAATTACTTCGTCAAGTTTTAATTTATAATTACTTTTTCTACATTTGCCATTTACTAATGCATTTTCCCCTTCAATTATCCCTTGAATATACGATCTTGATTTATCCTCAAGTTCGCTAGCTATAAAAACATCTAATCTACTACCTACTGAACTTTCGCCTACCTTAAACTCAAAATTTTCCATTTATATCTCATCCTTTACTATAGAAATTGCTAAAATCAATGTTCCTACTACCACTAAGCTATCAGCTATGTTAAATGTGGGGAAATAATATACATCTTTATAATGTACTAAAATAAAATCTACTACATATTTATAGAACATTCTATCATACAAATTTCCTAAAGCTCCACTTATAATCAAAGCAAAACTTATTCTTATGAATTTTGATTTTGGTTTATACTTAATAATATAATATATCATACCTGCTACAACTAGTAACGTAACTAAAGCTAATAATACTAATTTATTTTGAAGAATTCCAAAAGCCGCCCCTCTATTCTCCAAATATTCCAGTTTAAAGATATCTTTAATTAACACAACTCCATTGTTATCTTTTAAAGCACTTAGTGCCCAAAGCTTACTTAATCTGTCTAGTAACAATCCAAAAAAAACAATTAATATTTCCATTCCTTCCCCCTACTAGATGCATAATAAAAAAGTATATATTGCTATAAATTTATGTCTTATAAAGATGTTTGCAATATATACCTCTTTTAATTTGCCTTCTTTAAATCATCCCATTTTCTTAATCTGGTAACTGACTTTTATATTGTCCATTACTTATTTGTTCTATTGGGTCAACATAACCACCATTATCGTCATCATCATAAAATTCAATTATATCGTCTAATTTATTAAAACGCTCAACTGCTTGGTAAGTATCTTCTGCATCAACACCTACCTCACTTTTATTACTGTAACTAAAGAAGGATCCAATCACATCTTCTTCAACGCATCTATTGTTTTGCTCAGCAGGTTTGTGACTTCCTATTGATTTTTGGCATATCTGGCAATTTTGTGCGTAAGGCATAAATTCCAGTCTTTCAACCGCTATTTCACTGCCACAACTAAGACATTTCCCATAGGTATTGTTTTCAATACTTTTCAAAGCATCCTCAATTTCATTTAAAATTGATATTTCATTCCCCTTTAATGCAAGACCCTTTTCCTTATCAAATAACTCAGTTGCCATGTCAGACGGGTGGTTATCATAAAAAGATAAGTCAGTTTCCATTTCACTATTAGAATTTACAACACCATTTTGTTTCATTTGATCTATAAGATTTACTACCCGTGCCTTTTCATTTATCAATTTCTCTTTAAAATAAATCATTTTTTCCTTTTCCATGAAAACAACTCCTCTAATTTTAATATAAAAGTATTATTAATCATCTCCTGCGGAGGTGAAATGTCATTAAAACATAAAACTTCTATATATCTATGTTTTCTCATGGAAAGAATTTTATTACATTTATTTTAATTTATTTTAATATATTTAAATATATCTAAATATATCTAAATATTTTTAAATATTTCACTAAATTAATTTTAACATATCTTTTAAAATACTTGTAGAATTTGCAACTGCAATGTCCTTAAATTGCTCATAATCCATTTCAGCTCCATTATTTGCATTGTCAGAGATTGATCTTATAACAATAAATGGAGTTTCATTTAAATAACACACTTGAGCAATACTTGCTCCTTCCATTTCACATGCCAATGGATCAAACTCAGAGTTAAGCCACGTTATTTTATCAAGATTTGCAATAAATTGGTCTCCTGACACAATTCTCCCCGTAAAATGGTTGTGCCCTTTAATCGAAAGACAAGCTTTCTGTGCATATTCTATTAGTTTTTCATCGCATTTAAATTCGAACGTATCCATTCTCGGAATTTGTCCAATCCTATCTCCAAATGCGGAAGTGTCAATGTCATGTTGAACTAGATTTCTTGCTATTACTATATCTCCTGGGAATATAGTGTCGACGGTTCCACCCGCAATTCCAACATTTATAATATAATCAACTTCAAAATCATCAATTAATATTTGAGCACAAATCGCAGCATTAACCTTACCAATACCACTAGTAACAATAACTACACTTTTATTATAGATGACTCCAAGACTAAATTCCATTTTAGCCTTTACTTCTTTTCTTTTAATATCCATACCCTCTATTAAAAATTTAACTTCTTCTTCCATTGCACCAATAATACCTATAGTCATTTTCTATTCCTCCTTGTTTATGTTACAAATCTACATAAAAAATCTCACCCAGGAGTGAGATTTTTTAGTTCTAACCTTTAGCAAAAAAACTTTTTATTTCTTCTATTTCATTGCTTTGAAAATCTTTTTCATCTATATTTTTAACTTTCAAATTAGAGTATTCTAAGTCAATAGCAGCCTCTGATCCGATTTGATTATCAGGAGTTTCATTACCAATATTGTAATTTTTAAGATAATCATTTTCAAGTCCTTCGAACATCTCAATCTGACAATTCATAAAATTCCTGAATTTTGTTCTAAACATAGCAAATTCTTGCTTTGTTTTTTCGAAATCATCATTTACCTTAAGTACATCATTGTGAGACTTGTCAAGCAATCTTTGAGAAGAATCGTTGGCATTTTTAATAATAAGCTCTGATTCCTTTTGAGCACTAAATTTTGCTTGTTCTGCTGCATTTTGAGCAAGTACCAATGTGTTTTGAATTGTAGCCTCTATACTAACATGGTGCTGTAGTTTTTCTTCTAAAAAAGAAGCTCTTTCTTTAAGCGTTGAATTTTCTTTATATACAACTTCATATTCTTCAGCTACTTTATCTAAAAACTCATCAACTTCATCAGCATTGTATCCTCTTAAACCCTTTTTAAACTCTTTGTTGTTAATGTCCATAGATGTTATTCTCATCTTATTCCCACCCCTACTAAATATATTGCTTTATTATAATTTTAAAACGACCCTTTTGAGTGCTTCCTATAATGTCTGCTACCATGTATTTCCCATATCCTCTAATGGTTAGAATATCGTTGTTTTTAATAACCTTGTCCTTTTTTAAGCACTGAAAATAATTCACAAGTATTTTACCTGTTGATATAAGAGTTGTTGAATTGCTTCTTGAAATATTACATACAGCGGAAACCATACCATCTACCCTAAATGACGTAGCTATAATTGTTTTTTCCTTAAATTGCCTTTCTGGAAGATCTCGCATATCATAATCATGACGACTTACTTCACAAGGACAATTTTTTATTTTACTTAAATTGTTAATTATGTAACTACTAATATCACTACAAACCGGCGCATAACAAATATCATCTTTAATTATTAAGTCGCCTAATTTTTCTCTTTGAATTCCAAGTGACATTATTGCACCTAAATAATCCTTATGCCCCACCACCGCAAATTTAGATTTATTGGTTATTTCCAATAAATCTATAGGATATATTGTAGGCTCCTCATAGCTGGAAAATGATAACATTCTTCTATCAGCATCTTTAAATAAACCATTTGTATATAAATCCATTTTATAACTATCACATATAACTGATATTTGATTCCATATGTCTGGTGGTAAAAAATTGTTAGTAAATATTGCTTTATTAGTTTTCTCCGCTATTTGCATTTTATCGAATATGTTAGATAGCAGATTTTTATCCGCGCAATCTATACTATTTAAAAAATAATTTTTGTCCATTTAAATTCACCTTACTTTAGTTTTTACAGTATAATAAACACAATTCTTCTTAGAATCATTAAAATAACAAGTGCGATTATTGGTGAAAAATCTAACATAGAATTTGCAAAATATCTTTCTTGAATTTTTCTACCAGGTCCTAATAGAGGCCCCGTGACTTTATGTAATAGTTCTGTATATTGATTTGACCTTCCCACATAAACCCAAGACAGAAGTACATCAATAACTATCGCAACCTGTAGCAAGTTAAAAATTGTATTAAACAAACTATACAAACTCAAATTTTGTACCCTCCTTTATTTGTTCCAGTTAAAGATTCCTTTTGAACTCAATTCATTTTTAAGTTCATTATTAACTTCTATATTAGATGGAGATATTATATATACTCCCTTTTCTACCTGCTGAAGATCACCACTAAGTGCATAACACACTCCTCCAACAAAATCCAATAATCTTTGTCCTGTTCTAGGATCTAGTCCTGTAGTATTAACTACTATAATTTTCCTAGCTTTTAAGTTATCGCCAATCACTGATGCTTCATCAAAATCATCAGGTTTTATTATAACCACTTTTGTAGATGTCGATGTGTGAATATTTACTACTTTACTTTGTTTTTTATTTGCATTCATTAATGTTTCAATATCCATTACATCATCATCGTTCTCATTTTCAATCTCTTGAACTTCATCCTCATCCTCTTCTTCTACCAGTCCAAGGAATCCCATAACCTTATTCACTACTTTACTTCCCATGATTACCCCTCCATTTTTTATAATTCTGCTTTACTATAATCTCGTTTTCCAAATATACTGGTGCCAACTCTTACCATATTAGATCCATTTTCAAGTGCTATTCTAAAATCTTTGCTCATACCTAATGATAAAAATTCCATAGAAACATTTTTATGTTCCATAGCTTTTAAATCATCAAATATAACTTTCATCTGGCTAAAGTATTTCTTACAGCTTTGCGCGTCTCCAATTGGGATTGTTGCCATTAGTCCTTTAACTTTCACATGAAAGCAATCATTACAAGCTTTTATTAAAGACCCGATTTCCTTAACGTCTATACCAGTTTTTGCGATTTCTTTCCCTATATTTACTTGAATTAAGACACTGGCAATTTCATCTTTTGCAGCATAACGTTTTTCAATTTCACGAAGCAAATGTATACTATCTAAAGAATGGATAAGATGAACCCTGCCAACCAGATATTTCACCTTGTTAGTCTGCAAATGTCCTATAAAGTGCCATCTTATATCCTTAGGCAAACTTTCAAATTTTCTATTAAACTCTTGCACCTTGTTCTCCCCAAAATCTCTTGCCCCGGATTCATAGGCCTCCTCTATTTCGGAGATTTGTCTAGTCTTAGAAACGCATATTAGTGTAACTCCAGGTGAAAGTTCACTTTTTATCTTATTATACTCTTCACTAATTGCCAACTAGTTTTCCTCCTTGTTGTTCTCATAACATTAATCTTATACAAAATTTAAATTTGCTATCATTCTTTAATTCTTCATTAAAGAGAAAATACCTTCAATATATTGTTCTTTTATATTATTTTTTTATGAGGCTCATATATTTGTAACTAAATATTCCATTATATGCTAATATTTTTATTTTACCTGCCTTAGCTACGTTAACTTTAACATCCCTACCCATTAATGATGTTATATGAGTTTTTTCAAGAGTTAAATAATTATACAAAGTATCTTGATTTCCAATGGCATTTATGTAAAATGGTCTTACTATCTTAATACCATTTAAATTAATATACGGACCACCACAATACCCATAGTTGCTGGCAACAATTCTTTCATCATTAACAGAAATTGCTTCTGCACCTGCATTTCTAAGATCGTTTAATACTTGAATAATGTCAGAATCATGAATTAGATTAGTAGCATCCGTAACTACATCAGCATCATCCAATGTAATTTTAACACCAGGACCTTCAACATCTGTATTTCCTAAAATTATATTATTATTACCAACTTCCTCTTCTATTTGTTTTTTCACCTGATCTGTTTCATTATATCCACTGTCATATTTATTGAGTTTTTCATTGATTTTGTCATACTCATCTTGTAAGTTATTTAGATCTGAATATAATTTAGATCTTTCATTATAGGCTTCATCATACTGCTTTGCATCTAATAGATTGTTTTTACCTTCAAATCCTATATTCATTGCTATAAGTAGTCCTACAATTATTGATGCAATAAAAACAAATATAGTAGCTTCATTATTTTTCATTTAACCACCTCATTGATGTGATTTAGTTTTATCGAGTAGTTGTCGTCTAATTATAGCAAAGTTATTAAATATTCTTCCTCCGAATACTATAACTGCAGCTAAATAAATTGGAATTCCTAGTTTATCACCTAAATAAACCATGGCTACCGCTAATGCCGCGTTTCCGAAGAAACCAGATATAAAAATATCAGCTCTAAAATTTTGTGAAATCGACCCTCTTATTGCACCAAATACAGAATCTATACATGCAAAAATTGCCACCGAAATATATGGTGAAAATTTAACTGGAATGTCAATATTCCATACGACTCCTAATATAACACCTATTAACAACCCTACAAAAGCAACCATTTACCCACCCCTATTTCTCTACTATTGGTTTAGCATACTCAAATTTATATGTTTTATTATATTTAGGAACTGTAATTTTATCTGATTTTTCAAATGTTACATCGCAACTATTAAGAAGTGTTGATGGAATCGCTCCTGTAAAATCTATAGCACCATACAATATGCCACTTTCCCCTATGGCTTTAATAACAACTCTATCATTGTAAGAAATTTTTTCATCATTTATAAGAATTGCATTTCCAGCTTCCCTTATTCCAGTTCGAGAAGTATACCTAATATCATTAATAGATATTGCTTCAGCACCCCCTGAATTCAGTTCATTCACTATATGAACTAGGTCTTGATCAATTATAGCCTTATTATTCAAAGTCCCACTGCCAAAAATATCGCTCTTAGGCTCAATATAAATTATCAAACCTTGACCTTGTACTTCTGTTTCTCCTGTAAGAATCCTGGTCTCCGATAATTCCTTATTTAATAATTCACTTGCCGTATCTCTTCCACCTGCAGCATTTTCATATTCTTTTGTTTTAGCATCTAATTCATCAATTTTTTTCTGCATATCTAACTTACTATTTTTAAGTTGCTCATTTTCAATTATTATTTCCGGGGTAGTCGCATCCGAGTCTACTGCTGCTGCTGAATTTTGTTTGTTTATCACTTTAAATTGATAAGTTATCATAAACCCTAATAATATACATATTAGCCCAATAGATATTTGGGATTTAAATTTCTTCATAGACTTCCTCCTTACTACGCCTTAAGAAAATTCTTATTAAATCTTCTATTACTTCTCCTGAATTTTTATTACTTTTCTTCAATAAAAACTACAGGATTTCCACTAGAACTTACGTCTACATATCCCTTTTCACCCTCATATTTAAGTTGTGTAATAATATTAATTGCTTTATTAAATTTATTTTTAAGTTCCAGCGTTGTTCCAAATTTAATACACATTTCCCCAGAGTAAACCTTGACATCAAGTACGTCACTTACATCAACCATTGTTATATTACTATTGCTATTAGCTTTTCTATACTCATCTATGATAGTTGTTAATTCCTTCAGAACACTAATTTTTCTATCATCTTTTGCTCCAATTAAATCCCCAACCTCATATTTTTCATAACTAAATCCAGTTAATTTCACTAAGTTCATGTCCTTAATATTAGATCTTTTTTCAAGAATAAAACCCTCATTATTAAGTATATAATAAAAATTATTTATTTTTCCATAAAATACTGCTACCTTTTCCTTAACTGTTATTATAACTTTTTTAGGAAATACTTTTTTAAATGTTACTCCTAATACATAAGGATTTTTCATAATTTGTTCTTGGCTATCATTAAAACTAGCACTAATGATATTACTTCCTAATTTCCCTTTAACAGAATCATTAATTTGAGTTTTAGAAGCATTAGAATTCCCTAAAATCTCAATTTCAGTTATATTAAAATAAGGCAATTTAATGCATAATGTTATTAGTGTCGATATCATAATTATAACAAGTAATATTAAACCCCTTGTTTGCTTTCTCTTTTTTCTTCTATGTAAGAGTTTTTCCTTATTTTCTATAATATAATTGACTTTTTTAAGATCATTGCTTTTCTTAGTCATCCACTTCCTCGCATTCATTAACCGATATTTTTTAATATTATTTTAAACTATACTAACTATTTTTGTATATCGCAAAGTAAAATTAAGCTTAATTTATGTAAACTTAATTTTAAACTAGCTACCTATATATAATAACACTTAACATGATTTTTTTCATCTCAATTTTAGTGTATTTTTAAATTTAATAATGTGTAATCGCATTCAATCAATTATAACCCCAAATATATTATTAAAATAACCGTTTGTTTGCAAAAAACTTATATTAATCAGTTATAGGCATAGAAAAAAGCATACAATTTGCATGCCTTCAATCCTAATTTTTATTTACGGTTTGCCTAGAAACATTTAATAGTATTCCCATTGCAAACATATTTATAACCAAAGCTGACCCTCCATAACTAATAAACGGAAGTGGTACACCTGTTACTGGCATTGAACCAGTAACTACTGCTATGTTAATAATCGCTTGAACACCTACAACTGACGTAATTCCAATAGCTAAAATAGTACCATACATATCAATCGCTGTAACTGCTGTTTTAATGCCACGCCATATAAATATTACGAATAGCAAAATTATAAAAGCACATCCAATTAAACCTAATTCTTCACCAATTATTGCAAAAATAAAATCCGTATGTGGTTCAGGTATATACAAGCATTTTTGCCTTGATTGTCCGAGGCCTGAGCCAGTAACCCCTCCTGACCCAAGAGCAAGTAGGGATTGAACTAGTTGATATCCATCACCTTGACTGTCTGCAAATGGGTCCCTAAAATTCATAAGCCTTTTCATTCGGTATGAAGCTGTAAATATTAAGACAACAACAGCCCCAACTAGAGTGCCACCTATAGCAAAAAGGTGCACTAATTTAGCTCCTACTGCAAATAAAATAACTACAGTAACAATCATTATAACAGCCGCTATACTTAAATTTGGTTCCATTAAAATTAAACCTGCATAAAACCCCGAAACCATTAAGTATGGAGCTACACCCTTCATAAATTCTTTAACCTTTTCACCTTTTAAATCTAAACTTTTAGCCATATACACCACTATAATATATTTTGCAATTTCAGATGGTTGAAAATTTGCAATTCCTAGTGGAATCCATCTCTTTGATCCATTAATAGCTGGAGTGAAAAGCACTGCAACTAAAAGCACTGCAGTAATTATCATAATGATACCGGTATACTTTTTTATGATGTGATAATCAATTTTCATAGCAATAACCATAAAAACACCGCCAAGACATGCCCACATGCCTTGTTTTTTTAAATAGTATTCTGGATCATTAAATTTGAAAGCCGCATAATATGAGCCGGCACTATAAACCATTACTACCCCAATGGCCACAAGAAGCATTATGATTGCAAATAATACAAAATCTATTTGCCCCATTTTAACCTTGTTCTTTTTCATATTCATATACCTCCTCGCCACTAATATGGAAATGATAAAAATCCAATTAGACAAAAAAACACTGTTACAATTGAGAATACAGCAACAATTTTAGTCTCGTGCCATCCACTCAATTCAAAATGGTGGTGAATTGGAGACATCTTAAACACACGTTTACCTGTAGACTTAAATACAAACACCTGAATAATAACAGATAGAGCCTCTAAAACATATATGCCTCCTACAATTACAACAAGTATGGGTGATTTGAGTATCATACCAACAGCAGCCACTGCGCCACCAAGTGCTAAAGACCCCATATCTCCCATGAAAATTTGCGCTTTATAAGCATTAAATTTTAAAAATCCCAATAATGCCCCTGCAAGGGCGGCGCAAAATATTGCTAGAGTAGTATGAAACATCATATTACTTACCAGAGCAAAGAATGTCATAACTACTATAGTGACGCAAGTAGCAAGTCCATCTAACCCATCTGTTAAATTAACTGAATTTGTAGTTGCTGCAAAGTATATAATAATGAATGGTACATACAATAGGCCTAGGTCCACATTTTTGTTCAAAAATGGTATCATTATGTCTGTTCCTATTTTAATAGATGCATAGTAACCAATTAATCCTGATACTATTACTATTAGTAACATCTTTTGTTTAGATGAAAGGCCTTCATTTTTCTTATGTGTTATCTTTAGAAAATCATCAATTAGTCCTATAATTCCAAAAGCTATAAA
>Ga0209123_1002441_pt1 | contig 15720 bp, 12 predicted proteins | sample BarGraIncu00431A_FD_184500 | JGI IMG/M metagenome (GOLD analysis project Ga0209123, IMG submission 184500) | Arctic peat soil microbial communities from Barrow, Alaska, USA - Barrow Graham LP Incubations 004-31A (SPAdes) (version 2) | ecosystem: Environmental > Terrestrial > Soil > Wetlands >...
CGCGGATGAGCCACCATTTAATTTCATATGCGGGAATGGCGGAATGGCAGACGCACCAGACTTAGGATCTGGCGCCGCAAGGTGTGGAGGTTCAAGTCCTCTTTCCCGCACCACATCAATTACAAAGTTTTCAGAGTTTTCTCTGAAAACTTTTTTTATCGTACTATCATTTAGTATTAATGGGCACTGGATATATCCAGTGCCCATTAATACTAAATGATAGTGAATTTCCAGGATCAAAACTTTACTAATGACGAGGCCAGCACTAATGACGAGGCCAGCACTAATGACGAGGCCAGCACTAATGACGAGGCCAGCACTAATGACGAGGCCAGCACTGTTGACGAGGCCAGCACTGTTGACGAGGCCAGCACTGTTGACGAGGCCAGCACTGTTGACGAGGCCAGCATTGTTGGCGAGGCCAGCATTGTTGGCGAGGCCAGCAATTTTGGTAAGGGAAACATTGTTGATGACCGTAGGGTGTACAACCATAAGCGACAATTGTATCTCGCGAAAAATCATCATCATCATCATCCCAGTCATCTATTTCGGGGCGGTCCCATTTGGGTCTTCTGTCATTATCGTCGTAATACACTTTATAATCCTCCCTTTATTTTTTAAGGATTTGCTTGTTCGGGGGTATTCCATTGGCCTGTATAGGGGTTATAAGAACAATTTTGTGGACATGTTAGCCAACCTTTTTCAGGATCATTGCCCTGGGCGAGGGGGCGACAGTCGGAGCAAGCATAGCGGTATTCACAATCTTTACATTTGTTAATACAGTCTTTGGTGGTATGCCAGCACTGTGTTAGAGGCTGCCCACTAAGTATTTCGACTAGTGAATGATTCAATATATTTCCACAGACCTGATTGCGAGCAAAAATGCAGGGAATGACATCGCCAGTTGTTGTAACTGCAATTTTTCCAGCAAGGCAACTGTGATAATAATGTGCCGTATTAAAAGAGTCTTCATCAATATAAAAAGGTGGTTTAATCGGAGGTTTCCGATAGTTTATTGGTAATAAATGCTGATCATCGCCTCTACCTGTAGGGCGAACAACATCTGGATAGTTGCCTTCCATGCCTAGTTTTTCATACAATTTCAGAATGTTTTCCACTTCATGCTCATTATCTTTCATAATAATGGAAGCGATACGCAGAGGGATGTTGGCTTCCATTATTTTTTTGATGGCTGTCATAGTCTTATTAAAACTATTTGGCTGCAATGTTATTTTGTCGTGTGTCTCGGCATTGTCGGCATAAATGGTGGTGGCAATGCTGACATGATATTGTTTGAAAAAATCTACACAGTTTTCGTCAACTAAAGTGCCATTGGTGAAGATTTCAATGCATTCATAATCAAGCTGATGGGCTTTTACGACGAGTTCACGCCATGCTGGATAAAGTAGGGGTTCGCCGCCAATGAACTGAATGGCAGTGGCACCTGCTTGTTTGGCTTCAGCAATGAGTGATAACCAACGATGATGAGGTACTTGTTCGGGAACAAAACTTGATGGTCCACATTCAGCGTAGCAGTGTAGGCATTTACTATTACAGGCAGATGTTAGTTCAAGCCAGATAAAATCAAGCTTAAAAGGTGAACATGGCAAAGGTAGTTCTGGTGCTGGAGTTGGCTGGGTTTCATCAAAGGTGCCTAACTCTTTATCAACGAGTTTGTGTAAAAAGTCCATATAGTGGATAGTGTCGGCAGAAGATATATCCCATAAATCCTCAATGGTATTATCTTGACAGGCGCTGAGTAGCTGAGCTGCGCCTTTATTGATAGAATGTACTTTTCCTGTTTTAAAGTCGTAGATTGCGGCCCGGTTAGCACCTTTCACCAGTTTGCAATAATTTTGAAGGCGATAAAACAACGGTCTAGCCTCCTTTTATGTTGATTTATTACATAATATGCAATGTTGTTAGCTTGGTGTGCATTTTTAATAAATAAATCTAGATTACATTGACAAATAAAATGACAATAGATATACTTATTTATGTTATTAGTAATGACTAGATATTTTAAAAAATGCGGAAGTAGCTTAATGGTAGAGCATTATCTTACCAAGGCACAGGCCCCAAATTTTTATCGCGTTTTCCGCTCCATGAAGTATATTGAACTCGGCAGTTATTGCTGGGTTTTTTGTATATGTCTTGTTTTTGACAGATACTTATGGTATCATATGGGCTATGGTCTTATAAAGCTTGGGTACTTGTTGCCTAAATTAGGGAAATAAATAGAAATAATATATAAAATATATTGTTTCTGGTAATAATATTTTTTTGGCAGTATAGATCATTGCGCCAACTAATTACATAGGGAGGATAAAATATAATGAAAACAACAATGGAAAAAATAGACAATAACACAGTGGTATTTGAAATTGAGGTGCCCCAAGCTGAAGTAGCAAAAGCAGTTGACAAGGCATATCGTAAGTTAGCGGGTAAAGTAAATGTTCCTGGTTTCCGTAAGGGCAAAACACCCCGCAATATTTTAGAACGCCATATCGGTAAAGAAGCCATCTTGGATGAAGCATTTGAAATGTTGGCTGGCCCTGCTTATGCAGAAGCTCTTCAAGAGAATAATATTGAACCAGTAAGTCGTCCTGATATTGATGTAGTCACTTTAGCTGAAGATAAAGACTTAGTATTTAAGGCTACTGTGGTAGCTAAGCCAGAAATCACCTTGGGGCAATACAAAGGGCTTAAAGTAACGGAGAAAGCTGTAGAAGTCACTGAAGAGCAAATCAACGCTCAAATTGAAACCTTGCGCCAGAGTCATGGCAAAATGGTAGTCGCTGAAGGTGTAGCCATTGAAGATGGAGACTTTGCAATTATTGATTTTGAAGGTTTTGTTGATGGCGTTGCATTCCCTGGTGGCGAAGGTAAAACTCATCCACTACAAATTGGTTCTAATACATTTATCCCTGGTTTTGAAGCACAACTGATTGGTGTCAAAGCAGGAGAAACGGTTGATGTTACGGTAACCTTCCCAACAGAGTATCATGCCGCTGATTTAGCAGGTAAAGAAGCTGTGTTTAAGGTAACCGTTAACGATGTTAAACGTCAAGAATTACCAGAGCTTGATGATGAATTTGTTAAAGATATCGGCGATTTTAATACTGTAGAGGAATTAAAATCAGACATTAAGAATAAATTGGAAGTGACTGCTGCTGAAAAAGCTGTACATGAATTCCGCAATGAAGCTATAAAGCAGGCTGTTGACAATGCAGTTGTAGATATTCCTGAAGTGATGGTTGAAGACCGTGTTTCCAAGATGATTGAGGATTTAGGCGCTAACTTAGAAAGTCGTGGCATGAAGCTGGAAGATTACATGAAATACATGAATTCTGATATGAATGCACTCCGTCAAAATTATCATGCATCAGCACTTGTGGCTGTTAAGACAGATATGCTTATGGAAGCAATTGTAAGAGCCGAAGCGTTAGAAGTTAGTATTGAAGAAATTGATGCTGAGATTGGTGTTATTGCTAAAGGGTACGGTGCTGAGCTCGCAGATGTTAAAGAAATTATTAACGAACAGGGTCGAATGTCTTTTGTGGTGGATTCCATACTGCGCAAAAAAGCAGCTCAGCTTGTTATTGACAGCGTAGAAAAAGAATAATAAACCAGTAGAGGTGTTATGATATGAATTTTGTACCAATAGTGGTTGAACAAACCAGTCGTGGGGAACGATCCTATGATATTTTTTCTCGACTCTTAAAAGATCGGATTATATTTCTTGGCGGTCCTATTGATGATAATGTGGCAAATTTGATCATTGCTCAACTATTGTTTTTAGAATCAGAAGACCCAGAGAAAGATATTCACCTGTACATTAATAGTCCAGGTGGTGTAGTAACGGCGGCGTTGGCTATTTATGACACCATGCAATATATTAAACCGGATGTGTCTACTATTTGCATGGGATCAGCGGCGAGTGCAGCAGCGTTTTTACTATCCGCAGGGGCAAAAGGCAAACGTTATACACTTCCTTTTGCTCGTATTATGATTCATCAGCCTTTGGGGGGGACTCAAGGGCAGTCGACGGATATTCAAATTCATGCCAAGGAAATACTAAGGTTGAGAGAACTTCTTAATGGAATTCTCGCAAGTCATACGGGGCAGACGCAAGAAAAAATTGAACGCGACACGGAACGAGATTTCTTTATGTCAGCCGAAGAGGCTAAAGAATACGGGCTTATCGATTCCGTGGTTGTCCGTGGACAAAGGCTTACAGAAAGTCCCAAATAGAGAGGTGATAGTATGTTAAAATTTGGGGATGACAAAGGTCAGCTCAAATGTTCTTTTTGCGGTAAGTTGCAAGAACAGGTCAAAAAATTAGTAGCTGGACCTGGTGTATACATTTGTGATGAATGTATTGAATTATGCAATGAGATTATTGAGGAGGAGCTAAGCGAAGATATTAGTGTAGAACTTCGTGATGTTCCTAAACCGAAAGAGATAAAAGATATTCTTGATCAATATGTTATCGGTCAAGATATTGCGAAAAAAACCATGGCTGTGGCGGTGTATAACCATTACAAGCGCGTTAATTTTACCAGTAAAACAGATGATGTTGAACTGCAAAAGTCTAATATCGTAATGCTTGGTCCAACTGGTAGCGGTAAAACCCTACTTGCTCAGACTTTGGCAAAATTACTTAATGTACCTTTTGCGATTGCTGATGCGACCTCACTAACAGAAGCTGGTTATGTTGGCGAAGATGTGGAGAATATTCTTCTGAAACTCATCCAAGCTGCAGACTATGATGTAGAGAGAGCTGAAAAAGGCATTGTGTATATTGATGAGATTGATAAAATAGCCCGTAAATCGGAAAATCCATCAATTACACGTGATGTATCAGGGGAAGGTGTGCAACAGGCACTCCTTAAAATTCTTGAAGGTACGGTAGCTAGTGTGCCACCACAAGGGGGACGCAAGCATCCTCATCAGGAGTTTATTCAAATTGATACGACCAATATTTTATTTATTTGTGGTGGCGCTTTTGATGGTATTGATAAACTGATCAGTGCGCGGACAGGTAATAAAAATATGGGTTTTGGTGCTGAGGTACGGAGTAAAGAGAAAAAACAAATCGGTGAACTTTTACGACAAATTCTACCAGAAGACCTTCTAAAGTTTGGGCTTATTCCTGAATTTGTTGGTCGATTACCCGTCGTTGTGACACTAGATGCTTTGGATGAAGCGGCTCTTGTTCGCATCTTGCTAGAACCTAAAAATGCTCTTATTAAACAATACCAAAAGTTTTTGGAAATTGATAATGTGCAGTTAGAATTCAAAGAAGATGCATTAGACGCTATCGCCAAGGAAGCTTTGAAGCGTAATACTGGTGCACGAGGCCTGCGGGCTATCATTGAAGGTATTATGTGTAATGTTATGTATGAGGTACCATCCCGTACTGATGTGACCAAATGCACAGTAACGAGAGAATCAGTGTTGAATAAAGAAGAACCTATCTTGGTTACTGTTGATCGTAAAACTAAGAAAAAAGAAGAATCAGCATAAAGAAGACTAAGGTTCAGATGGGGTGTTAGCTCCGCCAGACTCTTAGTTTCCGGATAACGATAAAAACGTAGGAGAGGCTTAGGCCTTTTCTACGTTTTTCCTCCTTTTTGAGTTAAGTATTTTTTTGACAGGATAAAATCAAGCCGTCGGATAATACTAAATTCATAATAGTGATTGCTTTGAAGGAGGATTTGCAGCTAATGGATTATGCAGTAAATATTGTTAGTGTAGTACAATTCTTTTTTGTTATTGTCATTGGCATGTATTTTTGGAATTTGCTAAGATCACAACAAGGTAATCGGGGAGCTGTAGAGCGTGAGTCTAAAAAAGAAATCGACAAATTGCATAAAATGCGGGAAATATCGTTGACGGAACCTCTGTCAGAAAAAACCAGACCAACTACATTTGCTGAGATTGTTGGTCAAGGCGATGGCCTCAAAGCCCTCAGAGCGGCTCTGTGTGGTCCTAATCCACAGCATGTATTAGTCTATGGCCCCCCCGGGGTTGGCAAGACGGCTGCAGCCAGGCTGATACTAGAGGAAGCTAAACGCAATCCCCTATCACCCTTTAAGTCCAATTCTAAATTTATTGAAATAGATGCTACGACTTCTCGTTTTGATGAACGTGGTATTGCTGATCCACTCATTGGTACAGTACATGATCCTATTTATCAAGGTGCTGGTCCCCTAGGAGTAGCTGGTATTCCTCAGCCCAAAGCTGGTGCCGTCACAAAAGCTCATGGTGGAGTTTTGTTTATTGATGAAATTGGCGAGCTACATAATACACAAATTAATAAACTATTAAAAGTATTAGAGGATCGTAAGGTGTTCTTCGAAAGTTCATATTACAATAGTGAAGATACTAATATTCCTACCCATATTCATGATATTTTTCAAAATGGCATGCCAGCTGATTTTCGCTTAATTGGCGCAACCACCCGCATGCCTCAAGATATCCCCCCCGCCATTCGTTCTCGCTGTGTTGAGATATTTTTTCGTCCACTATTGTCTGATGAGGTAAGTAGAATCGCATATAATGCTGCTAAGAAAGTTAATTTTGGGATTTCCGATAAGGCAGTTGATGTTATTAAACATTATTCAACCAATGGCCGAGATGTTGTAAATATTATACAGATAGCAGCTGGTGTTGCGGTAAATGATCAGCGTCAGGCAATATCATGTGCTGATGTTGAATGGGTTATTAATTTTGGCCAATATAGCCCTAGGCTGGACAAGAAGGTACCAGACAAGCCACAGGTGGGGTTCGCCAATGGTTTATCAGTACATGGTGCTAATATTGGTGCTGTTATCGAGATAGAAGTTACGGCTGTGCGGGGTACAGGTAAACTAATTATTACAGGTGTTGTGGATGAAGAAGAACTAGCTGCGCCGGGTCGCACTATAAAACGAAAAAGCATGGCGAGAAGCTCCTTGGAAAATGTTTTAACAGTACTTTCCAATCGTTATACAGTAGAGCTTAATCGATATGATATTCATGTCAATTTTCCAGGTGGTGGACCTATCGACGGACCTTCGGCAGGTGTCACAATGGCAGTAGCTATTTATTCAGCCATTCATGGTATTCCAGTTGACAATACGGTAGCTATGACTGGGGAACTTTCTATCCGGGGGTTTGTCAAACCTGTTGGTGGGGTCAGTGCCAAAATATATGCTGCTGAGCAGGCTGGAGCCCGCCTGGTGCTTATTCCTAAAGACAATTGGCAGGAATCTTATACAGGTCTTGCTATTCAGGTTATTGGTATAGAGACAATGGATGAGGCATTAAAGTATACTTTGTTTAAATCAGGTGATGCTATCCATGTGGGAGTTGCAGAACCCAAATCTGACATTTTAGCCGCTGCAGGCCTGCAAAATTAATTTTTTAGTAGGGTAGCTCTCTCTGGAGGGCTACTTACTATTTCGAAAGTTCCAGTATGTCTTTAACAATATGATGAGTCCATCACCTTAATAAATGCTACGGAGATACTCTAAATATCACGTGTAGCAAAGATTTTTTCGTAATTTGAGTATTTTTAAGGTAGACAGCAGCACTTATTAATGTTATAACAAATAACACAGGTACAATATCAATTTCTTGCAAAACATCAATAACATAACACCAAACTAATGGATGACTTGTATTTTTGCATAATAATAAGCCAGTTGAGTCAACATAGAATAGTAGGCTTTAGATAATAAAAGAGGTAAAAGGTAAAATACTATTGCTGATTATGTTTTTATTTGTAAATTACAAAGGATTTTTAGGCTGCTAATAAGAATATTTATAAGTAATGAAGATGAAAATAATAGTAACAAGTTAAGAACAATTTAGAGGAGGTCTCTTTCATGGTAAATAAAACAAGAACAATACCACTACTGCCCCTTAGAGGCATTTTAGTTTTCCCATATATGATTATTCATCTTGATGTGGGTCGGGAAAAATCAATTAGTGCTTTGGAAGAAGCAATGGTACATGATCGATTAATCATGTTGGCTGCGCAAAAAGATGCACAAAATGATATGCCAACTCCGGAAGATATTTTTAATGTTGGTACAGTAGCTGAAATTAAACAATTATTAAAGTTGCCAGGCGGTACCATTAGGGTGTTGGTGGAAGGACTACATCGCGCTGAAATAGTAAAATATAACGATTTGGAAGCCTATTACCAGGTAGAAATAAAAGAGTTCGATGAGCCCGAAGAAAAAACTGCCGAGATTGAGGCATTAACACGTACTGCCATTCATCAGTTTGAACAGTGGGTAAAATTCAGCAAAAAGATACCGCCAGAAACCTTGGTCTCAGTAGTTGTCGTAGAAGAACCAGGTCGATTAACAGATCTTATTGCTAGTCACCTATCTCTTAAAATTGAAGATAAACAGGCTTTACTTGATGGAATTAATGTTCAAGAGCGATTGGAAAAATTATGTGAAATTCTAGGCCGAGAAATGGAAATTCTCGAATTAGAAAAGAAAATTAATGTTCGTGTACGTAAGCAAATGGAAAAAACTCAAAAAGAATATTATTTGCGTGAACAACTTAAAGCCATTCAAAAAGAGTTGGGCGAAAAAGATGATCGCACTGCTGAAATTGACGAGTATCGAGAGAAACTAAAGGGGCAAGAATTCCCTAAAGAAGCGTTAGAAAGAATAAATAAAGAAATTGATCGCCTAGGGAAAATGCCACCCATGGTGGCTGAAAGTGGTGTTATTCGTACATATCTTGATTGTCTGTTAGCGTTGCCGTGGAATACGGAGACGGTGGATATGCTGGATATTGATATGGCAGAAAAAATCTTAGATGAAGATCATTATGGTTTAGAGAAAGTTAAAGAACGTATTTTAGAGTATTTATCTATTCGGAAATTGACTGAAACGATGAAAGGACCTATTTTATGTTTAGTAGGGCCGCCTGGTGTAGGTAAAACTTCTCTAGCTCGCTCTATTGCCAGGGCAATGGATAGAAAATTTGTCAGAGTTTCTTTAGGTGGGGTTCGGGACGAGGCTGAGATACGTGGTCATCGTCGCACATATGTGGGAGCAATGCCTGGTCGTATTATTCAGGGCATACGCACAGCAGGCTCCAAAAACCCCATATTTCTGCTGGATGAAATCGATAAAATGAGTGCTGATTTTAGAGGTGATCCATCATCCGCTCTCTTAGAAGTACTTGATCCTGAACAGAATAATACCTTTAGCGATCATTATGTCGAAGTGCCTTTTGACCTTTCACGTGTTTTATGGGTTATTACTGCCAATGTAATGCATAATATTCCACGGCCACTTTTGGATCGGATTGAGATTATACAAATTCCTGGGTATACAGAAGAAGAAAAGGTGCAGATCGCCAAACGTTATCTGATTACTAAGCAAGTTCGTGATCATGGACTCAGTGACAAGCAGATTACGTTTTCGGAAGGCATCTTGAAAAAAATAATTAGTACTTATACCCGTGAATCTGGAGTGCGTAGCCTGGAACGTAACATTGCCACATTATGTCGTAAAGTAGCTCGCCTTATTGCGCAAAAAAAACGTAATAGTGTAAAAATTACTGCTCAGAATTTACATACTTTTTTAGGAACGCCTAAATACCGTCATACACAAGCTGAAAAACAACCTCAGGTAGGAGTAAGTACTGGTCTTGCATGGACTGAAGTTGGTGGTGAGGTACTACCCATAGAGGTTTCTGTGATGAAAGGCAAAGGAAAACTAATACTTACTGGCAAACTCGGTGAGGTCATGCGTGAATCGGCTCAGGCTGGTTTTAGCTATATTCGTACACGGGCTGAGGACTTGGGAATTGATGGAGAATTTCAAGAAAAGACTGACATTCATATCCATCTACCTGAAGGTGCTATTCCTAAAGATGGTCCGTCCGCAGGTCTAGCTATGGCTACAGCAGTGGTATCAGCTTTGACAGGCAGACCAGTCAGAAGTGATGTAGCTATGACAGGTGAGATTACATTGCGGGGGCGTGCGTTGCCTGTCGGCGGTGTTAAAGAAAAAGTTCTAGCAGCCCATCGTGTTGGGATTAAAATAATAATTATGCCTAAAGAAAATCAGCGGGATATTGATGAAATACCTGCAAATGTAAGAAAAGATCTTGAATTTATTTTAGTGGAGCATATGGATGAGGTTCTTGAAAAAGCGTTGGTGAAGACGGGTGAATGATGAAAAGACTGCTATTAATATTACCAGTGGACAATATGTAGCTTCCGCAGTACGTATGGATCAGTATCCAGAAGGTGATCTGCGTGAAGTGGCGTTCATGGGGCGCTCCAATGTGGGTAAATCTTCATTGATCAATTCATTGTGCCGTAGGAATGGGTTAGCACGCACCAGTGGTAGCCCGGGGAAAACGCAGACACTTAATTTTTATCGACTGATGGCCAAGATGAGTGAGGAAGATCGTCGGGAATTTTTTTTGGTGGATTTACCTGGATACGGTTATGCCCGTGCTGGGAAGTCGAATCGTCGGCAGTGGGCCCAATTTATTGAAGAATATTTATTAAAATCCCCACGCCTAGAACTGGCGTGTCAGTTGATTGATATTCGACATGATCCTATGGACAGTGATATTAGCACCTACCAGTGGTTGATTGAAAATGATGTACCTGTGCAGGTTATTGCTACCAAAGCTGATAAACTGACTCGTATGAATGTAAACAAAAATGTGAATGCCATTCGCAAAGGTCTTGGCATGAAAAGTGATAATATTATTGCTTATTCAGCAGAAAAAGGTTTGGGCCGCAGTGAGTTGCTTGACGTGATTGGACAGATTCTGTTAAAATAAACTATCATACCCAAAGAGAACAGCATGGGCTGTTCTCTTTTTTGAAGTCGTAAGAACGTATCGTAGTACTTGTTTTGGATATTATTTATTAATCATTAACCGTAGACTTAATTTTTGATGGCATTCTGACCCCGACAGTTGGACAAATTAGTTATTAAAGATAAATAAAGGAGTTGTATATGCTTACTGCATTTGACAAAAGACTGTTAAATATCATACAGACTGATTTGCCCCTTGAAAGTCGTCCTTTTGCTGTTCTTGCTGCACGGCTAGGAACAGAGGAGTCTGTTGTGATCGAACGGCTCAGATTTTTAAAACAACATGGGTTTATCAGGCGCATAGGTCCGTTTTTTGATTCGAGCAAATTAGGATATATTGGGACATTGGTGGCCCTTGAAGTTGAGCCATGTTTTATTCCTCAAGTGGCTGCAGTGATTAATTCAGAAAATGGTGTTACCCATAATTATGAACGAGATGGAAATTTTAATTTATGGTTCACTCTGTTTAGTCATCAGATTGAGGAACAAAATGAAATATTGGAGAGAATTGGTAATTTAGCTGGCGTAGTGCGGCTAATCAATCTACCAGCTACCCAGAAGTTTAAGGTGAGTGTACAATTTACCTTATTATAGGACCCAAAAGATAATGTGGAGGTGACACATGCTAGACGAGTTAGACAAAAATATTATTGCTGTTATGCAAGAGGAATTTCCACTAGTCCCTGAGCCATACCGCGCCATTGCAGATAAATTAGGGATCAGTGAAGATGAACTTCTGATCCGCTTGAAGCGATTTAGCCAGTCTAAGAAGATTCGCAAAATGGGGGCTGTCCTAAGACATCGTGAAGTCGGTTATTCTGCGAATGCTTTGTGTGCATGGATTGTACCTGATGAACGGATTCAAGAAGTAGGGGAAATGTTCGCGAAGATTGCTGTTGTGACTCATTGTTATGCTAGGGTTACTCAGCCGGGATGGCCCTATAATTTTTATACTATGCTACATGCCAATACCCGTGAGCAATGTAATGTCATAGTAGAGGGATTGGCCGATCAGGCTGAATTAAAGGACTATATAACGTTATTTAGCACTAAAGAATGGAAAAAAAATAGTATGCATTATTTTAAAAATAACAACGCAACATGAGTGGCGACAAAAAGCGGATTAAATGATTGTGAATGGTGAATATTAAGTAAGACCTAAAATGATGTGCTGGTTACGCAAAATGAGGATAATGGCTATATATTGAAATAAAAATAGACTTAAAGCTGAATAATAGTGTATTATAGAAAGAGAATTTACATGTAGGTGATTAAAATAGTGAATGAACGATCAATTTTTGAAGTTGTAAAAAATGATTTAATGAAATTAGAAACGGAATTGTTTTCTGTAATACACTCTCCGGAAAAATTAATTACAGATATGAGCAAACATTTGGTAGAAGCAGGTGGCAAACGTTTGCGTCCGGCCTTGTATTTTATGTGTGCACAACATAGAGTGTGTGATAGTGAAAAATTAGTGATAATGGCAGTGGCGATTGAATTAATCCATATGGCGACATTAGTGCATGATGATGTCATCGATAATTCAGCCATTCGTCGGGGACGGCCGACGGCTAATTCCTGCTGGGGCAATCATTCCTCAGTGCTAATTGGTGATTATTTATTTGCTAAAGCTTTTTCCTTAGTGGCCAATAAAGTGAGTAATCAAATGTTAAAAGTGTTAACCGATGTAATTTGTTCCATGTGCGAAGGGGAAATCAATCAGAACCGTAGCACCTTTAATGCTGATCAGGAAGAAAATGATTATCTGGGGCGGATTGCACAAAAAACTGCTGATTTTATCGCAGCAAGTTGCGAACTGGGAGCTCTGGCGGCACAACTTCCCAGCAATGAAGTACAAGCTTTTCGTGAATATGGTTATTCTCTCGGCATGGCATTTCAGATTACCGATGATATTCTGGATATTACTGCTTCCGAAGAGCAACTAGGTAAACCCGTAGGCAATGATCTACGGCAGGGCATTGTGACATTGCCAGTTATATATGCGTTGAAAAATACTCCCCACCATGCTGAATTTAAAGACATAATACAAACACCTAATATGTCAGAAGAAAAAATTAAACGAGGATTAACGATTATCCATGAAACGGATGCGATAGAATATTGTTATAATGTAGTTGCTCATTATTTGGAAAGAGCACGAAATATTATACCGAAATCCGTTGGTATTGAACATAAAGAGGCCTTTATTGGGGTAGCCAATTTTGTTGGTTTACGTAGATACTAGAGTATGTTTTGCAACAAACTCTATTCAGTTTAACGCTTTAAATGATATAATTAAGGTTTTAGCCTGCGGAAGAAAAGACTTGGCTGTTGCTAAGTCTTTTCTTCTCGGCATTTTTTATGTATAATGTAAATATAAATTTATTGGAGAGGGGTTTTCTGAACATGTTTAATTTTAGTATGCCTGAATTGGCGCTCGTTTTAGTGATTGCCCTTGTAGTTTTTGGCCCTGGGAAATTGCCTGAAGTTGGTAAAGCATTGGGCCGAGGCATTCAAGAATTTAAAAAAGCCACATCTGGCGAAGCAATCAAAGATGAGGCAATCAAAGTTGAACCAACAAAAGTTGAGAATAAGCCTGAAGAAAAAAAGTGAGGAATACTCAATGTCTGAAATAACAATTCATGATAGTGATGAGGAAGCGTTAGCAACTGAAAGCTTAGAAGAAAAAATGTCTTTAGTTGATCATCTGCAGGAATTGCGTAAAAGGCTGATTATTTCTATTATTGCTGTGGTTATTGGGAGTACTGGTTGCTATTTTTATGCTACGGAATTGGTGCATTTTATTACTGCGCCTGCTGGTAAGTTGTATTATATGAGCCCAGGAGAAGCTTTTTTCTCATATTTAAGGGTATCCTTTTTTGCTGGTTTCTTGATAGCGTTGCCTGTAGTATTATATCAGGTATGGGCTTTTATCTTGCCGGCATTAAGCATTAAAGAACGTATAGCCACTTTAATATTAGTTCCATTATCGGTAATACTATTTTTTATTGGCTTGATTTTTTCATATATGTTCGTATTACCAGCAGGTATAAAGTTCTTTATGGGTTTTGCCACAGAGGATCTGCAGCCCCTGTTATCCTTAGGGGAGTATTTATCCTTTGTTATTTCATTTTTACTACCCTTTGGCTTTATTTTCGAGTTGCCATTGGTGATTATTGTATTGGCCAAGCTTGGAATGATTGACTCTCGATTTTTGATTGATAAAAACAAACATGTGTTGGTGTTATCCTTTGTCGTAGGTGCTGTCATAGCTCCCACTCCAGATGTCATTTCTCAGACCATGGTTGCCGTACCGATATTAGTCATGTATGAAATGAGTATTTTGATTGTAAAATATATTTTAAAAAAATAAGATGCGTGCAATGAGTCAAGGAAAGGAAGTATATAAGTGGCTTTTGATGATTTAAGAGAATTTATTCGCGCTTTGGAAGAACGGGGCTGGTTAAAAAGGATCAAGCAGCAGGTAGACTGCGAACTGGAAATAACGGAGATCACTGACCGGGTATCTAAACTACCTGGTGAAAAAAATGTGGCATTGCTATTTGAAAATGTAAAAGGGTATGATATTCCAGTGCTGATGAATGCTTTTGGTAGCATGGAACGTATGGCTTTAGCTTTTGGTGTCGATAAGGTTGATGATGTTGCCGCTGATCTAAAGGGAATTTTTGCAATACCCTATATCTCCATGGAAAATAAATTAGATCTGCTGAAACTGATACCTCTTGCTAAACGGTCAATCAACTTTCCGAAATATGTAAAAAATGCTCCCTGTAAAGAAGTAATTATTAAAGATTTACCTTCCTTGGATAAATTTCCTATTTTACAGTGTTGGCCTGGTGATGCGGGTAAGTTTATCACATTGCCCTTAGTATTTACGAAGAATCCTTTAAATGGGAAACGTAATGTGGGTATGTATCGCTTGCAAAAATATGATGGACAAACGACGGGAATGCATTGGCATATTCATAAAAACGGGGCAGAGAATTTTCGTGCCCATCAGGCGATGGGGAAAGATCGCATTGAAGTGGCTGTTGCCATTGGTACTGATCCTGTAATTACATATGCAGCGACGGCACCATTGCCGAAAGATATTGATGAAATGGTTTTTGCAGGATTCTTACGAAAAAAATCTGTCGAACTTGTTAAGTGCGAAACCGTGGATGTTGAAGTGCCAGCTCATGCCGAAATTATATTAGAAGGTTATGTCATGATGGATGAACTGAGACGAGAAGGTCCTTTTGGCGATCATACGGGATATTATTCTCTTGCAGATGATTATCCTGTTTTTCATATTACTTGTATTACTCATCGTAAGGACCCTATTTATGCATCGACCATTGTCGGCAAACCGCCCATGGAAGATTGCTTTTTAGCCAAAGCTACGGAACGTATTTTTCTACCTGTAATACAAATGAGCTTGCCAGAAATTTTGGATATAAATCTACCACTAGAAGGTGTATTTCATAACTGTGTTGTTGTGTCGATAAAAAAAACATATCCTCAACAAGCGAAGAAAGTCATGCATGCTATATGGGGTATGGGGCAAATGATGTTTACAAAAATGATTATTGTCGTAGACGCCCATGTTAATGTTCAGGATATGAATGAAGTCTGGTGGCGCGTGTATAATAATATTGATGCCCGCCGGGATATTGTGATGGTCGATGGACCTCTCGATGTACTTGACCATTCTTCACCAATGCCGAACTGGGGAACCAAAGTGGGGATTGATGCTACAAAAGCTTGGCCAGCAGAAGGTTATACTCGCGAATGGCCCGATGAAATTGAAATGTCAGCTGACATCAAAACAATGGTTGACAAGAAATGGAAGGATCTCGGC
>Ga0209123_1002442_pt1 | contig 15718 bp, 13 predicted proteins | sample BarGraIncu00431A_FD_184500 | JGI IMG/M metagenome (GOLD analysis project Ga0209123, IMG submission 184500) | Arctic peat soil microbial communities from Barrow, Alaska, USA - Barrow Graham LP Incubations 004-31A (SPAdes) (version 2) | ecosystem: Environmental > Terrestrial > Soil > Wetlands >...
GGATGTAATAGCGGCCTGCAGTTTGCCCTGGTAGAAGCGCACCGAGGCGTCGTCGGCTCCCGTCAGGCCACGCTGCGCCGCAATGGCCTGCATGAGCCAGACCCAAGCGGCAACGAGGCGCCCCGTCGCGTCCAGATACAGGGTGGCATTAGCCAGGGCGCGGTCGGGGTCGGTCGCGCTCAGGGCTACCAGCTGCGGCGTCACCTGGTCCAGACGGCGCAGGGGCTCGGTGAAGAAGTGGGTCAGTCCCACGAGTGCGGCGTCCTGGGTGGCCTGCGCCAGCGTGGCGTCGATGGCGCGGCGCAACACACGGTAGGCCGCGCCACCCTGCATGCTGACCTTGCGCCCGAGCAGGTCCAGCCCGTGAATGGCCTCGGCTCCTTCGTGGATGGGGTTGAGGCGCTGGTCGCGGTACAACTGCTCTTGCAGGTACTCACGGGTATAGCCGGAGCCGCCCAGAATCTGGATGGCCAGGTCGTTGCTGGCGCAACCGTATTTGGACGGCCAGGATTTGACCACCGGCGTCAGGATGTCGAGCAGCAGCGCGGCGTCGCCACGGGCACTGGCGTCCGGGTGGGTGTGCTGGTCTTCAAACAGCGAGGCGGCGTACAGGCACATCGCCAGCGCCCCTTCGGCGTAGGACTTTTGCGCCAGCAGCATGCGCCGCACATCGGCATGGGCGACCAGCCGGACCTGGGGCGAAAGCGGGTCCTTGCACGAGGGCAGCCGCCCCTGCGGGCGATCGCGTGCGTAGTCCAGCGAGAGCAAATAGGCGCGGTAGGCAATGGCCGCAGCACACATGCCGATGTTGATGCGTGCCTCGTTCATCATCTGGAACATGTGCGCCAGGCCCTTGCCCTCATCGCCCAGCAGGTAGCCGGTGGCGCCGCCCTTCTCGCCAAAAGCCAGCACGGTGGAGGTGGTGTTGCGCCAGCCCATCTTGTGCAGCAGCCCGGCCAGCGCCACATCGTTGCGCGCGCCCAAGCTGCCGTCGGGCTGCACCATGAACTTGGGCACCAGAAAGAGCGAAATGCCCTTGACGCCCGCCGGTGCCCCTTTGATGCGGGCCAGCACCATGTGCACGATGTTCTCGCTCAGGCTCTGGTCACCGCCCGAGACGAACATCTTGTTGCCCGTGATGCGGTAGCTGCCATCGGCCTGCGGCTGGGCTGCGCACTGGATGTCGCCCAGCGCTGAGCCCTGGCCGGGTTCGGTCATTGCCATAGTTCCGGCGAAGCGGCCATCGCCCATGCCGGTCAGATAGCGAGCCTTGAGTGCGTCACTGCCAAAACTGCGCAATAGATTGGCCGCTCCCATGGTCAGCCAAGAGTAGGTGGTGGTGGCCACGTTGGCGGCGTTGAACCAGGTCAGCGCCGCCTTGAGAACCACCTCGGGCAATTGCAGGCCGCCCTCGGCTTCGTCCCAGTGGGCCGACAGCAGGCCGGTGTGGGCAAAGGCATCCCATCCGACCTTAGTTTCGGGAATGTGGTGGACACGCTCGCCGTCAAAGTGCGGCTCGTGGGCATCGCCACGGGCGTTGTGCGGGGCGAACACATCTTCGGCGATCTGCCGCGCCGTGTCCATCGTGGCATCGAACACCTCCCGCGAATGCTCGGCGTAGCGGGGCCGCGCCAGCAGCGCTTCGGTGTCGAGGTACTCGTAGAGCATGAACTGCAGGTCACGGGCGCTGATCAGGTCGGGCATGGTGTCATTTTCATCGATTGGGAATATGAAACCGAGCGATTGCTCGGTTTTTTTTGGATGATACGATGCACGCATTCTTTTTGTCAAATCCACCTGCTTGGACAAGGTTTCACCCGATGCCCGATAGTGATCGAATTGATCTGCAACCCGGATTCAGCTTTGCCCAGTTTCGCCGTGTCACACCGGTGAACGAGGCCAGCCTGTTCGATCACATCCTCGACCGCAACGCCGAGTGCATCACCGTCAAGCGGCGCCAAACCGCCACCGAGAATCTCACCCGCATCTTTAGCGCCACCTTCAAGCTCTCCAACGCCAAAGGCTTTCGCGCCATGAACCTGCGTGATCTGTGCCGCGAGTCCGGCTTGTCAATGGGGGGGCTGTATGGCTACCTGCAGAGCAAGGACCAACTCTCGGCCATGATCGAGGACGTGATTCGCTACCTGTGTGAAATGCTGCCCGTGTGGTTCTGCGAGGTGGCGGACCCGCTGGATCGCTTTGAGGCTGTGCTGCGCGGCCACATCTATTTGTCCGAAATGCTGCATCCCTGGTTTCTCTTTGTATTCATGGAAGCGCGCTCGCTACCCGCTGCGCAGAAGCGGGAGGCTAAAAATTCGGAACAATGCATTCAGGCGCATCTGGCGGAGCTTCTCGCCCAAAACGGACGTCTGTGCGCCATGGACGGGCAATTGCTGGCCGGCCACGCCCTGGCACTGGCTCAGGACTGGCACCTCAAGCGGTGGAAGTACCGCGCCGCCAAGCAGCAAGTAGACGCTTTTGCCGATAGTGTGATGGCGCTGGTGCGGGCCAGAGTGGCGGCAGGTTCGGTGGACTTGTGAAAGGTCGCTATTAGACTGTTCACAAAAGCTATTCAAAACTATTCATGGTTTATCCGAACTTGGTTGACGCGCTTTTGCACCCAACTCAAGCCTGTTGACGCTCAGTTGCGCCGGAGAACTTGCAAGGAGGATTCGACGCACTTCCTTGTAGGGAGTGGAACGAAAAATCTCGTTGTCGGAAAATCGTGCCAGCACGTTCAAAGCAGCGTTATGGTCAGCTTGGAGAACATCCCCGGTTTCACGGTAAAACTTGTCCCCAACGCGTTTGCCTTGCAGCAAGCCGGTGGTGGAGTCCATTTGCGATGTGTAAGCCGAATTGACCATCCACACTGGCTGGGCACCCGCTGCAGTAGAGCCCGCTGGACCAGGAAAACGAACCCGCAATCTTTGTGACTACTTCGTCGGGTGGCAACCTAAGACCGGGGGCAAGAACTCGAAGCAGCGGTAGCTAATGGTGTATTCTGATCTCAGACGAGACAATATGACAACAATAAGCATGATAGGAGATAATTGATATGGCATTGAACGAGCTGCAAACGGTGCTCTACGTGGTTGAAGATGGCATTGCTACTGTCACCTTGAACCGACCCGAAAAGATGAACGCTTACACGCCCCGAATGCGTGACGAGTTGATTGCCGTATTTGACGAAACGGACTCAGACGATGCAGTGCGTGTTGTCATTGTTACCGGTGCTGGGAAGGCGTTTTGCGCGGGAGCCGATTTGTCAAGTGGCGGACAAACGTTTGACTATGCATCGCAGACCAATCCGGAGCGAGAGTCCGCTCGAGTCGGCGATGTTTACCGCGATGGTGGAGGATTGCAGACGCTGCGGACATTTCGCAGCCTCAAGCCCGTGATAGGGGCTATCAACGGAGCCGCAGTGGGGATCGGGGTGACGATGCTTTTGCCCATGGATATCCGGCTGGCATCCAGCAATGCCCGTTTCGGTTTTGTCTTTGCGCGCCGGGGCATTGTTCCAGAAGCTGCTTCGTCTTGGTTTCTATCTCGGCTTGTAGGTATGCAAACGGCGCTTGAATGGTGCTACACCGGTCGTGTCTTTGATGTGTCGGAGGCGCTCAATCACGGCTTGGTTCGCTCGGTTCATTCCCCTGAGGACTTACTGCCAGCGGCGCGTGCCTTGGCCCGGGAGATTGCGGACAACACAGCGCCAGTATCGATTGCTCTGACACGTCAGATGCTATGGCGTATGTCTGGTGCGGACAATCCAATGCGAGCACATCAAATTGACAGCCGGGCCTTGCAAGCCCGTGGCCGATCGGCCGACGCCAAAGAGGGCGTCAGCGCCTTCCTGGATAAACGCTCCCCGGTCTATCCAAATCGAGTATCAACAGACATGCCAGAGTTCTTTCCTTGGTGGGAGGAGATGCCATTCGAGTGAACCCATAAAGTCGCTTGCTACCTTCTGCGATGTCGATTTCCAAGAACTGCTGCATGGTTGCAGAGTCACTGATTTCAAAACAACTGTCACACCTCTAAAAGGATCATGTCACCATGAAAACTAAAATTACCGAGATGTTCGGAATTGCGCATCCCATCATCCAAGGTGGCATGCATTTTGTCGGCTTCGCCGAACTGGCCGCCGCAGTGTCGAATGCCGGCGGACTCGGCCTCATCACCGGGTTAACTCAGCGCACACCCGAGTTGCTGGCCAACGAGATCCGCCGCTGCCGCGAAATGACCGACAAGCCGTTTGGTGTGAACCTCACCTTCCTGCCGACGGTCAGCTCGCCCGATTATCCCGGCTATATCCACGCCATCATCGATGGCGGCGTCAAGGCGGTGGAGACGGCGGGCAACAACCCGCAGAAATGGTTGCCGATGCTGCATGAGGCCGGAATCAAGGTGATTCACAAGTGCACATCGGTACGCCATGCGCTCAAGGCCGAGTCCATCGGTTGCGACGCGGTCAGCGTGGACGGTTTCGAGTGCGGTGGCCATCCGGGTGAGGACGACGTGCCCAACTTCATCCTGCTGCCGCGTGCCGCTGAGTCGCTGAAGATTCCCTTTGTCGCCTCCGGCGGCATGGCCGATGGCCGCTCCCTGGTGGCGGCCCTGGCGCTCGGCGCGGATGGCATGAACATGGGCACGCGCTTCATCGCTACAAAAGAGGCCCCGGTGCATGAGAACGTAAAGCAGGCCATCGTGGCCGCCAGCGAACTCGATACTCGACTGGTGATGCGCCCGCTGCGCAACACCGAGCGCGTGCTGCGTAACGCCGCTGCCGATCGCCTGCTGGCCAAAGAGCTTGCCTTGGGCGTGAACCTCAAGTTCGACGACATCATGGAAGAGGTGGCCGGGGTCTACCCGCGCATCATGCAAAAGGGCGAGATGGAGGCCGGCGTCTGGTCCTGCGGCATGGTGGCCGGTCTAATCCATGACGTCCCGAGCGTCAAGGAACTGATTGACCGCATCATGCTGGAAGCCGACGGCATCATCCGCCAGCGATTGGCCGGCATGGTTGGTGCCTGAGCACTTTGTTCCATTGGGCACGCGAGCTGCGTTCTCCGCGAGGCGTGTGGGCGTAGTGGCCGCAAAATTGAAGACGCCCCAATCGCTGCCAGGCGGTGTTTGGCAGGGCCCGCTACAACATGCGTACGCCTTGATCGAAGAGATTGCCGCCCATGGCATTCAAAATCCTTGCCATTCTGTACAAGGAGCGTTTTACCCAGGTCGCATAGCCTGAAAAATTTCGCTGCCAGACAACCGGGGGGGGTGCCTCCGGCGGCCTGGCAGGGGCCTCTTTGAAAAGATCAAATCAGAAAAGCCTTCAAGCCTCAGCTAACATCCAATCCGCTTCACACACAGTAATCCTGACACTCCCGTTACCCGAAAACCGATGTTTTTGAACCACGCCCGGTAAGGCCAGTTCTGTGACTGCTCAACCCTAGCGTTTGTTGCACTTTGATTTGTGAATGATGATCCTCACTTCTTCACCTGCAGCACAATCTTTCCGACATGCTTGCTAGACTCCATCAGCCGATGTGCTTCAGCGGCTTCATCAAGCGGAAACCTGGCGAACAGATGTGTGTGGATCTTTCCGCCCTCCATTGCCGGCCAAATTTCCCTTTGCAAAGCATCACGCAGTGCCTGCTTTTCGGCAAGTGTTCGCGGGCGCATCGTTGATCCGGTAATAGTCAAACGTTTGATCATGACTGGCATAAGATCCACCTCGCCAATGCTGCCCTCCAAAAACGCTACGATCACCAAGCGACCGTCGCGCTTCAATACAGAGAGATTTCTCTTTAAGTAGGGGGCCCCGACCATGTCTAGGACAACGTCGACGCCTTCGCCGCCAGTAAGCTGCATCACCTTCGTGGCAAAATCGGTACTGCGGTAATTAATCGTATGTTGTGCACCGAAGTTCTTACAGAATTCCGCCTTCTCGTCGCTGCCGACGGTAACAATGCACTCCGCTCCGATGTGACGAGCCAACTGGATCGCAGTTAAACCAATACCGCTTGAGCCTCCATGGATAAGGATGCGTTCGCCAGACTGCAAGTGTCCATGTAGTGTCAGATTAGCCCACACGGTGAACCAGTTTTCTGGCAAACACGCCGCAGTCGCGAGATCCATCCCGGCTGGTATCGGAAGGGCATGTGTGGCAGGTGCAGTGCAGTATTCGGCATAGCCACCCCCAGGTGTCAGGGCCGTCACGCTGTCACCCACTTTCCACTCTGTTACGCCTGCACCCAGCGCTACCACGCGCCCCGCCACTTCAAGACCAAGAATTGGAGAGGCATCCACTGGTGGCGGATACCGACCGGAACGTTGCAGAACATCCGGTCGGTTGACGCCAGCATATGCTACTTCGATGAGGATTTGTCCTGGGCCAGGAGTGGGCGGTGTTCCCTCTGCAATGTGCATGCACTCGGGAGTACCACCGTTACCGTGTTCAATGTATTTCATGTTGTCCTCTGTTATGTCTAGTTTATTATGAGCTTCATCTCTCTGACCTCAAAAATCGACACCGGTCATTCGAGGGCGACGATCATTTATTCCCCGGTGTAGATCGGCATCTCCGCATCGGGCGAACTGTTGACCGACGGCAATGGCCTGCTCCTCATCCAGTTCCCTTTGAAATGGGCGAAACCGATGTCGAGCGGTCGTCGCGGTACACGCGAATGGGGCAAAACGCGCCATGCTAGCCGGATTTGACGGCGCTGGCAGCGCATCTTGCGTTACTGCGAGTTCAACAGCATCTGTAACCAGATTCATCGAATTCTTTAAGAAAAGTTAGGGTATTCCCTAGAGATTGTACATTGACAAATGAAGCGCTTCAAATAATAATTTCCGTCAGATGGAGCATTAGCGGATCCATCAGTTACAGAAACAAATGAAGCGCTTCATAAATTTTCAATCCTTTTTCCTAGGAGACAATGGTGATAAAAAACCTTAAACGAATTTCGGCTGTGTTGGGATGCATGACGGTCATTGCCATAACGCCAGCCAAGGCGCAGGACATCAAGCTTGGGGCGTTGTTCCCCTTCAGTGGTGGATTGGCGCTTTTGGGTGATGAAAGTTACCGTGGTGTCAAAATTGCTGTTGATGAGCGAAATGCTGCCGGTGGCATCAACGGCAAGAAAATTGTTCTGATAAAAGCTGATGCTGTAGATGCTAACCAAGCGGTTGGCGAGGCTCGCCGCCTGACTTCTGTTGAGGGAGTGACGGCGATCTTTGGAAGTTTTGCTTCGGGCGTTTCGTCAGCCGCCACACAGGTCACAGAGCTCGCAGGTGTTCCGTATTTCGAACTTGGAGCGGTTGCCGACACGATTACAGGGCGGGGCTTGAAATACGTATTCCGTAGCAACTCGACAGCTAAGAACTTTGCGGATCGCAGCATCGAGTCAATCATTAAGGTTGTTGCTCCAACATTAAAAGTCGACCCAAAAACGCTCAAGCTCGCGATCATTTACGAAGATGGCCCATACGGCACGCTCGTTGGGGGCTTTCAAAAAGAGGAGGCCAAGCGACTTGGTCTAACTGTAGTTGAGAGTCAGGCCTATTCGGGCAAGAGTGTGGATCTTTCATCCCTCGTACTTCGCGTAAAGAGTGCCGGTGCAGACATCGTTTTGCAGACTTCCTACCAAAATGATACGTTGTTATTCTTTCGTCAATCGGCGACGGCAGGATACAAACCCCGCGCATTCATTGGTGCTGGCGGAGGTTATTCATTGAATGATATTGCCCAGACCTTGGGTGCTGCGATCGAAGGTGTTTATGACGTAGATTTCCCGCAGATCACAATGAATGCGGCTGGTGCACCTGGCTTGAAAGAATTTGTAGCCGCATACCAAAAGCAGTTCGGAATTCAGCCAAGATCGGGGCATAGTCTCGTCAACTATGTAGGCGCCAAGGCTTTCCTCGACATCCTGGCCAAAGCAAATTCTACTGATAAAGACAAGATTCGTCAGACTGTCCTTGCATATCGCCAACCAGTGGGGTCCAATGCTGCCGCTTGGGGTTTCCATTTTGGTGAGAATGGACAGAACCAACTTGCATCTACCAACTTGATGCAGTGGCAACACGGCAAGTTAGTGACGGTCTACCCGGAATCTGTGGCTTCTGCAAAGCCAATCGTTGGTAATTAAGGCACGCGTCTAAATCCGAGTTTCATTAATAACAGCTGCGCAATGCGAGAAGCTTGCGTAGCCTTGGGGCTACTGTGTCCATTTTTATTCAATTGCTGCTAAATGGCCTATTGCTTGGCGGTGCATATGCAATCGTCAGCATTGGATTGACACTGATTTTTGGTGTAGTCCGAGTCGTCAACTTTGCTCACGGTGAGTTCTTGATGATAGGAATGTACGCTGTCTGGCTGCTTGCACAGCATTTTGGATTACATCCATATGTTTCTGCGCTTCTTGTGGCACTGCTCCTATTTGTTTTGGGTGCGTCAATGCAGCGGTTCATCATTCAACCCCTTCTATCTGCGGACCCACACATCCAGGTATTCGCGACTATAGGGGTGTCCACAGCGCTATTGAATCTCGCTCTGATGGTGTTTGGCGCGGATGTTCGCAAGGCAGATGTAGTTTTTGGCACCGAATCATTGATGGTGGGTCCATTGACTCTTGTTAGCGGTCAACTCATCACGTTTGTTGTTGCACTCGTCGTAGCAGCTGGCATGCATCTGTTTCTGCAACGAACATATACCGGAAGAGCATTCCGTGCCCTGGCTCAGAACCGAATGGCCGCCGCTCTCATGGGAGTGAACGTCAATTCAACCTATGTGCTGGCGTTCGGCATTGGGGCTGGACTGGTTGGGTTGGCATCAGGTCTCCTAGCAGTGCAGTACCCCGTATTTCCCACAGTAGGACAATATTTTGTTCTAACCGCATTTGTGATTGTGGTTCTGGGGGGCATGGGCAGTTTGCCGGGGGCCGTAATCGGGTCCCTCTTTATCGGCCTGATCGATAGCCTGGCCGGCTTTTACATAGGTCCGGATCTAAAGGAAGTTGTGTACTTCCTGATCTTTCTGGCTATTCTCATTGTTCGCCCGACTGGCCTATTTGGCCTTGGCCGCGGATCCGAGTGACGGAGCTAATAGTGTTGCCTAACTTTAATAACCCTCGTGTCTACGTGAGCTTGCTCTCGCTGCTTATTCTCTTGGCTTTACCATTAGCAGTCCAGTCACCCTTCGTCTATCACCTGGCAATACAAGTATGTGTATTTGCGGGACTGGCGGCAGCTTGGAACATTGTCGGTGGATTTGCAGGACAACTTTCACTAGGACATGCTGTCTTCTACGGAATCGGCAGTTATACGGCCGGATTGTTGGTCGCAAAATTTGGGATATCACCATGGATAGGTATGTTCGTTGGGGCTGCTCTCTCCATGGTTGCTGCAACGATCATTGCCTACCCCACCCTGCGCTTGCGTGGTCCTTTCTTTTCACTTGCGACGATTGCATTTCTTGAAGTAGCCCGCTTGCTGGTCATCTACATGGGAAGCTGGACTGGTGGGTCCGCCGGCCTTAATGTGCCACTTCAAATCGGTCTGCCATGGATGATTTTTCGTGAAAAGTCGGCTTACCTTTTTGTGGCCTTTGGGTTTCTTGTTGTAACACTGTGGGTTAGCTGGCTCGTTCGCCACTCCCGGTTTGGCTTTTACTTGATCGCTGTGCGTGAGAGGGAAGACGCGGCCAGAGCAGTGGGAGTAAACGCCGTTCGGGTGAAGATCGCCGCAGCAGTGATTTCTGCAGCGCTGACCAGTTTCATTGGTAGTTTTCACGCCATGTACCTGACTTTTGTGGAGCCTTCAGCAGCCTTCTCCTTGGAGATGTCCATTCAGATCGCCATGTTTGCACTGATCGGCGGATTGGGCACGGTAGCAGGACCGGTGATAGGAACAGTAATGGTATTGCCTGTGGCCGAATTGGCACGTGGGTGGCTCAGCGCATTCGGTAATGGGACCCATGGCTTTGTTTACGGCATGTTGCTGGTCGTCACGGTGTTGTTTATTCCTCGCGGACTAGTGGGACACTTGGGAAAAAGCGCTCAGCGTTTGATTGATCGCCTGCCAAGTCGGCGCACCGATGTAAAAACAAATACAACGCTTGCACAAAAAACATCACCTGCGAGGCATCAGGGAAAGCCAGTTCTTAAAGCTGAAGGTTTGTATAAGCGGTTCGGCGGATTGCAGGCTACAAATGACGTCTCAATCACTTTACATGCGGGAGAGATTCTTGGTGTCATTGGACCCAACGGGGCTGGCAAGACAACGGTCTTTAATCAGTTATCAGGTTTCATTCGACCCGATCAGGGAACAGTGTCCGTTCTTACAGAGGACGGGCAATGGATAACACCGACCTCGCCTGAAACTTTCGCACGTGCAGGAGTTGGAAGGACCTTTCAGGTCGTCCAGCCGTTTGCAGGACTCTCCGTAATGGAAAACATCATGCTGGGAGCCTTCATGCACACCAGCGATAAAGCGCAAGCTAAAGCCATTGCTATCGAAGTAGCAGAAATTACAGACCTAACGACCTTACTCGATACCGAAGCACGTGGTTTGACTGTCGGTGGGATGAAACGATTAGAAGTGGCACGCGCACTGGCAACCCGGCCACGTGTATTGCTGCTCGATGAAGTCCTAGCCGGACTTAATCCCTCGGATGTCGTTCGTGCCATAGAGATGATTCGGCGTATTCGAGATGCTGGAGTATCTGTCTTGATGATTGAGCATCTTATGCAGGCCACCATGGCACTGTCAGATCGCATCATAGTGATCCATCTAGGGCGGGTGCTAAAGGAAGGCCAACCTGCTGATGTCGTAAATGATCCTGAAGTGATCCAGGCCTATCTTGGAAAGGGGTATGTCCATGCTCAAGCTGCGTGATGTTACTGCCGGATACGGCGAGAGTGAGGTACTACGTGGTGTCTCCCTGGATGTGCATGCTGGAGAGGTTGTCACGCTCGTAGGTGCAAATGGCGCCGGCAAGTCCACAACGCTAAAAACTCTGTGTGGGATTGTCAAAGCCCGAAGTGGAAGCATCGAGTTTGAAGGGGTCAAATTGCAGGGGCGATCGGCGCATGAAATTGTCGAACTTGGAATCACCATGATTCCGGAGGGGCGGCAGCTCTTTCCGTTTCTCACGGTAGAAGAAAACCTTCTGATGGGCGCATTCAAAAAATCAGCACGGAAGCTCAAGCAGGAGCGGCTCGAAGAGGTGCTCAATATATTTCCACGTGTACAAGAACGATTGAATCAGTTGGCGGGATCACTGTCCGGTGGCGAGCAGCAAATGGTTGCCATCGCAAGAGGAATCATGGCCGATCCGCGCCTGCTTATATTTGATGAGCCATCCCTGGGGCTTTCTCCGCTGCTTGTCGAGCAGATGTTTGATGTGGTGCGCATGGTTGCAAAGCGTGGAACTACCGTATTGCTAGTGGAGCAAAACGTATTTCACACGTTGCAGATAGCTGATAGGGGCTATGTTTTGGAGAACGGACTCGTAACCCTTTCAGGAACAGGTAAAGAATTGCTGAGTAACCCCCACGTGCGTCGTGCATATCTTGGGCACTAAAGACCAAAGGCAAAGGAAGTAGATATATGTCAGACAATCTCTCACACAATGGGCGTGTCGTGCTGGTCACTGGTGGAGCAGGTGGTATCGGAGCGGCGATTGTTGAACAATACGTTAGACGAGGTGCCGCGGTTGCGATCGTGGATCGATCGCGTAGTGAAGGACTTGCCTTCACCGAAAAGCTCTTGTCCCAAGGGCACCGAGTGCACTTTGAATCCGCCGATGTAGGCAGTTTCGAAGAATGTGAATTCGCTTGCCGCAGTATTGAGTCCGCACTGGGAAGTGTTGATACGGTTATCAACAATGCAGGCATCTCTCCCAAACACCATGGATTCCCGGCGCCAATATGGGAAATGGAGCCATCAGAGTGGCGGCTGGTGATGGATGTAAACCTCAATAGCGTCTTCCATTTCACACGGTTGCTGGCGCCTGGTATGGTTCAAAGGCGCTTTGGTCGCATCGTATGCATGTCCTCTGTTGCCGGCAAAGCGTACCTAGATATCGTTGCCGCGCACTACAGTACGACCAAAGCCGCCTTGATTGGCTTGACTCGCCATCTCGCAGGAGAACTTGGCCCGTATGGAATAACGGTCAACGCCTTGGCTCCAGGTCGCATTGACACCCCGTTGGTGGCCGGTGCCCCCAGGGAAGCCAACGAAGCCGTCATTAAGGTCACGCCGCTCGGGCGCCTTGGTCGACCTGATGAGGTTGCGAACGTATGCACTTTTCTGACATCCGATCAGGCTGACTTCATCACTGGACAAGTCATTGATGTGGCCGGTGGCTGGTTGATGACTTGATAGGCAGAAAAACATCGCCTTCACCTATTCTTTTAAAAACTTGCATACATAAATATGAATCTCCACAAAAACATGATTGACGGTGAATGGATTGAGGGTGTCGACATTTCTCGAAACATCAATCCTTCCGATACCAATGACGTGATCGGTGAGTACGCTAAAGCGGATGAATCCCAAACGCGGCGCGCTATTGACGCTGCATTTGATGGACAACAAATTTGGGCAAGGTTTACGGCGGAGCAGCGCTCGGACGCACTCGATCGAATTGGGACAGAAATCCTGGCACGTCGTGAGGAGCTCGGTGCACTGCTCTCGCGGGAAGAAGGAAAGACTTTGCCAGAAGGCATAGGTGAGGTCGTACGTGCAGGTCGGGTATTTAAGTTTTTTTCAGGTGAGGCGCTCCGTCTGGGAGGCGAGAAGCTTCCTTCCATCCGCCAGGACGTGGAAGTGGAAGTGACGAGAGAGCCCGAAGGCGTGGTGGGGATCATCACACCTTGGAACTTTCCGATTGCCATTCCAGCTTGGAAGATTGCTCCCGCCTTGGCTTATGGCAATGCGGTGGTGTTCAAGCCGGCCGATCTGGTTCCCGGTAGTGCCTGGGCGCTGTCAGAAATCATCGTTCGCGCGGGCGCATTGCCCCATGGTGTGTTCAATCTGGTGATGGGATCGGGCTCTTTGGTGGGGCAAACCATAGCAACATCCCGGAAAGTCCGGGCTCTATCTTTTACCGGTTCAGTCGGAACGGGTCGTCGCATTGGCATGATGTGCATGGAGCGCGGTGGAAAAGTGCAGATGGAAATGGGCGGCAAGAACCCCCTGATCATCCTCACTGACGCCGACCTCGATAGAGCGGTTTCCGTAGCCATTAACGGTTCCTTCTTTTCAACAGGTCAGCGATGCACTGGATCAAGTCGCCTGATTGTGGAGCAGGGAATTCATGATCGCTTTGTCGCTGCCATGATTGAGAGAATGGCAGCGTTAAAGGTAGACAACGCCTTGAAACCAGGAACCGACATCGGACCGGTAGCGTCGCAGGACCAGCTCGACCAGGATCGTTTTTACATTGACTTGGGATGCCAGGACGACGGCAAGTTAGCGGCTGGCGGGGAGCTGTTGCAACGCGATACCCCTGGCTACTACCTTTCACCCGCTCTGATCACCGAAACCGAAAACGCCATGCGTGTCAACCGGGAGGAGATATTTGGTCCCGTTGCAACGGTGATTGCCGTGAAGAACTACGAAGAAGCCGTCGAAGTAGCTAACGATACCGAGTTTGGCTTGGCATCAGGCATCTGCACCACCTCACTGAAATACGCCAACGACTTCAAACGCAAATCTAGCGCCGGCATGGTGATGGTGAACGTGCCTACTGCCGGAGTGGACTACCACGCAGCCTTTGGCGGACGTAAGGGTTCAAGCTATGGACCACGGGAACAGGGGCCATACGCCAGAGAGTTTTATACCGCTGTGAAAACCGCTTATACATTGGCATGACATCATGACAGAAATCACCGGAAATACGCAAGTCTTTGCCATCCTTGCTGACCCCATTCATCAGGTTAAAACACCCCAGCGAATTAACCAGCTTTTTGCACAAGCTGGTTACGACGGTGTGATGGTTCCATTGCATGTCAGCTCCGACGCATTGGCCGGTGTGGTCCACGCATTGCGCTCGGTGAAGAACCTGAGCGGCTTTGTGGTCACTGTCCCGCACAAGACGGCCATTGTTGACTTGTGCGATGAGGTTACGCCCGACGTCAGGCAAGTTGGCGCAGTCAATGTGGTCCGTAGAAGCCCACAGGGTCGACTCATTGGAACCATCCTCGATGGCGACGGGTTCATCGCGGGTTTGCGTGTGGAAGGCATCGAACCCGGCGGACGCAGTGTGTACTTGGCGGGTGCCGGTGGTGCAGCGAGCGCGATTGCGTTTGCACTTGCAAGATCCGGTGTCTCTCGTCTCACGATTGCAAACAGGACGACGGAGAAGGCGCAGCAGTTGATGGACCGTATCACTGTGGTTTTTCCTCATTTGCCGTTGTCAGTCGGGACAGACGATCCAACGGGTCACGACATCGTCGTGAACGGCACCTCGTTGGGGTTGGGTCCGGGGGACCGCTTGCCACTGGACGTTACTCGCCTTACATCGACACAAATCGTTGCAGAAATCATCATGCAACCCGCCGAGACTTCACTTCTGAAAGCAGCTAAGGCCAAGGGGTGTCGAATCCATTTTGGTGCACCAATGCTGGCTGCTCAGATCGAGTTGATGGCCGCCTTCATGCGGGGAAATACATGACACAAGTTTCAGATCACTTGGTCGAAGCTCTTCGAACCATCGTCGGCGAAAAGTCAGTGATTACGGATCAGGCGGACCTTGCGCCCTTTTGTACCGACTGGCGGCACATGTTCAAGGGCCAGGCTCGGTGCGCCGTGTTACCACGCAGCGCACAAGAGGTTGCATCTATTGTTCGGCTGTGCGCGGCCTCCAACGTTGCGATAGTGCCCCACGGAGGAAACACGGGCCTGTCTGGCGGTGCTACGCCAGATGGCAGCGGCCAGCAGATTGTGTTGTCACTTAGAAGAATGAATGCCATCCGCGAGATCGACCTGATCGGCGAAACCATTGCGGTGGAAGCCGGGGTTGTGCTGCAGACAGCGCAAGAGGCTGCAGCCGAGGTCGGGTTGCTCCTTCCCATTAGTCTGGCAGCCGAAGGGTCTGCGACCGTTGGAGGCGTGGTCTCCACCAATGCGGGTGGTACTAACGTGCTTCGCTATGGCATGGCGCGTACCAGGGTTCTGGGCTTGGAAGTAGTTACACCGCAAGGCGAGATTGTCGATGGCTTGCGCCGTTTGCGTAAAGACAATGCTGGCTACGATTGGAAGCAGTGGTTCATTGGCACGGAAGGAACCCTTGGCATCGTCACTGCTGCGGTTCTCCAACTCACCTCCGTACCTACACACCAGGTAACGGCATTGATGGCAGTGCCCAGTGCTGAAGCGGCACTGCAATTACTTAGAGCCTCGCGCCAGAAGATTGGTGAGACGCTCACCGCTTTTGAATTGATGTCAGGACTGGCGCTTGAACTGGTTGCCAGGCATCTAAAACTCAAGACACCACTGGCTGATTCGCCCTGGTATGTCTTGTTGGAGGCTAGCTCGTGTTTGTCGGGTCTCTCCGATGCCACGGAATCCTTGCTGGTAAAGGCAATGGAATGTGAGATCATCACGGACGGCGTGATCGCACAGTCTGAGAAGCAGGCAGCCGAGATATGGGCCTTGCGCGAATCGATCACTGAAGCGGAACTGCGTGAGGGGCGCTCCGTTAAGCACGATG
>Ga0209123_1002443_pt1 | contig 15715 bp, 12 predicted proteins | sample BarGraIncu00431A_FD_184500 | JGI IMG/M metagenome (GOLD analysis project Ga0209123, IMG submission 184500) | Arctic peat soil microbial communities from Barrow, Alaska, USA - Barrow Graham LP Incubations 004-31A (SPAdes) (version 2) | ecosystem: Environmental > Terrestrial > Soil > Wetlands >...
ACTTTCGCAAAAAAACATTTATAATTATTTTATTTACTATTGTAAATACTTTAATCGAAAATGTTGTGGGCAGTGAAGGATTCGAACCTCCGAAGTCGAAAGACAGCTGAGTTACAGTCAGCCCCAGTTGGCCACTTTGGTAACTGCCCATTTTCCATAAATACATAAAATAAAGACCGCTGAGCCTCTTGTCGGATTCGAACCAACGACCCCGAGATTACAAATCACGTGCTCTGGCCAACTGAGCTAAAGAGGCAAAGTGCTATATTCTAGCGTTTTTGGCGTTTAAAAAGCCGTTTGAACACTCTGATTCAAACGGCTTGCAAATGTACGAAATTATTTTGGACTACAAAACATTTCCTGCAATATTTTAGATTTTAGTGGTTTTTTCCTTGTGTTTACGTATTTGTTTCTCTAAAGCGTCCAATGTTAGGTCAACAGCCTCTTCAAAGGTATCACATGTTTTTGATGCAAAAAAATCAACGTTAGGTATAGATACTTTAATTTCAGCTTCCTTATTTGTTGCAGTTTCTGGCTTTACCACTTTTAGATATACCTCCAGGTTTAATATTTCCTCAAAAAATTTTTCTAATTTCAACGATTTCTTATTAATATAAGATTCTAGGTTTGCAGTTGCATCAAAATTGATAGATTGAATCCGTAGTTTCATAATAGCCTCCTTTTTTTTATTTTGCTCTTGGATGAGCTTGTTTATATATATTGTATAATTCTTCGAAACTTGTATGTGTGTACACCTGCGTTGCTGCCAGGCTGCTATGGCCTAATAATTCTTTAACGGAGTTTAAATCCGCGCCGCCATTTAATAAGCTTGTAGCAAAAGTGTGACGAAGCACATGTGGGCTTCTTTTGTGTAAACTGCTGACTTCCGACATAGTATCGTGTACTATATTGTATCCCATTTTTGGATACATTTTCAATCCGTTTTTCCGAACCAGCAGGTATTCTTCAATCGTTGTAATTTCTTTGTTTCTAAGTTTGATATAGCTCTCTATATCATTGCATAATGATGTGTCAATAGGTATAATTCGTTGTTTGTTTCTTTTGCCGATAACTCTTAAATTGCCTTGATTTAGGTCGATGTCTGAATCTTTAATGTTGATAAGCTCTGAAAGCCGAATCCCAGTAAGGTAAAATATGGTCAATATTAATTGATTTCTTTTGGATTCAAAGCCTTCGATGATATACGGGTTCTCTAAAACCGTTGACATTTCATTTTCTTTAAAAAACGTAGGAAGCGGTTTCTTTGTTTTAGGTAAAACAATTTTTAACATTGGATTTAAATTAGTAAATCCACGGAGTAGTAAAAAGCGCCAAAATGATTTGAGAGTTGATATTTTACGAGATAATGTTCGAGCCGAAATTTCGTTGGACATCAATGTTAGAACCCATTCTTGTATCTGTTGTGAGTTGATGATTTTCGGATCAAATTGATCGGGAAGTATTTTGATGAAATCGCAAAATTGAAGGAGATCGGTGTGGTATGACAAAACAGTATGAGAAGAGTAATTCTTCTCATACTGTAAATATTGCAGAAATTCGTTCATCATAACCGTGTGTTCAATTCTGCAACGAAAATAGAATAAATAAGTCAGGGAAACAAGTTTTCCCTATATTATTTGCTATTCTTCGCCTAGTTGCATTTTTTGAACATAAATCGCATGCATTTTTTCTTCGCGATCTACGATAGAAGGTTTGTCAAAACATTGACGACGACGTAATTCTTTTACAACGCCTGTTTTTTCAAATTTACGTTTGAATTTTTTCAATGCTCTTTCGATGTTTTCGCCTTCTTTTACTGGAACTACGATCATAATTATTAATTATTTAATGTATTTGTTTCTTTTTTTATTTAGGACTGCAAAGATAGATAATCATTTTGGAATATCCAATATTTTTTCTTTTTTTCTTGGATGATTGTTGATACTATCTGATTTTTGTTTTTACAGTCATCAATCATCTAATTAACAGTTTTTTTAATTCACTCATTCCTTCACTTGCACCTTTTTTAATAATATTGATATTCGACGGTAAATTTTGAATATCATTTGGGTCAATAAGATAAATAGGCACATTCGGCTTTGTATAGTTTATTAAACTTGCAGCGGGATAAACCTGCATAGAAGTTCCAATAACAACAAAAATATCAGCTTGTTCACAAATTTTTATAGCATTTTCAAATTCAGGTACTGCTTCGCCGAACCAAACAATATGAGGTCGTAACTGGAAGCCTTTAGGGCATTTATCGCCTAGATGAGTTTCAAATTTTTCAGGAGTAAGATTAAAAATCTCTTCACCAGTACCAGTTGATCGAACCTTCATTAATTCGCCGTGAAGATGCAGCACATGTGAACTGCCTGCTTGTTCATGCAAGTTATCTACATTTTGAGTAATAATTTTCACATCAAAGTTATTCTCGAGTTGAGCCAATGCCATGTGTCCTGCATTTGGTTTACTGTCGAGTAACTGTTTGCGGCGTTGGTTATAAAAATCAAGAACCATAAGCGGATTTCGTCGCCAGCCGGCAGGCGTTGCCACATCGTCAATCTGGTATTTTTCCCAAAGTCCGCTCGAATCCCTGAAGGTGCTGATACCACTTTCGGCACTCATTCCCGCACCAGTAAGTACTACTAATTTTTTCATGATTGGTTTGTAATTATGTTATTGCAAAGTTATAAATTTAATTGTTGTTTTTCAGTATAATCGTTTTTCATTATTTTGAACAATAAATCCAACTTAATTTATTGGAAACAGAAATTATTGCTATAAATTTGTGTTTTTATCTAAAACCGTTTAATTCAAAACGATTGTTTTGTGCTTCGAAATCAACTGAAACAGAATAATAATGTTTTATTGAGATTTGTAAATTTATTAAATCAGATTATATGCAAGAGTTATTCAGTAATAATTATGTCAGGATTATAAGTAGTACTTTCATTATTTATGCGTTTATTGTAATTGCCATTCGATTATTTGGTAAAAAAGAATTGGCGCAATTATCAGTCGTAGATATGGTTTTTATACTTCTTATCAGCAATGCAGTGCAAAATGCAATGGTAGGTCCTGACTCAACTCTAAGCGGTGGATTGGTTGCTGCTTCGACGTTGTTCTTTGTAAATTATACTATTAAATATCTACAATACAAGTTCCCGAAATTAGGTAAAATAGTTGAAGGAGATGCAACTATGCTTATTTATAAAGGAAAAATAATTGAGGCGCATTTAAAAAATGCAAAAATTACATACGATGAACTGATGGAAGCAGTAAGAGAACATGGAGTTTCGTCTGTAAGTGAAGTTGATTTAGCAATTTTGGAAGTTGATGGAAATGTCAGCGTTCTTTCTAATGAATATCAGAAAAAAACTGTGAAACGGAGGAAAGCTCATAAAATACTGAACAAACAAGAAGGCTGATTTCTAAATTTGAGAATTTAAAACTTAGAATTAATAAAATACTTGAAAGAAATGGAGTTTCAATTAAAACCCTGTACAGAAAAACAATTGCCTGAAATACTGGCTATTTTCAACGACGCAATTCTCAATTCAACAGCTTTGTACGATTACAAAACCCGAACCATGGATGCGATGAATTCCTGGTATGCTGATAAACTCAAAGGAAATTATCCAATCGTAGGTGCATTTGATGAGAAAGACGTTTTATTAGGATTTTCAACCTATGGAATGTTTCGAGTGCGTCCGGCCTATAAATATTCAGTCGAACATTCGGTTTATGTTCGCTCAGATAAACGCGGACAGGGAATTGGAAAAGTTTTGCTTCGTGAAATTATACAAAAGGCTGTCGAACAAGATTTTCATATTCTCGTCGGAGTGATCGATGCTTCCAATGTAGAGAGTATGAAATTACATGAAAATGAAGGCTTTGAATTGACCGGTATAATGAAAGAAGTTGGATATAAATTTGGGAAATGGTTAGATGCAGCTTTTTATCAATTAATATTAAATACGCCTGCAAATCCTACAGAATTATAAAAAATAATTTCGCGAATTAAATTGAAGCATAGAAAAAAATCAAATGGGGCATTCTAGGAACCGGAAAAATTGCCAAAACTTTTGCAACAGCACTTCAACTTGTGGCGAATTCTGAAATTTAGGCTGTAGGTTCTCGAACTGAGTTTAATGCTCAGTAGTTTGCCTCTTATTTTGATATTGAAAAATCGTATGGCACTTACGAAGAACTTGTGCAGGATAGTGAAATTGATGTTATTTATATTGCCACACCACATAATCTCCATTTAGAAAACACTTTACTAGCTTTGCACCATAATAAACATGTGCTTTGTGAGAAACCTTTGGGAGTTAATGAGAAAGAGGTGAAAATATTGATTGATGCAGCAAATTAGAAAATCTTTTTTTTAATGGAAGCTCTGTGGAGTCGTTTTTTTACCGAATATAATTAAAACAAAAGAGCTTGTAGAATCCTGAGAAATTGGTGAGGTAAAGTTAATGATTGCATTTTTCTCTTTTAAATAGGGTAAAGCGCCTGAAAACAGGCAATTTAATCTGGATTTATATGGTGGAAAATTTTAAATAGTTGGTATTTAAAATATCTTTCTCTCGCTATTACTTCTTGGAAAACCTGAAGCTTTTTCTGCAATAGCAGGATTAGATGAACGTGGAGTAGATAATACAAGTAGTTATACTTTTAAATATGATAATGACTTGCTCTCCGTAATGTATTCTTCATTTTTGGACTATTCCCCAACTGTAGCCAAGATTCATGGAACCAAAGCCAACATTTTGCTGTAAAATAAATGATTCTATCCCTGAAAAAAATTGATTTATCACCCTGGAGAAGAAAAAGTATTTGATTTTGATGTTAAGGGCAATAGCTATGAATCCAAAGCTCAATAAGTTGTGAACTGCATTTAGCAGGTAAGAATCAAAGTGATTTAGGGTGTTGGAAAGATAGTCTACAATTGATAAATATTATGGATTCTATCTGAAAAGAGTGTGGAATGGTTTATCCTTCTCATGATTTGCAACAAAATATCAATATCCGTTTTATTACTGTTTAATCCTCAATATCTGATTGATGCGAGCTTTTTATTACCGGGATATAATTAAAATATGTTGAAGAGTTAAATTTATGTCCTGATATCGAAAACAAAATATCCTATTGATTCGTTTTAGAGTATATTATAGAAAAATAAGACTCTTGAATTGTTAAACTTGTTCTGTGTATTTAAAAATAGATATCTGAAAAGATATCTATTTTTGGCTAAGTCCACATTAGAGTATAATGATTTATAAAAAAATAAATCATGGAAATGCAATTGAAACCTGAGAGAGGTAGTTTGAGACTTGTTTTCAAACAAACAAACAAAATTCTAGTCTTTTTCCTTATCGGGTTAATTGGATTTTTGAATAGTGCTTTTGCACAAACTCCTGCTATTCCGACATTAAGTTCTGTGACACAACCAACATGTTCTACTTCCACCGGTGGTTTTACAATAACAAATTATGATGTAGGTAATACTTATACTGCAGATCCATCATTAAATGTTACAATTTCAGGAGGTTTAGTTACTGCTCCGGCCGGGACCTATACAATCACTTCCACTCTGAGTGGAAACTCTGCGACATCAGCTTCGGTTACAGTTAATGCTCAGCCAACAACTCCAACTGTTCCTGTGACCTCGGTCACCCAGCCAACCTGCTCACTAGGTACTGGAACAATAACCGTAACTGCTCAGGGTGTAGGTGACAGTTATAGTTTTGATGGAGGTTCAACTTTTCAGTCAGGTAATTCAAAATCAGGGTTAATAGCCGGTTCTTATGATGTAATGATACAAAGCATAGGTGGTTGTAATTCAGCCATAACCACAACAATTATTGCTGCTCAGCCAACAACTCCAACAGCTCCGGTAACTTCGGTCACCGAGCCAACCTGCTCACTAGCTACCGGAACAATAACCGTAACTGCTCAGGGTGTAGGTGAAAGTTATAGTTTTGATGGAGGTTCAACTTTTCAGTCCGGTAATTCAAAATCAGGGTTAATAGCCGGCTCTTATGATGTAATAATACAAAGCTCAGGTGGTTGTAATTCATCCATAACCACAACTGTCATCACTGCACAGCCAACAGCTCCAACAGCTCCGGTAACTTCGGTCAGTCAGCCAACCTGCTCACTAGCTACTGGAACAATAACCGTAACTGCTCAGGGTGTAGGTGAAAGTTATAGTTTTGATGGAGGTTCAACTTTTCAATCCAGTAATTCTAAATCAGGGTTAATAGCCGGTTCTTATGATGTAATGATACAAAGCATAGGTGGTTGTAATTCATCCATAACCACAACAGTTATTGCTGCCCAGCCAATAACTCCATCTGTCAATAATTTATCCACGACCATTTGCAGTGGAGGCAGTTTCAGTTTCACTCCGGCAAACAGCACCGATGGTATCGTCCCGGTAGGCACCACTTATAGCTGGTCTGCTCCAAGTGGTACAGGCTTTACGGGTGGAGCTGCCAGTAGTGGAACGCCAACAAGCATAAGCGGTACCTTGGTCAATACCACGAATACAACAGCTACAGCAACTTATACCGTCACCCCAACTTCCAGCAGCTGTATTGGCAATACATTTACAGTAACAATAACCATCAGTGCCAAATCAACTATCAATAATTTATCGACGACCATTTGCAGTGGAGGCAGTTTCAGTTTCACTCCTGCAAACGGCACCGATGGTATCGTTCCGGCAAGTACTACTTACAGTTGGTCTGCTCCAAGCGGTACGGGATTTACGGGTGGAGCCGCGAGCAGTGGTACGCCAACGAGCATAAGCGGACCTTTAGTAAATATAACTAATTCACCGGTCAACGCAATCTATACAATCACGCCAGTTTCCGGGAGCTGTTCCGGAAATAGCTTTACGATAACTGTGACAGTGAATCCAACACCTGTACCAGTAAATGATTATAAATTTACGAATGCAACTCAATCTGTAACAGATAATGTATTAACTAATGATGGCTCAGCTTTAAGTGTTATTCAATATATAATAAACGGAACCACATATTCTGCCGGAGTAACAGCTACTTTGTCCGGTATTGGTGAATTGATATTAGATGGCATTGGGAATTATACTTTTACGCCTTATGTTGGTTTTGTTGGGAATGTACCTGTAATAAATTATGTAGTTAAAAACTCGACAAATTGTACTGCAACCGCCTCTTTGAATATTGCTGTCTCAACTGTAATTAATGCATATACCGAAAGTGGTAGTGCTCCTGCAACAGGTGGAACAGCCATTTCCAATGTTACGAGTAATGATTATGTAAATGGAGTAATAGCAGTTTTAGGAGTTGGCGGTAATGCCACCGTTAAGCAAAACGGCATTTGGCCTAATGGTATTACTTTAAATACAAATACTGGTGCAATTGCTGTAGCAAACAACACCACTCCCGGTGTTTATTCCATTAGTTATGAATTGTGTGATTTGTTAACCTCTATACATTGCTCAATTGCAATTGATATAGTAACAGTTACAGCAGTTATTAATCCTGTAACCGAAAGTGGTAGTGCACTTGCAACCGGTGGAACTGCTATTGCCAACATAGCAAGTAATGATTTTGTCAATGGTCTTCCTGCAATTTTAGGCTCAGGTGGAAATTCAACAGTTAGTCAAAATGGTGTTTGGCCAAGTGGCATTACTTTAAATCCAATAAGTGGAGCTATTGTTGTTGCTAACGGTACTACTCCTGGAACATACTCTTTAAGTTACCAACAGTGTGATTTGTTGACTCCAAACAATTGCTCTACAATTTCAGATAATGTAACTGTTACAGCAGTAATTAATTCTGTAACAGAAAGTGGTAGTGCACTTGCAACAGGTGGTATTGCAATTTCCAACGTTGCAAGTAATGATTTTGTAAATGGCCTTCCGGCAGTTTTAGGATTGGGAGGGAACTCGACAATAAGTCAAAACGGAATTTGGCCAAGTGGTATTACTTTAAATGCAATAAGCGGAGCCATTATTGTTGCTAACGGTACTACTCCTGGAACATACTCCATTAGTTATAACTTGTGTGATTTATTAACGTTGTCACATTGTTCAACGATGACTGATGTTGTGACAATAACTGCTGTAATCAACCCGATTACTGAGAGTGGAACTATACCGGCAACCGGTGGTACGGCAATATTGAATATTGCAAGTAATGATTTCGTGAATGGACTTCTGGCAATTCTGGGTTCTGGAGGAAATTCCACTGTAAGTCAGAGTGGCGTTTGGGCAAGTGGTATTACATTAAATTCAATTTCCGGAGCTGTAGATGTTGCTAATGGCACTACACCTGGAATATATTCCGTCAGTTATGAATTGTGCGATTTGCTGACCCCAAGTCATTGTTCAATAATCACAGACAATGTAGCTGTAACAGCAGTTATAAATTTGACTACTGAAAGCGGAAGTTTGCCTGCCACAGGCGGAATTGCTATTCCAAATGTTGCCGGTAATGATTTTGTAAATGGATTACCTGCAGTTTTAGGTACAGGCGGAAATGCTACAGTTAGTCAAAGTGGAATTTGGCCAAGTGGTTTTACCCTTAATCCAACTACAGGTGCAATTACTGTTTCAAATGGTGTTGCCATTGGAACCTATTCAATGAGTTATGTGTTGTGCGATCTGTTGACTCCATCTCATTGTTCTACAATTACTGACGTGGTTAATATAACTTCACTTATAAATCCGGTAGTGGAAAATGGCAGTATACAAGCATCTGGTGGTATAGCCATTCCAAATATTGTGAGTAATGATTTTGTGAATGGACTTCCGGTAGTATTAGGCACAGGAGGCAACGCCACAATTAGTCAAATTGGAGTATGGCCAAGTGGCATCACGCTAGATTCGTCAACCGCCAATATCAATGTGGCAACTGGTACAACTCAGGGAACTTATTCTGTAACCTATCAATTGTGTGATTTGTTGGCAAATTGTTCAACGGTAATTGATGTGGTAACAGTAACACCAATCATAAATCCGGTTACAGAAAGCGGAAGTAGTTTGGCCGCAGGTGGAATTGCAATTACTAATGTTGCCAGTAATGATTTTGTAAATGGTTTGCCCGCAGTTTTAGGAACTGGTGGTAATGCCACTGTAAGTCAGAATGGGGTATGGCCATCAGGAATCACATTAAATGCAATATCAGGAGCAGTAGTGGTTGCAAATGGGACAACCCCGGGTACTTACTTGTTAAGTTATGAGTTATGTGATTTGATGACTCCTTCGACTTGTTCCACAGTGGACGATGTGATTACAATAACTGCAGTAATCAATCCAACTACAGAAAGTGTAACAATTCCTTCAACAGGTGGAACTGCTGTTGTGAATGTTACGAACAATGATTTCGTGAATGGACTTCCGACAATTTTAGGAACGGGTGGAAATGCGGCAGTAAGTATAAATGGCGTTTGGCCGGCTGGCATTAGTCTAAATACAGTCACCGGATCAGTTAATGTGGCCAATGGAACTGCACCGGGAACATATTCAATAAGTTATCAATTGTGTGATTTATTAACCCCATCGCACTGTTCGATAGTAGCAGATATAGTGACGGTAACTGCTGTAATCAATCCAATAACTGAAACAGGTTCAATACCTTCATCAGGAGGAATAGCCATTGCAAATATCGCTAGCAATGATTTTGTCAATGGTTTGCCGGCAATTTTAGGAACAGGCGGCAATGCAGTAGTAAGTCCGAGCGGTGTTTGGCCGGCTGGCATCAGTTTAGATCCGGTAACAGGAAATATAAGTGTTTCCAACGGCACAACTCCTGGAACCTACAATATTAGCTATAACCTCTGTGATTTATTAATACCATCTCACTGCTCAACTGTGACTGACATTGTCAATGTGCTTGTGGCTTGTGATTTATCTATTACTAAAACCATTGATAATTTTACCCCCAGAGCAGATGATAATGTCGAATTTACGTTGACAGTGGTGAATAATAGTCCGAATAATGCAACTGGAGTTGTTGTTACTGACAAATTACCAAGTGGTTATACCTATGTGTCCGATAATGGTGCTGGTATGTATATTAACAACACCGGACTTTGGACTATTGGTACATTAGCAAGTGGAGCAAATGCTGTTTTGAAAGTTAATGCAACTGTGAATTTTACAGGTATATATTCAAATACAGCTTCTGTAGCCGGGACTGAATTTGATCCAAACCTACTTAATAATACATCTTCTGTTACCCCCGTGCCTATAATAAGTCATGGAAAGCCTATTGCAAATAATGATACTATAGCTGTCTATCAAAATAACTCAGTGACATTTGATGCTATGGCTAATGATGTTCCAAGTATAGATGGAGGTAATATTTGGGTATTAGTCACAAATCCCGTAAATGGTTCTGCAACAATGCAAACTGATGGAACATTTACTTATGTTCCTACTGCAAACTTTGTTGGTTCTGACCAATTTACATACTCGGTGACTGATATAAACGGAGATGTTTCAGTGGCCACAGTGTCGATAAATGTATTAAAATTACCTCGCTTAATTTTGTCGTCCAGTAAGCCGGTAGCCAATAACGATGGGACTTATAGTTGGAATTATACATTAATTGTTATCAATGAGGCACCTCAGGTGATTGATTCAATTCAGGTTGCAGATAATTTGGATGCTATATTTAAAACCAAGGGCTGTACTTATGAGGTCACAAGTATCATTGGTTCTGGAAGTTTGTTGTCAAATGGACTTTTTAACGGATCGTCTTTGATAAATACACTCATTGAAGGGAAATCATTTGAAGCTAACAAACGCGATTCAATTATTCTTGCAGTAAAAGTGGACACACATGGACAAACAGAAACTGTAAAGATATTTAATCAAGCTTTATTGAGTGGTAAAGCCATATCAAGTAGCTTAAATATCTTATCTGATGCAGATGTCTCAACAAATCAACCGGATCTAACGCCGACAGAATTGCCTGAAATTAAAACATTTATACCTGATGGATTCACTCCTAATGATGATTCATATAATGATAAATTTGTGATAACGCATTCATTGTCAACTAAAATAGATTTTGAGGTGTTTAACCGTTGGGGTAATTCTGTTTATAAGAGTCATGATTATCAAAATGATTGGGATGGCAAAGGAACAGGTAATTTCTTAGGCAAAGATTTGCCAAGTGGCACTTATTATTGTGTTTACAAAATTATTAATGCTATAACAGGAAAAGTTGATCAGAATGGTGTGAAATATATAACCCTACGCAGATAATTATTTAAAGTTATCAGAATTCTGAACTCAAATTAAAGTTTGGAACTATTAAAAAGACAGGATAATGTTACAAAATAAAATCTCAATATTGTTTGTAGAACTTAAGCTTTTAAGAATCAAGTTGTTCATTTGTTTTTGTTTGTTTTTCGCAGTTAATTCTCTGAAAGCCCAACAAGAGCCGATGTATTCTCAGTATATGTTCAATTTGATTCATATAAATCCTGCATATGCCGGTAACCGTGCCGAAGATAATGTGACACTGTTGTATAGAAAGCAATGGGTAGGAATTCCCGGATCGCCATCTACCGGTTCTTTGACTTGGGATAGAAGAAAAGAGGACAGTAATGTTGGTTATGGATTGCAGATTTATAATGACCAGTATGGAATTGAAACAACTTCAGGTATTCAGGCATTTTACTCCTATAGAATTGCTTTTAGAAATTCCTATTTGTCTTTCGGATTAAGTGGTGGCATTTTAAGCTATCGGGCCGCATACTCTACAGTTGCTACAACTGGTGGAAGTGATCCTCTTTTTCAGGAAGATGTTAGCGGTTTTATGCCTACTGTTGGTGTTGGAGCTTTGTATGCTGCTGAAACCTGGTATGTTGCACTTTCTGTCCCTGCTTTGCTTGAAACTAAAATAAGTGATAATAATATTCTGGCAACAACCGGAGCTAATAATCATTATTTCCTTACTGGAGGTTATATCTTCAACGTATTAGATGTTCTAAAATTGAAACCCTCAATTTTAATAAAAGCTGTGAAAGGTGCACCTTTAGAATATGATTTAAATTTAAATGCGTGGATTCAGGATAAGGTTGGATTGGGTGTAAGTTACAGAACCAATGATGCTATTGTGGGACTTTTTGAACTTCAGATTTCGCCTGAATTCAGACTTGGTTATGCATACGATTATACAATTTCAAATCTTCAACCTTTTAGTAAAGGAACTCACGAGTTAATGCTGAGATATGAGTTTAATAGCAGAAAAGATCAACGTGTATTGTCTCCAAGGTATTATTGAAATTATAAAAAATAAATCTTTCAATCTGCAGATGAAATTCTAATTAACAGTTAAACTAAATGAAACAACCATTAATTAAACATATAGTTTTTTTGATATTAATAAGCCTGATGGCTATACATTCAGCAACTATTTATGCGCAATATAATTCTGCTAATTCAGGCGCTGTCAAGCCGGATGTATTGTTGCGAAAAGGTGATTATGCCTATAAAGATTTTAAATTTACTGTTGCAGCAAATTATTACGAAGCGTATCTCGAAAAGTCTATTCAGTCACAATCTGATGTGCTTGCAAAGTTAGCAGATTGTTATTGGCAAATGAGAGATTATAAAAAAGCCTTAACGGTTTACGAAGTTCTATATCCCGATCAATATCAAGGTGCAACGCAAAATGAGCGACTTCGCATTGGTGAATTATATGCCCGTAATGGTCATTATAAAAAAGCCGCAATTTGGTTGGGTAATATTGTTGGCTATACGCAAAAGGCTATGGTTTATAATGATACTGTAGTGATTAACGAAATGAAAGCTGACTCATCGGATTGGAAGTTAGGGTTTCTGAATATAAATACTTCTTACAGGGAATTTTCCCCATTTTGTTATAATAATACGCTATTTTTCAGCAGTAATAAACCCTTGTCGACTAAGTCGAAAGCTTTTGGGTGGGATGGTGATAATTATGCTCATTTATTCGAGATTCCGATTGCTAATTTAGAAAATGTCACACCATTTGTTGCCACTGATTCAACTTTAAATGAAAATTCAGCAAGACATAAAGTGAGTAAAATTGTAGAAGGATATGAATGTGGTGATAATGAGGCTCCTGACAATGCAATTGGGCCTTTCATAAATAAGCCAAATTTAAAAACTGTTTCTAGCTCGTTTGGTTCGTTGGTAAAAGGGCTTGATAAATTATTTTTAAATGTTGGCCCCATTTCTATTGATAAGAATAATCATTTCTATTTTTCGGCAAACTATAAGCATCCTGATAGTAAAGGAATAAACAGGATTTGTTTAATGGAAGCTATATATTCCGTTGAAGGTATTAAATCAATAATTAAAATGCCATTTGGTGACTCACGTGCATATTCAGTAATGCATCCTTCAATAAATAACGATGGTACATTTATAGTGCTTAGCAGCGATAAGCCCACTGGTATTGGAAAATATGATTTGTATTATTCAAAACGAAAAAGTTCCACACAAGCTTGGGATACTCTTAAAGCTTTCGGGAGCAATATAAATACTGTTGGAAATGAAGTTTTCCCTACGATTACTCAAAATGGTTTCTTGTATTATAGCAGCGATGGAGCTCCTGGGTTAGGAGGACTGGATATTTTTAAAATATCACTTACAGATGCAATAAAAGGGAAAGTGGAAGCAGTACATTTGGGTTATCCCATTAATAGTTCTGCAGATGACTTTGGATGGGCGCAACTTGATAGTACAGGACTGAAAGGTTACTTTACGTCAGATCGTTTGAATTCCAATGATAATATTTTTAGCTTTTATCAGGTTTATGATCCAGCGTCAAAAAAACTCCGTAAATCGTTTATAGATGGTTTGGTTCTTGAAAAAAATTCTAAAACTCCGATTAAAGGTTCTACGGTATTTCTCTATAATGTTGCTGAAGATTCTGTTTACATTGCAAAATCAGACATTAACGGGAAATATCACATTCTGATAAATTCAAGTAGTAAAGTTCTTATTAAAGCTGTTGATACAAAATATATAAATGACTGTTTATCAACAAATATATTTTTTGAAACACATCCAAAAGATTCTATTCAACAAGCACCCCGAGAATTACTTCTTGATATTATTAAGCCGGGTTATGTTTGGAGATTGAGTAAAATTAATTACGAGTTAAATAATTGGGAAATAAACTCTGATTCAAGGGCAGTATTGGATAGTTTGGTTCTACTACTTAAAGATCACCCTGTCTCTGTCGAAATTGGGTCTCACACAGATAATCGTGAGTCAGCAAAGTCTAACAGAGAACTTTCTAATCGTCGGGCTGAATCTATAGTTTCTTATTTAATCGTTCATGGAATCGATTACCGGAGGGTTACTTCAAAGGGTTATGGTAAATCTCAATTAATTAATCCCTGTCCTGATGGAGTTCCATGTTCCGAAGATGATCATGAGTTTAATGACCGAATTCAAGTGAAAGTGACCGGTTTTACTTCGCCGCAAAAGCAAACAATAGAAATCAATACGGACCTATTCAAAGAAGGTGAAGTAATTTCAGGTAAGTTATTTCCAAAAGATTTTTTTGATGAATGTAAATGAATAAACAATTTTATTTTATGAAAATAATTGTGTTAATTACATGAGCATCAAGCTGCTTAGGTTCTGATTTTGCCGTTATTCATGTCTCTAGAGGAAACAATTTGGTATTAGTGGCACGTAGCAAAGACAAACTCGATAATCTGAAATATGAGCTTGAAAAACAATATGGTGTATAGGTCTTCGTGATTAGCATAGATTTATCCGAACAATTTGCTCCAAAAGAAATATGCAACGAATTAAGAGCTCAAAAAATTCAAATAGATTATCTGATAAATTATGCTGGTTTTGGAGACTTTGGCTTGTTTGCCGAATCTAACTGGGAAAAACAATTGCAGAAGATAAACTTAAACATTACAGCTTTGCCTTATCTTACGCGTTTATTTTTTTTCTGATTAATAAAAAATAAATTCGAAAATTTTTTGAATATCACTTCCACTGCAGCTTTTCAACCCGGGCCAACCATGTCAAACTATTTTACAACGAAGGCATTTGTGCTTAGTTTTTCTGAGGCTATTTCATCCGAATTGAAAGGAACAGGAATAACAGTTACGGCTTTATGCCCGGGAACCGCTGATACTGGATATAAAGTAGCAGCAGCGTTGAATAACAGCAACTTATTTAAAGGAAGTCTGATTGCAACTTCAAAAGAAGTGGCTGAATATTGTTCTAAATCAATGACGAAAGGCAAAACTGTCGTAATCAAGTAATTGTTAATTGCATTATAATGCAATCTGTTCGGTTTGCTCCTCGAAATAGAGTTACATCTATAGCTTATAATAAGTTAAAATATAAATAGATTTTCCGATGATAATTCACTTAAGCTCCTCAAATTAGGGGTATTTTAATCAAAAAACAGCCCCAACTAAAAAATAATTCATAAGTTTGCTATATATTTTTCAAAAAACAGTGATTTATAATTATATAACACTATCTTTGTTGGACATTAAAAATAATAAATATCAACAATGAGTAAAGGAACAGTTAAATTCTTCAATGAATCAAAAGGATTCGGATTCATAAGCGAAGATGGTTCAAAAAAAGAACATTTTGTACACATTTCTGGATTAATTGATCAAATTCGTGAAGGTGACACCGTAGAATTTGATTTGCAAGAAGGCAAAAAAGGAT
>Ga0209123_1002444_pt1 | contig 15701 bp, 14 predicted proteins | sample BarGraIncu00431A_FD_184500 | JGI IMG/M metagenome (GOLD analysis project Ga0209123, IMG submission 184500) | Arctic peat soil microbial communities from Barrow, Alaska, USA - Barrow Graham LP Incubations 004-31A (SPAdes) (version 2) | ecosystem: Environmental > Terrestrial > Soil > Wetlands >...
ACCGCCTGCGCCAAAGGCACCGACGTGGACAAGCCCCGCAATCTGGCCAAAAGCGTGACGGTGGAGTAGCGGGCGGGGTGGCATTGTGACTGTGGTTTTATTATTAAAGTCTGTAAACTAGCATTAAAGCCTGTAAAAGTTTTGTGCTGATTGCGAATAAATAAAATCGGCTAGTAAAAAATAACAGGTGACAGCGGCTGAGGTGCATTTGTCTGTGTGGACTATGCCTCTCTTTTCGTCACCCGTGCTCGAATTGGTCTAATGGCCGTGGGAGTTGTTTAGCTTGGCAACTAAAGTCATTGACAGGTCTGGGCCAGTTGCAGTCGGCCACAAGTGACCGGTATGAAACCTGCCAAATTCAAGTAAACGAGATGCCTAATACCCGACCGAAATGGACACCCGCTTGGTGCCCGAAGCCGACAGCCACTGGCACCCGTCTGTGTGTCGGCAATTGGATTCGAAGCTGTCGCTCAGTCTCGTCCAACGACAGTTGCTTGTCGGCCATAAGCAGCGACTCGCAATGATCGCAAAAAACAGTCATCCTGGACTCGCCTCACCGCTATCAAGCTCTTCACCATAGTTGAGTTTGCGCATTGCAATCGACGCCTCGGCGGATCGAGTCTCAGCCGCGATCAGCTGATTAAGCTCGTGAATCTGCTCGGTGGCAAATATTCGGACGTTCTCGCTCGGATCGGCAAGCCACTGCTCCAGCCATTCCTTGCGCTTCGCGTACAACTCCGCAGAGCCGAACTCACCAGATATAACCCCTGATGCGCGCAGCGCCGATCGAGCCTCGTTCAGCAATTGATGCCTAGGTTCGAGCGTCGCGACGATCGAGCGCACAAGTTCATAGACGAAAACCTTGCCCTCAAAGGCGGACAGGACGCCAAGCACAAACGACAGATCCTGTTCGTTGCCGCCCGCGATAAACGTGACCATCCGCGCTTCAAGCCCATTCGATAGCTCCGGAAAAACCGAGGCGACCAGCCTCGCCCCATCATAGGCAAAGTGCTGAGGGTTGGCGGCGAACCATGAGCGCGCGCCGTCTAGCATGACGTCAGGCACGGCGGCAAGTGGCGACTGAAGCTGGTGCACTTCAAAAGGTACCGAATCGTAGCGCGGTGGCGCGGCATCTGTTCGGGCAAATTCCTGCCGCTCCCCGATGAAGGCGACAACTCTTGCGGGCCATCGATCAGCGATGGCCGCCACGATATCTTCGGCGTCATATTCCAGCACAGGATAAGGGACCAGAGCATTCAACACGACACTTGCCTGCTGTTCGTCGAGCGCTCGGATGATCGGGCTTCCAAGCCACGAGAACCATGGCATCCGAACCCAACTGAGGTCTCCGGTCGCTTTGAGGTAACGGAGCGCCGGAAGGAAGGTTTCCTCAATCAGTGTGCCGGGATGGTCGGCGAATTGGCTGACGGAAGCAACTAGCACGTTGCGGACCGCATCCCCGTCGCCATGCTGGATCGCGCTGTCGAGGGTACGGCGAAGCAGGGCTTCGTAGAATGGATCTGCGAACCTCAGATACCACGCGACTTGCCTAATATGCTTGCCCGCAGTTAGCCATGCGTCGATTCGCACGAGCGCTTGCGCACGCTCCGTGCTCCGCATCAGCCCGGAGAGCATGCCGGGCAAGAAGTTCGCGAGTGGTCGTTCGAGCCGGTCCAAATAGCTAAAGACGATGGGCGGTTGCGCATTCGCCAGCCGCTCAAGGAAGTTGCCGAATACCGGAAAGGTTGCGGCGTCATTGGACTCGGTCCGCGCGTAGCGGCTTATCTTTTCGAACCAAGCTTCCGCGCTGGTCTCATCGACCGAGGCGAGCAGGGCATCGACCTGCTCGGCTCTGTAGGCTTCTGCCTGCTCATGGTGGAACTCTTTGTCCTTCCAAGCGGGTGGGAACACCGAATTGAACCCGACCAACGTCTTGTAAATCACGAAATCTGGATCGGCATTGGCGACGTCCCTGAACGCGAGTGCGGCAGCCTGCACCCGCGCACGCGCCGAGACCAGATCCGGATCATCGCGCATCGTCTCGGGTAGGTCTGCATACATCCAGTAACTGCGATGGACTCGATCCTCGGTTGTCTGCCGCAGATCGAGACTTAGGGTTGGCGAGATCTCGGTTTGGAATTCCAGGATGGTTCGCGTATCGTCCATCACCAGTCGCGCGAAAGCGTTACTGTACCCGCCGACATATGGGTGGCGCGTCGCGGCTTGAAGCGCCAGCAGCACGGCGCGGCACTGATCGTCACTCTCGGCCAGTGCGAACTGGCGTTTCAGCATTTCTATCGCCTTCGTCCGGACGACTCGAAGCGCGTCGGATGCAACCACAGCTCCGCGGTGGATCGTCACTGCGTTGGAACTGTTCGTCGTGCCGCTGACTTCCGCACCCAGCATCTCGCCGAGCATTACGGTTAGCATCGCATCCAACCCACGGCGCTCGTCGTCGTCAAGCGCCTCAATGCGCTCTATCAAAATCTCCTGCGCGATCGGGCCGTGCTTTCGCCAGACATGCATCTGGTGTTTGGCAAGCGCCTTGGCCAGATCCAGTAGCGGTTTTTGTTCGTCCTCGCGCCCGGCCCAACCATATAGCGTGCGAAGCGCGTTAAACGTGGCCTCGACTTCGAGATAGCGGTAACGCGTAAAGATTTCAGCAATGGCTTTGACAACGTCACTGTAGGTTTTCGCCGGGAGGACGCCATACGGCGTCTCAATCACGACCGGCGGTGTTACCCGGGCTCGATCAGCGGCTGCGACCAGTCGCGCAAGGATTTCGGGATAGACCGTTTGCAGGTCGTCGTAGAGCGGAAGGACGTTCTCCGCGAATGTCTCGAGCGCATCGGCGCGAACATTGTTGTCAGCCGCACCAACGATAGCTTCCAGGGCATCACCATCAAACAGCGCTTTTCCATCGATGAGCCGCCGGAAGTCGGTGGCAATCTTCTGGAACTCATAGCCCGCAGGAAGAAGATATTTTCGCGCGACCTTCTGCATCCGACTCTTGATGCCGTCGAACTCCCTGCCACCAAAGTTGTCGAGCGTCGGTGCCTTGTAGATGGTGTCATGCGCCATTTCTGCCCAGGCATGATTGAGAATGGTTTGGATCTGAATTTCACACCGCATGCCAACGAAGCGGGCATATTCGGGTAGCGCGGTTCGCTCAGGTCGAAGCTTGACGAGATAGTGGTTAGAGATATACAGGTCGGCGGCGTCTTCGGCAGCGCGGCCAGGATGGTGGAGTTTGGAATCGATCACTTCAAAATTTTCGTGAATGATGCCGGAGTTGATGAATCGCGTGACGTCGCCGTTGGTATAGAAGATGACGCGGCAGCCGGCGAGGTCCTTTATGTCATCCTCCAGCGTCATGGTTGCTGTGATACCTCGTTGTTCGAGCTTCTTCAGTAGCGAAGCGGGCTGCTTCGCTCGCTCCATCACCTGCTGGAGCCGATAACTCCTATCCGCGCCGATTGCGGAAGTCAAGATAGTCGCAATCGTTTCTGCGAGAGCGGCGTGCGCTGCACCCCCTTCACGCTCATAACATTCAAAGTCCATTTGTTCACCGCCCATTCCGGAATCGCCATCTTAGTCTTGCAGTTGCGCCGACGTTCGGATCGCAGCGAGCACCTTATCATTGCAATGCTGATTCGTCCTGCTTCGTAACATAGCAAAAACCTGGCTTCGCTACGGCAATTGAACGAGCGGCCCAGGGCTCCAAACGTTGCCAACCAACTTCGCAGTTGGGTCGTTTGTTGAGCATCGTCTTTCCTCTTCGGATGGCCGGTATGAAAGTAGCAGCGGTCATTCAATGGCCTAGAGTGAGCGACTCATGTTGGTCGTCACGCGACGACCAATTTGAAGATGGGCCATCCCGGTAGCGGACCTTAGAGGCGAGATTCTGCAGATGCGTGAATGTCGGCTATCAGGCGCTGGGTTTGACGGTCGCTATGACGGCAAGGGGTCGAAAGCGAAAGGGTGCCACAGCCCTTAGATTCAACCGGTCGATGCAACAAGTCGATTGAAGTAAATATGTGTAATAAGTACACATTTGTGCTTTAATAACACAATGATTCCGCAATCGCAAAAAGAGTTGATCCGTGCAGCACGGGGAAGCCTGACCCAGGCTGAGTTCGCTAGAGAACTGCAGGTTGATCGATCTTGTCTTTCTCGTTACGAGAGCGAGGCATTGGGCGCACCGACCTCTGTTATCAACCACTGTCTGGTGTCGTTGGCGCAAACCATTGAACGTGATGCGGGGCATGCCTTTCCGATCGCTGAAGCGTTGTCGCACGCCAGAGAAGCGGTGGCTGCACTTGAGCGATTGGAAGGCGGAAACACAAGGTTAACCAAATCCAGCTCCCCCGGAAAGGTGCGAAAATGATCCTGAGTGAACCGATGCCCAATGAGCTTGCCTTGGCACATGAGGGACGGTTGGCGTGGGTGAATTGCTGCATCTCTTCTGAAGAGTTCAACGCAATGTTAAGAAATGAATGCAGTGCGCCGCCCGATGAGCTCAAGTTGAATCAGTTGGCCCGAGTGTCCGGTATGACACCGAGTGACTATGCCCGGCAGCATTCCATGTTGCCGGTGTTGCGTGTTGCCGCAAAACCTGGCGTTGACCATGTTCATGGGAGTGACGAGGCCGTGTCTTATTCGCGTTTGAAGAGCATGCTTTCACAACGACGTGGTGCGTACTGCTGCACTCAATGCATCAAGGAAGATCTGCAGCACTGGCATTTCAGTTGGTTCCGGCGCACCCATCACCTCATTGGTGTCGACTGGTGCCCTGTGCATGGCATCCCGTTATCGCTTGTCGATGACGTCAAGCCGTTTAGAAAATTACCGCATATTTGGCTGGAGGAGGGCAAACTCCGTCGCGTTGAAGCCTGCTTAGAGCAGTTGCCGGAGACCGGTTTTCTCAAAAGGTATGTGGATATTGCTTCAGCTCTGCTGCAATGCGCCCGGCCCTTTAAACCGCAAGCTATCAATGGTTGCTTGGCACAGCGAGTCAAGGAGCTGAGTTTGCGCTTCGGCCAATTGGGTCAGCACAAGCGGGTAAGTGACCTCCTGGCCGAAGTCGCACCCTCGCCATGGCTTGCTGTGCATGTGATGAACTGGGCCGAAAAGAAGTCCTTGGCTTATTTTTCGAGAATCGACAATGCTATTTCGAAAAAGCTCGACCCCGTCAGCGGGGACGCTTATGTGATGGCGCTGGCAGCGCTTTTCGAATCAGCCGAAGATGCAATGCGGAGCTTGGAGTCACATTCCAGACGTGAACTACCACCGGCAAGAAGTGATTTCGATCGACGGTTTGAATCAGCGTTCTGGCATGGTGAAATCTGGCCGCATTATGTGGCTTGTCGTGGCAACTTGAATGCCATGGCTAAACGCCTGCAAGTGAACAAGTACCATTTGAGAGAAATGCTATTAAAGCTTGGATTGCCAAGTCTTAAGGGTGTGGGTAATTTGCCAAAGTGGCGTGCACTCGTACGCTTCGGCGATGGTGAAGACTTCACTGCCGTCTGTTCGGCTGAGCAGGTCGACTGCGCCGATTTGTACCAGTTATTGCGCTTGAGCAGTGCGCGGGTTGTGATTGCCGTCAAGAAGGCGATCCAGCCATCTGTCTCCAAGTCAAGTAAGACAGAAAAATCCATGTCGAAACGGCAGCAAATGATAAATCCCGCTCGTTCCTCCGCAATCGCTGCCGTTCATCACAGTGACTGATCTGTTTTTCGTTTTCTGCCAGAGATTTCTGAAAGCGATGTTCGTGACAGCGGCATCTGATCCAAGGAACTCAAGCGACCTTTTAGTTCGGGAATCAATTGACCCAGCACCGTGATGGTCGGTCTGCGACCCCCGTTGTTATTGTGCCAGTTGAGTGCGGCCACTCGAATAGCCTGTGACAACGCCTGATCCCGTTGATCCCATTTGATACGCGCGTGGTTTGATTTTTGGGCACGGGGAATCTGTGTCAAAAAAAGTTCCAGCCAAGCACGATCATTTCGGTAAAGCCAGGCAAAAACAGCCGGCTGAAGGGATCGCATCGATTTCGGCGTCGGCGTCGCAAGTGATTCGGCCGTCTTTTCCCACGCTGATCGGGCAGCTTGTTGCAGTCGATCAAAACGTTTCTGCACCCAGCGCCCGTGCAGCCCGACTTCGGTTCGCAATGTATTCGTGACGGTTTGGACTGAAATACCAAAGGACTGAGCGATGTCTGCCTTATCAGTCCCGCGTTCCAGGGCAAGCAGTAGCTGCTCGCGTCGCAATGGTGTCAGCAATTTCGGCCGGCGGCGAGTCGATATGCCGGCGGCCGCTGCCCACGCCATCACGGTTGCACATGAAACCTGATGCCGACGCGCCAGGGCTGTCATCGACATCCCACCATTGGCCAGATCGGCGAGTACCCGCAATCTCTTTTCCGGGTAGTTGACACCGGCTACGGTCAACGGCAGAGCGTCCTGCTGCTGGACCAACGGCGTCTGGGTCGTATCCTCACGATACGCCCTGTATTGAGTCCACATGGCATCCCAGCCGTCAAAGAGCGTCTCTATCAAGAGAAGGTGCCTCAAGGGGTGCGAGACGGACCTTGTGCTGGAAAGCAAGCGAGCGAACTGGGAAGATCCTTCGCCGGCCGAGCGCGCAAGACAATCCAGCTCCCATATGCTGGTCAAGGGCGCAGTGGTGCTGACAATGGCCTCGCCAAACGCTTGTTGGTGAATTCTGCCAGTGGAGGCCGCCAGCCCTTGATTAATCATCGCCGCCCGGTACAACCCAGCGAGCCGACTGACAGATATATGCAAACCAGTGGGCAGCGACCAGATCGCCTGGGCACCGACCGCCAGCGAATGAAGCAACGCAATTCCTTTAGGTGACAGAGGCTCGCGCGTACACGGAACGAGCTGAGCGAATGCTGGCATGCACCATCCGAATCGCTCCACACCCGTTGATTTGAGCTGTGAGAGCAAGAGAGGATTCCCGTGCTTGAGACAGATCCAGACTCCCGGCAACTGATGTTCAACATGCCAATAGGCCACCTGGTGTTCAAGCTCATCGTCATGAACGCAGCGAGGACACGCTTTCAAGGGATGGGCGGCACCAAAACGGGCGGCAGGAAGACCAAGTTGCGCTTTCAGTGGTCCTGACGTATCACTGGCCATCGCGGCAATCGCATCGGCTGACGCCTGCAGGGATCTAAACCGCAGGTAGAAAGGAAGTATTGTGTGAAATTGAATGATGTCGCTGGCTGATCCGAAGCGCCCGCCAGTGCGCTCAACGAATCGGTTGATCCGTGCGGGCAAGTCATGGGCGCTGCCCGTGCGATGGTGTCCAAAGAGCTGAAGGCAGGTCTGTGAGGCTTTGATGTTGGCTGCAAGCACATGGTGACGGCTGCAGATGCTGAAGAGAGTTTCGCCTGGTAACCAGCTGGTGACATAGGGACCGTTGAAAGAACCGATGTTGAGTTCATCGGGAAAAGTTTCTCCCAACATGCTGCTTCAACTATGTTTGCTGCTTCGCGCAAGAAGGTGACTTAAATAGCTCGCTGAAATTCCCAAGCGTTGGGCAATCGTCTTATTTGGCAGATCTTCAGAGAGCCAGCTCGTGGCTTGTTGGACTCGCTTCTTGTTTTTTTCGCTTAAACCTAAAACGCGGGGAGGCGCCACACGTTGTTGCGCCACGATCCACTGTTCTGCGGCTGCGATTTTTACGGGCCATAGAATGAATATCCATTCATTTTCGTCAAGGTTGGCGCGCAGCAATGCCAGTTGCTCGCCACTTCTCAATTCAAAAAAGTCAAGAGGAAGAAGCTGTCTAACGGTGGGCGCCAATGCCAAAGCCTGCTTAATTTGCCTCAGCCATTCTTGATGATCGGCTTCTTTGAGCCCCCAAAGAATTCCATAGATAGAAAATTGTGCATGTGAAACCCTTAGTATTGGTTCAAGGTCTTGTGGCCAGTTCAATTCGGCGGCGGTGAGTTTCGCGGCACGTGTTTGTCTGACTGTGTTGGCATGTGCGTTGGTGGTGTCGGCTTTTAAGAGCTTGGAGAGTGAGTGCAATCGGCACCGCTTAAACCCGGGCAAAGTCAACCGAAAACATTCGACACATTTTTTTTGTGTCGTAATTCCGTGGGCACCCAAACCGACAAGGCAAAGTGAAGCAACAAAGGGTGTTGACTCTTGCATATACCAGCGGCCAGCAACCCTCACTAATCGAAAACCGAGCTGAATGAGTTGGACGGGGTCCTCAAACACATGTTTGGTGAGGCTGGGCTTGAGATACAAGCGGCGCATCTCTGAAGTAAGCCAAGCGATGATCTCACGCTTAGACATTGTTTCGGATGGCAGGGTTTCCTTAGCTGCAACGTGAAAAAATTCTGTTGCGCGGTTCTGAAAATCATTTGGTGTCCCGTCATCTGGTAAATACGGAAACCACTCTAGAACTGGAACCGGCAGGTGTTGACTATAAGTGTGAAACGGTTGTGGGTCATAGCCGGTACGAACCTTGGCTGCTCGGTCGATCGCTTTGTAGCCTGCATAGATAAGTTCCGCCAGAAATAGTTTTTTTGATCCGCTGATCCACCTCAACGGGCCAGCTGGCGATTGGGCAGGCGGAGTGGATTTCAGGTTCATCACTGACAAGCGATCGAGAGCAAATACATTTTTAGATTTCATCATGGGCAATCAAATGGAACTGCCGATGGCCGGATTTTTTGTAAAGACACAAATTTTGAATTGCTATTCAAATTTTCGATAGTCAGTTGACACGAATGTTTTCAAATTTCGGTAGCGGCGAAATAGTGGATTCAATATGCTCGATAGCATGCAACAGAATGCAAGTAGAAGTTTGTTGAGTGCAGATGCAATTAGAGGATGGCCATGGATACCAGAACCGTCGAAGCTATTGGCAAGGCATTGGCCCAAAGCACAGAAAAGAAATGAAATGGAAAAATTACTTGATGCAAGTGAGGTGAGTGAACACCTCAACATTTCCAAGCGGAAATTCGAACAATTGCTGACGCAAGGGGAAGGGCCGCGTCATTTCTTGATTGGGCGGCAGCGGCGCTGGCGTCCCAGTGAAATCAATGAATGGATTGATCGGCGGCTAAAAGAAACGATTCCATGCACAGGTCAGTAGACACCGGAGAAAACATGAACCGATAACGCAAAGCAGAAACAAAAAACGCCAGCTGGGCTGGCGTTTCAGGGCTTTCAGATTGATATCCAAAAACAGGGTCGTAGCTGAATTTTGGGACATGTCATTCGGAAAGTCAAGTGTGTAGCTGCGTGAGCGGCGCTATTGACAGGAATCAAGATGGCTAACCCGAAAAAGGATGAGGCGCGCCTGCGCCTGCTCAAAGATAGGCAGTGGCAGGACAAGTGGGGTAAAGATTACATACCGGCCATTCTCGCCAATCCTAAAGAGGCGCCCTCGATTAGCGAGTTCACCATACTGACTTCAGCCAAGTTGGGTAGACGAGGGGTGCATACGCTCAGCAAATCGGAGACTTGGCTAGCAATTTTTGCCCTTTTCAACCCCCGTCTCTGGGAGTTGCATGAACAAAGAATTCTTTACCCGACACCGAGAGTTCATTTCTTGCATGGAAATCCTCGTTCCCGTGGTCAAATGTTCTTGCCCTTCAAGGGAACGCTGGACGTTGCAGAACGCATGGGCACCCTGGATCAGCACCCAATCTGCAAAATCCGAGTTGAAAAAGAGGGCCGAGTTCGCCTGATTGATGCTCCTTTTCCTTACGTCGGCGATCTTCTGCTTTTTCTGGAGGATCGCAACGGTGCCTATGTTGTGAACTGGAATATCAAGGATAAGGTGGAAAGCTTTAGCTTGAGCAGGCCACGCAGGGGAAAGCCACAGACTCCAAATAATCAGGGTGCCAAAAATCGCAATGCTTTAGAGGCGATGTATTACCAGGATGGAGGCATTCCAACGCGAGAAATAGCCGGTGCACAACTCGATTTTGAGCTCCGGTGCAATTTGAAGGAGTTATTTGGAGCGCACCTGCACCAGATACATATTCCAAGCGAGCTTCAACTTGATATCGCCAATTCATTTGAAAATGCGGTTGGAACGCGTTTGCCAGCAGACAAACTTTGCAAGGAGCTTGCCAACACGCACCAGTTGGATACGGAAGATTTGGTTCATTTCCTGAAGCAATGCATTTGGCACCGAAAAGTAAGAATTGACTTATTCAACAGATTCTTGATGGACAAACCTCTCAGGCCTGAAGTGCAGGATCCACTGGAAGTCTATTCGGATTGGTTTTCAAGGATCTGAAATGCATATAGGAACTCAACTAACAGCGCCAAATGGCTGGGGCGACTTGGAGAGCAATGAGCGCTATTACTTCTGCGGCAAGCATGAGGATCAAGTGCTCATGGTGTCCTTCTACATTCACAACGGCGACTGGCGTGTGAGTCAGAGGCATATACCAAGCGAAACATTTGAAGAGGCGCTCACTGCGAGCTCCAAAAAAATAGTCAAAATCCAAAATCAATATGCGTTGCCGCCTTGGCTTCATCTGCTTGAGGATGTGGACTTCGACTCATTCGAAGACATGCGTTACAAAAAGAAGAAGAAAAAATATGTTGATCAGGTCAAAAGCAGAAAAGCGGCGATTGAATCTTTGTTGGAACGGCAGTCAGAAATTCTTGCCTCCGACGATCCACTTTCCCTGATAACAAAAATTGGTCGTGAGCGCGCTCCCAAGCAACATCCTTATCGTCTCCAGCTATGGTTTTTCGCATTTGTTTTGCATGGGAAAAATGATTGGGCGCTGAAAGCCTCTCATCATGCCATTGGAAAGTGGGACCGCGCAGATACGAAATATGGTTTGAAGAAATTCGGCAGGAGTTACAAGGAAAAAGGCTCTGAATATGGTTGGTCATCATTGCACTTTTCACAAAAAGTTGAGAAGACATACCTGTCCTATTGCGGTCAGTACAAGACCATGACGTCGATTTACAACCGGACCATGATTGATGATTTTGGCTGTGAAGCTCAAATACATGACCATGGACGCCGATCTATTTTCCAGCCCAACAATCAACCCTATCCAAGTTACAGCCAGTACCGAAAAATTGTCGTCGATGCTTTTGGTCTCGATGCAGTGCAAACGGCTATCTATGGTCAAGTCCGTATGCGAAACAAAGCGGCGGTCAATGAGGGCAGCTATGCCGATCAGTTCAAAAATGTGCTTGAAAGCATAGAGGTAGATGCCTATCGCTGCGATGATCGACCGCATGCTGCGTTTTCAGATGAAGCCATGCCAGCCTTGATTGTTGCCCGCGCAATTTGTGTCAAGACCGGGGCAGTGGTCGGTGTTGGATTCAGCCTTGGTGGTGAAAACCTTGAGGCTTACAGATCCATGCTTTTATGCATGGCACTACCAAAATCAATGGTGGCAAAACTTTACGGAATCCCTGAAAAGATGCTCGATTGGCCAATGCAAGGCATGTCGTCTTCCATGCTGTCTGACCGAGGGCCCGCTGGATTTGAGTCGCTCCTGGTCGATCTTGAGGAAAAAATACCGATCAAATCGGGCGCACCCAGCTATCAGCCCAGATCAAAACCCATTGTCGAGGGCTCCAACCCTAAATCAGTTCTGCAGCAAGGTGCGCCAAGTTTCATACTCAGTGATCTTGACTTGCCACAAATGATGCGGCGTGAACTGATGCGCGCGGTCAAACAAAACAGATCCAAAGACATTTCATCCCATATGTCCGAGGAAGAGGTGGTCGAATTCAATCGACTTGGACTGACTGCAACGCCGCAGGCATATTGGGGCTATCTAACAGAACGACTGCGAACCAGTGGATACAGCATGTCTCCTTATCAGGCGATTAAGGCATTTTGCAAGCCGGTCAAATTAGAGATTGATAGAACCGGTGTGCTATTACATAAAAGGCACTATTCTTCAGCAGCCTTCCGTGCTGAAGGGCTGCATGCCCAAGCCGTAAGAATTCTGGCAAAAGGTTTAAAGGGATATTGCATCCCGTTGGCGACACGGTATATCTGGGCGGAATTCGCCGGGAAACTTATGGAACTTGAGGCCCTGAAATCCGGATCTTCAAATGGCGAAGACTACTTGATCCCTCTTTCTGTGCTGGAAGATTTGGGGGTAGCGCTCAGTGAACTGCAGTCCAGGACTCGCAAGTCGGGTCGAGCCGCCAATATTGAGGTTGAAAATGAATTTAAGGAACTCACTGAAAAAGCTTGGGGTGCAGGCAAATCAAGAAGCGGAGCGCCTAAAAAAGGCCGAGGGACGGTGACTTATGAGACCGTTGTGCTGAATGACAAAATCAGAGTGAGCGGTCGATGAGTCGCCTGATTTCACGGTATCAATTGTCTGCCGGTCAGGCTGCAAAGCGCATTTCTGACATAGAGCAGTTGGCCATGCCCCTGAACGTAACTGGTCGCCATCCTCTTGTTGAGGTCGAGTTATTGAGGTCCGGCTTGAAACGCATCTTTTTGTGTAGTGCGCAAGACAAGGACATACTTTTGCAGTTTTTGGCACTCGGGGAAGGTCATGCTGCGATCCATTACCCCTCAGCTAGCGCGCATGTGAAGGGCATCAATGTCAAATTGCCGTGGGGGGATACGCTGAGCCCAGCCGTCATGTTTACCGGACTCGCTGGTACAGGAAAATCGGAACTGCTCAAAGCTTTGAATCGATTGTTGGGAGAACGTGCTTCCCTTGATCTACCCGGGCACGCTGGCGTACCACTGGTGCCTGGATGGTTCATGACGCTACGAAATGGTTCAAGTTTGAACAGTCTTTTGTTACCGTGGATTGAACAACCAAATTCAAAATCCGATTCAAATGAAGATCACAAGCGCAAAGATCTGAAGCTCCATCGTCTCCTGGAATTTGCGCGCAGGGTTGCCTTTCGCGACGGTGTCTGCATCATGACAGCCGATGAATTTCAGTTTGTTTCTAAAAGCGCCAATGCCAATTCATTGGCAACCAGTTTGTTACTGCAACTTCTTAGTGTTGGCCCACGCCTAATTTTTGCTGCAAATTTCAGCCTCGCCCATCGTCTGAAAGCTCGCAGGCAAGAAGACCGGCAGCGTCTTCTGGTTCATCGAATTCATTTAAAGCCAGAGTCGCTTTTTAGTCCGGATGGGCTACGTCTGCTTCAAGAATATTTCAAAGTAATACCTGATGATTTCAAGTTTGATCCAAGTGCTGTGGCTCAGCAAATTCAAGACTACAGTTTTGGAATTAAACGACTGGTGATTGACATTTTGGGACTTGCCTGGAGGCATTCAAAAGATAGTAGAGGTTCCCAGGCCGAGGTCACAACGGATGACCTTCGGTGGGCCTATCTGTCCCCGGAGTTCCGGGTGAATAAAGAAGACGTCGAGATTCTTCACCGTCAAGAAATCGAGAGAAAGCAAGTTCGCGAGGATCTGTGGGATCCTTTCTTTTCAGAGCAGCAGGACAATGTTATTGAGGCAACCCAAGCGATTGCAGCTTTCGATCAGCGGATCGAAGAAAAGCGGCTTGACTCATTTTTATCGCCCAATGAGCGGACTGGTTTTGGTGCGATTCAAAAATTGATGGAATCCAAACCTAAAGCACCAAAATTCGTTCCACTGAGCCGTTCGAAAAGGTCAAAACAGGACTTGGCAGATGCGCTCAACTTACTAGATGACTAAGCCGTGTTCGGAAAGTTCAGTGAAGCCACTTCATGATGCCTGCGATGTGTGCAAAGCCCAGGTACCGGGCGTCAAGTTTGTCAAAACGTGTCGCCACACGACGAAAGACCTTCATACGTTGGAGGTGGTTTTCAACCAGATGGCGGGCTTTGTAGCGCTCCTTATCCAGGGAGCGTTGTGTATTTCGGTTGACCTTTGAGGGAATGATGTCGGGCTTGATAATGTCCGTCATTGAAGTCCGCAATGAAAGATGGAGGTTTGATATGAGTACACCAACCCCGCCAACTGATTTCCAGTCTTGGCTTGACTACGCCATCGCAACCATGGACGCGCGCGGAGCACACCTGGACCGCATCTTTAGTGAGGACGACATTCCATCCCAGGACGATATCCGGGCTGCAGCACAGGAAGAGATTAATCATCTCAAACGGAAAACAGTCATGCCATGGATTGGTATGCTGGAGAACTGGCAGATTGCACTTTCAAAGAGACTGGGCCGCTCTGCCGAAGACATTGTTGAAGACAACCTGTTGCCGACGGATTTTTCAAATGACAGTGTTCACGTCCAATTTGAGGATGGCACCGATCTGACGTTTCGTCGTGCGTTTTACGTAGGCGAGACACCCGCTGATGGGGCCATTCATCGAGTCGCAGTGTTTACAGAACATTGCGGATATCACGAGTTCTGGATTGGCCCCAGTGGTCGAATTTCGGCAAGTTCGATGCCTGACGGTCGATATAAACCCTCTGACGAAGATTTGGCATGGGACTCAATGGCACCAATTGGCCGTGAATTTGGAAGCCCTGATTTCGACAGACTGATGGACGAAGACGCGAAGAAATTTGCGTCAGATTTAGCCCGATGGATCCAACAAAGCAGCGCCTCAGATGTAGCTCTGCAACTGGATGGAAATGAGGTATCAGACGCGCGCAATGTCCAACTCGCACTCCGTGAACTCGGGCAAGACGTCACTATTGATGTCGCCGCTTCGGTTTGGAAGCACTACTCACAATCATTGATGGCGAACTGGATGTCAGGCGCGGAAACGGTACAGTCTGCAGCCAGAACCCTGTATTTAAATTGCCCCAGAGATAGTCGCACCATAAACCCATGAACTGCGGCTGACCGGCCTCCTAAATCATGAAGCTTGCCTGCCCAGAAGCCAGTTTTCGAGGCCGTCGGCTTCCGAATACCTGTCACAGACTTCCCCGACGCCAATGTCAGCAATGTGCCAAAGCGGTCGTTGACGAGTAAAACGTGTGAGACTGCACTGGGCCAGGAGCAGAAGTTGGCGAGTGTCTGGTTTGGAGCAGCGAATTCTTCTAGCGCCAGGAAAATCATAACCGCCCAATCTTCGCCGACTTCTTCGTGGCCATTCCCGGTTCAGTCAACGCTTGGTTCCGGGCATATAACATCGCTGAAAGCCAAAATTAAAGAAAGATCAGTTTATGGGTTTTCGCGTGCGTATTACTCGTCGGCGGCACGGGGCAAGTTGGATCGGCCCTAATGCGGGCCTTGCTGGCTTCCAGCGCCTGTAACGAAGTGGTGATGGTGAACCGCAGGGCGGTCGTTCTCACCGAACACAAGCGTCTGCGCCAAGTCATTCTGGATACCGGCGCTGCCAATTTTGAAAGTGAAATCAAAAAGCTTGCAGCTTCCTGCCTCGCGCAGGGGGACCCCTTGTATGGCGCGTCGTGCATTGGCATCGGCAAAGGGAGTCAGAAATGGAGCGAAGAAGATATCAAAAAGCTGGAAATCGGACTGGTCGGTGCATTTGCACGCGGTTGCCTGGCGGGGGGTGTCGAACGATTCGGGCTACTTTCCGCTGCCGGCAGTAGTGCCAAGAGCAGGATTCGCTATGCCCGAATCATGGGGCAAAAAGAAGACACCGTGTGGAAAATAGGATTCAAGCGGCTGGCAATTTTCCGCCCCGGCATCATCGCCGGCAATGTACACACGCCCGGAGTGCTGGCTTGGCTTGGACGGCTCATTCCAGGCTCCTTTGGGACGATTGATCAAGATG